>SDBS01005719.1_pt1 | contig 12088 bp, 17 predicted proteins | sample 2277091 | NCBI WGS metagenome assembly SDBS01 (sample SAMN10404972, study PRJNA504765) | marine sediment metagenome | isolation source: marine sediment core GS10_PC15, 163 cmbsf | place: Arctic Ocean: Southern Knipovich Ridge | collected 2010 | reverse complement strand
AGGTGTAGAACCTGTAAAGTATTCTGGACCAGAATTACCTGCTGATGCCACAAAAATAACACCATAATTGTTTTTCGCATTTGAAATTGCTTGAGTTATAAGATCAGATATATCAGGGTTTCCCCCACCAAAGCTCATCGAAATTATATCAGCTCCAGCACCATCCAAATTTATTGGTTTAGAACTCCACTCTATTGCTTTTATAATATCGTCTTCTTCCAATCCACTATTATTTCCTGCTCTAGCATTTATTAATGAGACCCCTGGGGCAACACCTCTAAATTTTCCAGAAGATCCACTACCATCACCACCAATAATTCCCGCGACGTGTGTACCATGTCCAACGTCATCATTATAATTTGATGTACTTTCGTTAAAGATAAAATTTTGATTTTCTACAATATTTAAACCAGGATGGTCATAAATTCCTGTATCAATAACAGCTACACGTACACCTGTTCCATCAAAAGTCAAATTATCTGCTCCAATTGCAGAAATCCACCAATTAGGATAGGAATCTCTATTTAGTGAATTTATCTCAAGTGTATCACCAGAAATATAAGGGCTCTTATATGTGTTAGATTTATAAACTTTATTCACTCCCTTAATCTCTTCTAAAACATCTTGATTTGAAATTAGTTGAGAGGGATTAATCTGTAAAGAAGTACCTGGGATAATATCAAAATTGCTTAAAATTTTATAATCTTCAAAAACAGAGTTTATAATATCTATTCTTTCTTGTTTACTTATCTCATCTTCGAAAAGAATAATGATCTTTGTATCTTTTAGGTTAACATCTTCGAATAACGTTATATTGGATAAATAATCATTTAACAACTCGTCAAAAATCGAGGTTTGAATGTTTGAATCGGTTATAGGATTAAAATTGTACGACTTTTTTGGTTGGTTTAGAAAAGTGGAAACGTTTTTTAAGTCCGTAGTCTCCTTTTTATTTAGATTATTATTAAAATGAATTTTAAACTCTTTTCCAAGAAAAGGTAGGGTAAAATAGCTTGTAAAAATGATAAAAAGAATCATAAGATTGTAATCAATTTTTGGTTTTCTCATTGTATCTATCAAATAAGAACATTTATTTAAACCTAAATGTTTTAATTTAAAATTTTTAAAAATTATATGTTAATTATTCTTACACTAAATTTTCTTCAATATATTTTTAATAAATTTGAATATCAAAAATAAAGATTGTGGATTTTCATATTTTCTTTTTATTAAGTTGTTATTATATATAATACACTTTATCATTATCTATTTCTCAAGACCCAGTAAGAAAATAATTGGAATTAACCATATTACAGGACAGAGGACGGAATTAGAAACGGAATTAGAAACGGAATTAGAAACGACATTCAAAAAAAGTTAATGAAATAAGGACACTTATTTAAACCTAAAGATTTCAATTTCTAAATTTTTAGAAATTATGAATTAATTATCCAAACATTTTAAGGTCTTTAATTTATTTTTGATAAATTCTAACAAATTAAATAAAAAAAAATGGAGTTAGTCATTTCTTTGAATAATAAAATCTTCTTTGGAATAGTCCAATCCATCTGCTTTTATTTCAAGAAGCTTCGCAGCTTGTTTTTGAATGATGATGCTGTTTTCTGGTTTATCTGCTACAAAGGGGAATACTTTACATTGAAGAATATTCTCAAGTTCCTCAGGTTTTAATGCTTCTTCAGTATCTTGTTTATTTGCAACAATCAATAATTCAGCATGAGGAATAATTTTATCAGTTAAATCGATCATTGACTTGCTATTTTCTGCATTTTCCTTACTCGAGTCTAATCCTAAAATAACAGCATCAGAACCCAAAATAAAAGATTCCCATATTCGTTCGCTTAAATCACCTGGATCGGGAATATCCCAAATAAGAACCGGCATTCCAAATAGTTTTGCATTGTATTTCTTTAAATTGGTTGTTTCTTTATATTTCTTAGGAAGGTTACCAGTATGTAGCATTTCACATATCGAAGTTTTGCCGACAAAATCATGACCAATAATACTAATCTTTGCTGGTCTCAACATCAAGAGATCCTCAATATTCGAAGAACATTCCGATTCTATAAGTCTTTGGTATTCATCAGATATGGATCCCGCGGGTAAAGGATTTTTTTCAACAAAACTACTTAATTTCTTAATGAGCTTATGCATTTTAGGAATAATCTTATCTGGAAGAGAAGAATCATCATAAGTTAAAGAAATAAAATAAGGAATAGGTTCTTTTATTTTATAACAAATAATTTTCAAAGTAATAATGTCTATTACAAGTTCGTCGTTGTAAAATCCGCGAGCAGTAATTTCCTCGTCAATATTTTTAAGAGTCTGCAATAGAGCTTCAGGATTCTTAAATGAAATTGCATAATCTTTATTTAAATATACATCTTGTCCATTTAATATAGTTAGATTCTTTAGCACCTTTTTTCTCCAAAATTCTTTTTAATTTTATATACTCATGTAGGAAGTTACTAAGATAATAAAAATCCATATTTTAAAGCTAATCTAAAAATAAAAATATAAATAAGATTCGAAGAAATATGTGAAACTTCAGAAATTCAAAGTAAATAAATAGATATTAAATTCCAATATAATATCCTCAATCATCTACCCTTATTTAATTCTTATTACGAGGCAATACTTATTTAGATTATATAAGAATTGAAGAAACGTATTATACTCTTTATTCATAGAATAATAAAATTTAATTATTTGGGAATGTTTTTTAACATACATTCCTATTTTTATTTTCTATGATAAAAAATGGGGCCGTGGATTAGTGGAAAAATCAAGCTTTTCGCTTTTTTCATTTTAGATCGTTCGCTTGGCATGCGAAAGGCCACGGGTTCAATTCCCGTCGGCTCCATTCATTGATTCTTCATAATTATCTATAAGAATGTATAACCTCCTCTTCTTCTTGAAATAAAACAAGATTTTAAGTGTGCTTTGAAGCAATCAATGAAGAATTTATTTAGAACAAATCTATTTCTGATGTTCTTTAATGTTTTTCATGTAAGATTTAAATACTTTTTCAAATGCAATATCGATAATAAGCTCATTTTTTTCCTTAAGCTTATTTAATGCACTCTTTAGTTTTTCTTTGCCGATATTAAAGATTTCTTTGATGGCATTGAGTTTTCTTCCAAAAGGCATATCTACAATTCCATCAATTTTTTTTTTATTCTTAATTTGCCACTCTATTAAGGTTGGCAATACCCAACCCTTTAACGGTAATTCGGAAATTGGTATGAATTCAAATAAGAGTTTCAATATTTCTTGGATTGTCTTTGATTGGTCTTTGGTAATATTAACTCTTTTATAATCTTGTTCCGTGCTTTTTAAAGCTTCCTTTTTCAAATTAATACTATACAAGATAACAATCCTCAACCCACTTAATTCCTATTTAGATTATACAAGTTTATTATTTAAACTTTATTACAGATAACTCTTGTCATTTTTTTCATTTGTTGAAAATGAATTTATAATCTTTAACTATGATCGTGAAACGATTAATATCATATATTTTTTCATAACAATGATATGAAAATTATTAAGCTTTCTAAATTATAATTCATACTCTATTTTTTATATTATCTTCCATGTTATACTTTTGTTTAATATTTAATTTTTTAGATTTGCATTTGGAGTTCATATACTTTTTTCGATTTTTATTATGGATTCCCACTTATTCAAGAATAGTATTTCTATTAAGTTTAACTTTTACGTTTTTTTTAATTAATAAAATTAAAAGGCTTGCACTTCGAATCTTGACAAATAAATGATGTATAAGCCGATTCATCTTCAATAATTTCAGAGATTCTCAAAAACGTTTCATCCATCATACCTTTCCTTCTATTTTGAAAAGTTTGATAAATGATGGCCAATTTTTTTGTTATCCAAATATACTTTGCGGGATTTTAAATCCCATCATAATTTTTTTGACATATTCTTTGGAGTAAAATTTTATAAATAATCAAGTAATAATTCATTATCCTTTTTCATAATTAACAACCTGAATCTATTTCGCTTTTTACTTGCAATCTTATTATTTTTTAATTATTTACTCGAATTTTATATTCGTTTTTTAGCTTATCTATAAATTTTCTTAATTCAACGTTATTATTAATTTCAAAATTGTTTGTAAATGATAATATGTGAATCATCCCGGAAACTTCTTTATCGCACGTATGGCCAAACCTTGGTGCTCTGCATTCATGGCACACATGCAGAGCAAGATCTTGCAGATTTTGAATATTTAGTTTTTTATTTTTAAAGAAATTGGCTCCAGCTTGAGAAGATCCGCATGGAGAGGATCTTATTACTAATACTTCTCTAACATTCTCTTCATCATCCCTGTCTATTCGATATTCTGGTTTCCCAAAATAGTGAGCAAATTCATCAACTTCAGGTATGCCGGTATTTGGTTCTAAAGAACACATAGTTCGAGGACTAATAACTTTGGGATTTATCGCTTTAGCTTGTTTATAAAGTCCCATTCCTGGAGTAATGCCCAATATCAACGGTTTTTGAAGCTCTGCTAATTGTAAAATAACGTCTGGATGTCGCACGTACGAAACATAAAGATCGCATTCAGGAATATTTAGATTTATATCCTCCTCTAATATTACTGTTGCAGGAATATCTGGAACTAAAATCCATTTGGTCTCAAAAATCTGTTTAAAGTTCTCATAAGCTCTCTCTCCATATTTTCCGTCTGAAATAAGCCCTACTTTTAATTTATTTACGGAATTCATATTATCTCCTATTTATTTATATTAATGAATATTAGAAAAACTGAATATTACAAGTAAGATTTATCATTAACTGCTTACAAATAATTCATCTACTTTTTTAGCAATTTCTCCAGCAATAATCTCTGCTAATTTCATCCCTTTTTCTCCCAAATCTTCTCGAGATTTAGGTGTTAACTCTGGATGTATTTTTAGAAACTCATCAATTCTAATTGTTGCTGTTGCTGGACCGCTATATCTTTCAACTGCGATTTTTGAACATTCTTCTTCGCATCCTTCAATAGTTATTGTTGGATGATCTTTTGCAAAATTCCTTTCCTCCTGCCCTCCATGACGTTCTAAACCACCCGTAGCAAATAATGGTTGACATAATATAATAGTAATATCTGGTCTTAATTTTTCTACAACGATTCTAGCAGCAGCACGACTTAAAGTACCCCCTATTAATCTTTCTCCACTACAAGCAATAATCCCTATCTTTTTTTTCATTTGTTCAATTCAACTCCTCTTCATTTTCAAGTAATTCAACCACTTTTTTTGCTAATTGTTCTGCTAATTTTTGAGACAAAACCTTAGTATTTTCACCTATAGGAATAATAGAAGATTCAGGTTTAAAATCTCGATTTTCTTTAACGATATTAGTTGTCATAATCTGGGCATCTACGTTTCCCACTTGTTCAATTAAATTGTTATAAGAACATTTTAATGGACACCCATCAATTGCAATTACTTTATTAGCTTTTAATTTCTCAATTACTTCTTTTTTTCCCTTAACTATTAACGGTAAACATTCTAATTCAACTTTTCCTTTTGCCAATTCATTTCCAACGATATACGTTGCTTCCCTGCCAATACTTCCAAAAACTTTTCCTATTCCGCTACATGGAATTATATATACTTTCTTTTCAGACATTTTTTTCACTTTTGATTTTATCTAAATGTTCTTTTTCTTTCATAATTTTCTCTTTCATATATTCAAAATAATCTGGTCCATTCATTAAAAGTTCTTTATCTTCTTCAAAATCCTTCAATTCTATTTCGATAAACCACCCTCTTTGGTAAGGATCTTGATTCATTAATTCTGGATTGTTCTCTAATGCGTTATTGACTCTAATAATTTTACCTGTTCCTGGAGATATTAATTGTAATACTGTTTTACTGGATTCAAAACTTCCAGCATCATCAAACTGTTCTATATCAGTTTCAATTTCTGGAAACTCTACAAATAATATATCTGCTGCAGCATTCTGTAGATAATCTGATATACCTAATAATGCTGTTTTTCCTTCTGGTTTTATCCAACAATCATTTTCATTAAAGTAATATCCTTCTTTAGGAACTCTAAAATAGTATTTATCTACGGTTATATCATAGTATTCTATTTCATTAAATTTACCCCTTTCAACACCCTTAATTTCAATTGTAGTATTTAGATTTGTAATAATTAAATCAGATATCAAATCAACTAACCTTTGATTATCTTCATCTAAGTTCAGTGTTTTACATGGCTTTATTTTAAACTTTTTAGCCATATCAGGTATCTGGATTTTCAAGAATGGTTTCACATTACTTTGATCGGATAGTTTCGTTGCACATCTGGTTATGCATCCATCAATTAATATAAGTTTTGATGATTTTAAGAGTTGTTCATAGTTTTCGCTTCCTGAATTTAGTAGAACCGGACAAATCAAATTTACTTCAGGATGTTTCTCTATAACTTTTAAAGCTACTTCTCTAGCAATTACTCCTAAAGATTTATCTAACCCGTTACAAGGTAATATACATATTGAATTTCCTTTCACTCATTTATCACCTAGGATTTCGTTCTTAACTTCTTTATCAAATGGGTGGTTTCCCTTTTATCAGGAAATTTTAGAGCATCTGGTGCACAAGCTTTGGCACAAGCTCTGCAGAATACTACACAATTATAAGGATTTTTTACAACTAATCTTTTTTCTTGATTCTCAATTCGTTCATAGACATTATGAGGACAAAATTTATCGCATTCCATGCAAAAATTGCATTTATTATAATCTATCTCTGGCCACCAAGGGATTTTCTTTCGTGGAACTCCCATAAACGTTTCTTTTTCAGCATCAAAACTCTCTGTCATATCTTATGTTGATTCCTCCTCTAATTTTTCCAGAGTCTTTTCAACTAACTTAATAGCGTCGTCTGTAGTCATTTCGCGAATATCCAAGGGAATTAAATCATTTTTTACATCTAAGCCTGCTTTTTTAAAAGCGTCTCTAAATAACTTATATTGCATGTTTGGAGCACATCCAGCCACCATATATTTTCGACCAGAGCGTAAATAATCATCTAAAAATCTATCGCCATCTTCTTCACACAATTGAGGATGAATAAATCCATATTCTACAGGAAGTTCAATTCTTACACGATTAATAAAATCCCATATATCCATATTGGCAAATCCAGGGCATTTTCCAGTACAAACACACATAATAAATCCAATTTCTTTTTTTATATTGTTCAATTTATTAGTACCATCTATTAATCTCAATTTTGTAATCTTAATTTTAATAAAATTTAATTATGATAAACACAAGATTTAAATAGAAAATTCGTTTATAAATATATGTATTAATACGCATAAATGCATAAACTAAATATGAAACTTGAAAATTTAAGATTGAATTTATTAAAAGCTCTCTCCGATGAAACTAGATTAAAACTCTTAGGGTTTCTAAGGCATGGGAATGAGATTTGTGTTTGCGACATTGAAAAAATGTTTGATAAAACTCAATCTACATTATCTAGACATTTAAAAACTCTTACTGAAGCGGATATCCTTGAAAGTAGAAGGGAAGGAAATAAAAAATTGTTTAAAGTAAAAGATACCCAAATTTTCAAGTTATTGGCAATATTAGATAATTTAATTAAAAGAAATGAAAAATTTAAAAACATTGTAGAACTCCAGCAAAAAATATAAAATGAAGGTGTTAAAATGGTTCAACAAGAGAGTGAACTTCAAAAAGAAAATAAACTTAAAGTAGAAATTTATGTGCCTCTAAATGTATGCGCTTGCCAATGGGAAAGATTTATGAATCTCATCTTTCAGGTAATCACCCCGTATAATAAGTATATATCATTCGATACAAAAAATTTAGATTCTGAAGAAGCAAGAAGATTGAATTTGCATGATAATAGTGTAGTTATTGATGGAAAGGAAATCGTTACGACATCATTTGCTCTGAAGAAAAAGCTGCCAGAAATATTGAAGGCAAAAGGTTTGATTTAATTTGAGTATAAAAGAAATCCAGGTAGAAAACATTGTCTTAATACCATGTTCAGGTTCAGAATATCATGGTGAATTAGCACGACAGGCCGCAATACGATTGGCAGAGAAAAGTAAAATAGCTTCTAATAGCTCAATGACATGTTCCACTATTTTTCTTAAAAATGTATTATTAGAAAAAGAACAATTAGTTGAAATTACAAAAAATCATCTAAAACATTCCTTTATTATTATTATTAACGGATGTAATACAGCCTGTGCAAGTGTAATTTATAGACATCTTGATATTGTACCAGATTTGATTATTTCAGTCCAAGATATCATCCCTAAGCAACGTATGAATTTAAATGATCTCAATACTTATAAAAATCTCCCTAAATTAAGCGAAATTAAAGAGGAGGATATAAGAAAGGTACATAAGTTTGTTCTTCAGGAATTAAAGACACAAGGGCTTAATATTGATAAATTTGATGAAAATTAAAGTATAATTTTAAAATTTTATCTTAAAAAAATATATAGGACACAATCCTATTGTCAATCTTTTACTACTATTTTGTTAAAAGATATCATTCATTTTTTTTTAATTACTCCTTTTAAATTTATAATAATGTGCAAATGTTTCATTTTCTTTACCGTATTTCTTCATAATTATCCTCTTAAATGTTCCGAAATCTAATCGCTCTTTAATATTATCAGCTCATCAATCAGCATGTGCAATTATTGTTATATTACTATCTGGATATAAGTTGAGCTCGATATTTTCCCTTAATGGTATGAATTCTTTGTTTGGCCCATACGCATCCAGACCACAATCTTCATAAATTTTATTTTCCTCTGCATCCCATATCAATTGAAGATAACTATGGATTAATCCCTTAAATAATGGGAAAATTGATTTTTTGGGAGTTATCATCATTTGTCTATCAATATTACTTATTGCATCAATAATTGTACCGTCGTCTTGGATGTTTATAGTATAATTCAGACCCTTTGAAAGAATTTTTTCAGGGTTAGGTGCAAATATCGTTAAACTTATCTTTTTAATCTAAAATCACCCATTTTTATTTATTTTTGAAATAATGTGCAAAAATTTCATTGTTTTTACCAAATTTTTTTCGGATAACCGTCTTAAACTCACCTATATCTAGTCTATTTCTCACTTTTTCTCATCAACATCCAGAATCGGGTTGTATATCAATTACGCTATTGGGATATAGATTAAACTCAATATCTTCCCGTAAAGGCATAAATTTTCGGAGATTTCCATATTCATCAGGGCCATAAGCACTTAATCCAATATCTTCATAAATTTTATTTGTTTCAGGATTCCAAACTAATTGCAGGTAATTATGAATATAATTTTTGAATATTGGAAAGATTGATTCATCTGGATGTTCAAATAAATATTTATCTATCATTGCTAATCCTTGTATGACATTCGCATCGTCATTAAGCTTAATTGTAAAATTTTTGCCTGTTGCTAAACCTGTTAAGGGAATACTAATTTTAAAGGTTATTTTTTTAACTTTCAATCACCTTCATTTATTTTGATTTATAGTATATTGGCATTCAAAAAAATTTTGTGAAAAAATAAAATCATTAACAATTTAATCTTAAAATTTAGGAATCCGAATAAAAATTTGGTAAATTGGAAAATAACCTAAAAAATGACTTAATCTTTGATTTTCAACTAAAGTTTTCAATTTGGGAAGTAAATTTTAATTTAAATAACTAACACAGGATTTTAAAGATTAATTTAAAAAAGAAAGAATTTGAAAAAAAATACTTCTATTACCAATCTAAATTTCGACAATAATCTTTTTGATTTCATCAGATTTTAGAATTCCAGTATATTTATGTTCCTCATCTACAATTATAGAAGGAACTACATTTATATCATATTTCTTGAGTTTTTCTTGTATTTCTTCTTGTATTGGACTTTGTAAACTATATTCAACTATTTCATGCTTTTCAGATACGATATCCTTCAACGTTTCAATTGCCTTCTTACATAATTCACAACCACCACTAAATATTTCAAATTTATGTCCCATTTAACATCACCTCAACATTTTTATAATGATTACTATTATAAACTAAGTTAATTATAGTATTTATAGCAAACAGTATGTAATTGGTAACTAAGTAGGTGGAGATTGAGTGGGTTCTGAAAAAATGAAATGTCCTTTATGTGAAATTATGAACGTAATAAGTAAAAAATGGGCATTACTAATAATAAATGCTATAGGGAATACAAGTTCTATCCGGTTTGGTGAATTGAAAAGAGTGTTAAAAGGAAATAATTCTAAGGTTCTATCTGATAGATTAAAGGATATTGAAGCTGTTGGAATAATACGCAGAAAATCTTTTGATGAAATTCCCCCACATGTTGAATATTTCCTAACGGATAATGGAAAATCCTTTCGTAAAGCGATGATTACTTTAATGGATTGGTTTTATTCGCATCATAAGCAAAATTCTCAAACACCTTGCGATCTTGCATATCAAATTGAAAAATGGGATTAGTTTCATTTAAAGAGGTGATTTGTAAATAAAGATCTTTAGTGTCAAACTGAATCAGTTTCTAAAATCTTTTCAAAATTTCCTTTTATCAAACATTAATTTAGCCCTAATCTGTAAATTTACAAGAACATTTAAAGGAGTTAGTTGAATTCAGTGTCAAGGTTATTCTTTTCTAAAATTAAAACAATGATTATTCTTTAAATATTCATATCAACATACATTACATTGTGAATTCGGTTCGAATTATATGCTTCATAGGTGTGTTACATAGATTTCGGAGAATCTGTAAAAGATTTACTTTTTTGAAATTAAAAATTTTATTGAATTATTTTAACATCTTTAGTAATCAACTTAATATAATCAAGATATTTTAAACCCTTCTTTTCTGCTTCTCTTGAAAGAATTTTTCTAGCAATATGAATTTGTTGCAATGCTATATCATTTGGGAATTCAAGTTCGATTTCTTTTTTAATCTTTTCAATTTCTTCTTCATTTAACATTTTTACCTATAAACCTCTACTATAATAATTCTGCGGGTGTTATTATTTCTATCTGTCTTAAATTATTTAAGGTACAAATCATTCTCACAATATCTTTAGTTTTTTTTCTAACTATATGTCTAAAATTCCAACTCAAAAGAAAATCCATTTCACTTATTATAGCTATAGCGATATGGTAAGCATCTTCGGAATATGATTCATTAATTGCTCCTTTTCCAATAATATCTTTTACTAATTCTTCTATTTCATTTGATATAGTAAGGACTGAAAAGTTTGCTATTTTTTCATTCATTTTTTTCTTAATTTCCTTGTCAGGAGTCTTCTCAATTTCAGCAATAGTAATATTGGAAATAAAGATTTCAAAATTCTTAGTCTCAACAAAAAAAGACTCTGTAAGAGATTTCCTTTCGGGATTTCTCTCATCAAAAAGTGCTGAGAGAAACGATGTATCTAAGTATAATTTCAATCTATATTTCAATTCATTCCACTTTTGAAATTAATCAAATTATCTTCTAAAAAAGGTTATTATTCAATTTATTTATTTTTATCTCTTCTTTCATTATTATACAACATTAATATATCACTATTATACATATAAAATAGATAACCCTACGATATATTATTAGTATAAAATCATTAGATAAATAAAAATAATATATTTCTTAGCGAAACGATGATTTCACGATCTTCCTCATGTGAATGAACATGGAATAATCATTAGTGATGGATTTGTATCTAAATAATCTATCTTTTTTGAATGAATTTTTTTCGCATAATCTTTCATATCATTCAAAGGAAGGTTTATGAGCATTAATAAACTCTTAAAATGGAAATTAATAAAAAATTCCTCCCTTCCTTGACTGAGATTACGAATATAATTACTGAATTCAATATCAATATTTAATACCTTTAAATTAAAATTGTGATTGAGATTAATATACAAAATCAATTCTTCAATATTATTAGATAAACCAAAAGTAGTTTTTAGTTGATTTAAGTCTACAAATTTTTCTTTTTCTAAGTGTTTAAATGTAACTCTT
>SDBS01005718.1_pt1 | contig 12091 bp, 10 predicted proteins | sample 2277091 | NCBI WGS metagenome assembly SDBS01 (sample SAMN10404972, study PRJNA504765) | marine sediment metagenome | isolation source: marine sediment core GS10_PC15, 163 cmbsf | place: Arctic Ocean: Southern Knipovich Ridge | collected 2010 | reverse complement strand
CAACTCAGTTAACCGACAACATATACCTTGATGACTATTTTGCTAAGGTAGATGGCAATTGGGTAGTCTGGCAAGGCTGGGATGGTACAGACTGGGAGATATCCCTTTACGATATCTCAAACAAAACCACCACCCAGCTAACTAACAATGCCTTTGATGACCTGAAACCTCAGATAGACGATGATCGGGTTGTTTGGTACGGCTTTGACGGGTTAGACGATGAGATTTTCCTCTACGAAATCTCAACTAGCACAACCACCCAGATAACAGATGACATCTATGACAATAGCAGTCCTCAGATAAACGGTAATAGGATCGTGTGGATGCGTGATGGCATTGACCATGATATCTCCCTCTACAGCATTTCAGACACAACCACGACTCAGATAACCGACAACAACGGCATCAATGATTGGGACCCTCAAATAGATGGCGATTGGGTTACCTGGGTTGGAGGAGACTGGCCTGCAAATGAGATATTTCTCTACCACATCCCAACTGCAACGACTCACCAGATAACCAACAACATCTATGACGACGGGCTTCCTCAGATAAACGGTGATTGGTTGATTTGGGGTGGTTCCGATGGCTTAGACCATGAAGTCTTTCTCTGCCACATCCCAACTGCAACTGTGACCAATATAACTGACAATAATAACAGCGATATTGAACCTCGTATAAATGGCAATTGGGTGGCGTGGAGGACTTATGACGGTAACGACAACGAAATCTTCCTCTACCACATCCCAACTGCATCCATAACTCAATTAACCGATAACAGTTACCATGACTATTTGCCTGAGATAGACGGCGACCGAGTAGTGTGGCAGAGCGATGATGGCTCAGATTTTGAGATAATCTTGGCAACCCTACAACCCGTAGCAATACAAGCTACAATAGACATTAAGCCTGATACCTTGAACCTCAAGAAAAAGCGTAAATCCATCAGTGCATATATTGAGCTACCTGAAGGATACGATGTTGCCAATATCAACGTGAGCACCATACTTCTTGAGGGAACCGTCCCAGCAGAAACTAGGCATGTGAAGATCGGTGACTTCGACCGAGATGGAATAGCTGATTTGAAGATCAGATTCAACTTGGGTACTCTTCTAGACTCGGTACCCCCAGGCGATATCCCTCTCACCGTAACCGGTTCGTTAACAAATGGCACACCCTTCGAAGGAACTTGCACAATCAGAGTCAAAGGCTAAAGCACGAATAGTTATCCGTTTGGCTATCGACGACCTCACATCTCGTGGGGTCTTTTCTATTACCCCATTTACCAGGATTTACCAGAGGGTATTAGCTCAATCATGTCGAATTAAATGGGGTTAGACTACTATCCATAGCAGGGGCTGTATAAGGGGAGTCCTTACAAGGGGATTCTAAACAACTAGAAGCGTATTCTGCAGTTGACTGACTTGACTTGTATCGATAAGTACTACACGGGGATTCCAATGACACCAAAATTACCTATCACATTTCCTCCAGGAGTGTCGAACCTGAGTGACCTCCAAAAGTATATTCTGGACAATGGTGCATTCGGGAAAGAAGAGAACACAAGGATTTTCAACAAGTGGTTCAGAGATGCACCGCGCTACCTTTATAGGGCGGTGAACAGCAAGTATCATATCGCAAGCAAGATTATGTGCGATGTCGGTTGCAGTTATGGCATGAATCTGATTTTCTCCGCGTCTGGCTCATATGGACTAGAAATTGAAGAGTACCCGGCCAAGTTCGCAGCAAGTATTGGACTACGAGTTGAAAGACGAGACATATTTGATGACATCTCGGATTTGCCCAAAGTGGAAGTCGTATGGTGCTCAGCAGTCCTTGAGCACATCGATTCACCTCACATCTTTCTCAGAAACCTGCACCAACTCTTGAAACCGAGCGGGATGGTCATTGTTTATGTTCCAACTGTGCCTCTTGCCCCTTTTCTCAATCGCTTGCCACACATCAGTAAGCATCTGTCTGGTTACTTAGCTAGCGACCACATCAATGCCTTTACGCCAGAAACTTTGCGCTTCTTCTGCGAGCGCGCGGGCTTCAAGACAATCGAAACATCGCCATTTTACCCTTTTCCGGTGAGTCTGCTCACCCGTGTACCATTGGTTAACCGGCTTATTGGAGGATGCGTTTATGTCGGTGAGAAGATTGAAAACTGGGAATACCCTGCCAAGGCTACTCGCCGCGTTGCGAGCAACATTAATGGATTTGAATATGCTGGTAACATAGAGTCTTCCAAATTGCAGGCATGAGTGAGGCTCTCATGTGCGCCCAACCCTTCGCTGCAGCGGACAGCGGCTACGCCGCAAGCGCAACTGGCCGGCTTGACTCTAACAGTTTCGGGTCAAAATCATGTTAGACTCCCACTGCCGCTGACTTCAAGCGTTATGTTATGGTCCATGACAAAAAGATAATTATAATGTTACGAAAAACCTCACATTCCGTGGGGTCTTTTTCTTTTCCCCCATTTACCAGTATTTACCAGAGGATTATTAGCGATTTCGTTGAGTGCAACATATGATGAGGCTTAGTCGTATAAAGATCAAATACTTTCTTTAGGAGTGTTTGCGATGCAAGACAAGAAAACTATCCAAATTTATGTTAACAACTTTCGCCGCCAGGTGGCGACATACTTGAAGCCTGGATTTGGCTTATCTTTCAGGATTTTTCCAGTAAAAGCAGAAGGGGCGATTTTAGAATTTTCACTTGCTACTGATGCTGAGAATGAAGACCAGTATATGCCTGTCGAAGAGACTGTCAATGTAGCGCTCAGTAAGATTAAACAAAACATGATAAGTGGCAATTTAGATGCTATAAAGTTTTCTGGTACAAATATATCAATGGAACCTGGTCGGATAGTGTTAATCAAGGGTGAAGATTTAGCATCTGAATGGTGCGAAAAAGGGGCTACAAACGACGTGGAACGAATTGTGACCCCACCACCTAAGGGGTAATGATGAAACTCGGTCCATTAGACGGAAGTGTTGAGGAAGTACGAGACCTTTTGGAGAATCATGGTTTGAGAATAGAGGATTACATAGAAAAGCCTGCTGTTCCTTTGGAAACAAAGTTCCTGATCTTACCGGCAGTTGTTTTGGCTATTTCCCTTTTACTCTTAACCTTGTTATCAGACTACTGTTCATTAACCATACTGACTCTTATATATCTTCTTGGATTTGCGGGCAGTCTCTGGCTTACCGTGAGCATACAACTTAGGTTCAAGAACATGCCAGCAACATTTGTTGTGGCTATCGGCTCCCTAGTCATGATTCTTGTTGCTTCGGGGATATTTTCGCCAAAGGAAGCTACAGAATTTATTAAAGGTTTTCGCGAAAACTAAAGAGGCTAACATCTCAATCCAGCTGAACTGACTCGCGGCTTCCCCGTCGCAACTGATAGAAACATAATCCCAGCTAAACACCCCTGCTTATTTGCAATCTCTTAAGGGATTATAGGAGGGTGCCATGTAAAGGTCTTAGAATGAGGATATTCTTTCAAGAATAACCGTATCTATGCTATCTCAACCTGCCCTTCTAATATGTGACTCTGTTCCAAACCGCTCCATCGGCACAATCAACAAAGAGCATATCGCAGCAAGAATGGGCAAAAAGTCCTATTGGAGCATTTGGCTTAACCGACAATGCTTGATTATAGAACCAATAGGTGCCATTAACGTCATTTGCCACTTGGGATTGCCTAACGCAAGTGGCTTCTGATTTGGTGAAGCTGATCTTTAGTTTTATTACTAGAGGCGCTTTAGCTTCTGGGACAGGCTAGCAGCAGTCGTAAACCGGGGATGTTCTTCGCTTTTTACTAGCTTGTAGAACTCACATTTTATGCAGTTACCATGTTTAAGAGCAAATGTTCCCTGAACTTTATCGCCACAAAAAGTACCCGCAACAACCCAGCAAGCTCTACCGGCATTCTTTCCACCATTCACACCATCCAGACCTTTTGCAATGGCGGCCGGACAAACTCCAAGCTCTTTGACCTTTGCACCGCTTGGTTCTCTGCCACATTTCTTAAATTCCCAGCAATTCTTTCTGGTTGTCATTGTTCTTACCTTTTTTGCTTTTCCTTCCCGTGTTCACGGCTCCAGCTCCAGTGAACCGGGATCTCTAATCCAGCATGACCACAATCCTTTTGGCATTCCTTACTGCCCAAGCACCAAAGCAATTATTGAACATAATAAAACCCCTCTTAGTTCGCTTCCGCAATACTCCAATCTTGGGAATCCATTCTTTGATTTCCTCATCAGAGTAGTTGTAAGCAAACCGCTCAGAAACCTTTATTCCTCTGCGAAACCAGTTGTTTCTATTCCTACCGTGAAAACGCACATAAGCTAAATCAGTTGTTGCCTCGGCTATAGGAGGAATTGTAGAAGGAAATTGGGGTTCATCCACTGAGACAAAGACAAGATTGTTGGCTTGTAGAAAAGACAGGGTGTCCTCAAGATTGTCACCGTCTACCCAACTAATATGGCGAAACTCAATTGCTAGCTTATACTGAGGAAACCTTGCTTTGCACTCAAGAATATACTCCTTATTCTCCTCATTGCAAATAAAAAAGGGTGGATATTGAAAAAGGACCACACCCAACTTACCGGCACTATCGGCCGGTCTCAGAGCACTCTCAAACATTTGAAAAACTATGTCTTTTGCTTCTCGGTTAACTTCCTTGTACTTAAGTAATCTTTTAGCTAGTAGTCCTGGAGATAGCATCTTTTTTACTGCTTTGGGTAATTGCCCGGGGTTTATTGAATGCTGGGTTAAAAGCCCAAATGCCTTATAATGCAGAATGAAGTCGTCGGGAGTGCGTAGGGTTTGAAGACCAACTACTTTCTCAGATGGAAGAGCATAAAAGGTTGCATCAACTTCGACTGTATTAAAATGCTCTGCATAGAATTTCAACCTTGCTTCCGCGCTCATCTTTTTGTCCGGATAGAACTCTTCAGACTCTATCAGGGTGGGATCGGTCCAACTGCAAGTACCTATTCGTACTTCTCCCATTCGTTTTAAGCGCCTCCTTTAAAAACTTCATCCACTTCTCACTTTACCACTTCTTGACTACACTTAGTTACTATGCTTGTTTTTCCACCGTTGATCGAGCTTTCCCTATCTCTCATTAGCCATTTACCACAACACGTTGATAATACCTAAGGCCCTTTTTATCCCATTGTTCTGTTTCCTTAACTATCACCATAATCGAGTCGATATATACTCCTGAGAATCCAAGAAGCTAGAGAATGTGACGCCCCTCCACACTATCTGGTTTGTTGGATTCTTTTCATTTGAACTTTTTACTGTTTTGGTATTGATTTGTCCTTCCGCAAGTGTCATTAATAATCCCCGGGGGGTCCATGTCTGCAAAATGCGATTGGCTTTTCAGGCCTATATATAATGATTGGTCATTGCACACCTACCAAATGATTGGTTAAGCTGGCATCTGTGGTGGAGTGTCGTATACGTGCCTGATACGGAGAATGCACAGTCGTAACTATAGTACTTGGCTGGACTCCTCTTCGTCTTTGTTTTTATGTTGAGAAATACAACGATATAGTTTTTGTCTTGGATTTCAAAACAAAGGGGGGAAATATGGAGAATCCACACAGTTATGTGGTTCTCGGATTATCCGGTTTTTTAGAAGAATTACGCTACTTCCTCATGAATTCCTTAATGGCAGGGACAATAAGATAAACAACTAGAATAATTGCCACAAGGATAAGAAACGCTATAAGAACATATGTCATTCTGACCAACCCTCCCCTACTACTAATCTCAAAACGGCCTTTCTTTTCCAATTAGGTTCCCTCAAAATCCGGAGAAATCCCCATATGGACATACTCTACTTTTTTGTTTCCTTTGCAGCGGCAGACGTTTTCTTGGTCTTTTTATTGGATTTTGTCAGGGATTTTTTAGAAATTCCTGACGCCTTCCTGGATCCGGAAGATTTCTTGTCCAGCTCGCCATAGCTTCCTGCCTGGCGCAATCGTTCATATCTCTGCTCAAGCAACTTATCTAAAGGAACGGCTTTGAGTTCTTTTACCAGGGGTATCAGAGATTTCCGAATTCGATAGGCCACCATGTCAGGATCTCTATGGACTCCTCCGAGTGGTTCTCTAATCACTTCGTCCACAATATTCATTTTGAGCAAAGAGTCAGCAGTAAGCTTCATGGCCATGGCTGCCTCCGGAGCTTTTTCTTGCTCCCGCCAGAGAATACTGGCACATCCCTCAGGTGTAATTACAGAATAATAGGCATTTTCTAGCATTAACAACCTGTCTCCAACACCTAGAGCCAAAGCTCCGCCGCTACCACCCTCACCAATATTGATAATTATAATTGGAGTCTCTAGTGAGCTCATCTCCTTAAGATTCTCGGCAATAGCCACGGCCTGTCCCCGTTCCTCGGCACCAATACCAGGATATGCGCCAGGTGTATCAATAAAAGATAAAACAGGAAGACCGAATTTTGCACCTAGCTTCATAACTCTTAGAGCTTTCCGATAGCCCTCCGGGTGGGGCATTCCAAAATTCCTGGCAATGTTCTCCTTGGTATCTCTTCCTTTTTGGTGACCGACGATCACGACTTTCGTTGAGTCCAAGTAGGCAAATCCGGCAACAATTGAGGGATCATCTTTGAACAAGCGATCCCCATGCAACTCCAGAAAGTTGGAAAAAACTGTGTCAATATAGAAGAGGGCACGCGGACGATCAGGGTGCCGGGCAATTTGTACCTTTTGCCAAGGGGAAAGATCGGTGTATACTTTCCGTCTTAACCTTTCTATTTGAGAATCCAGAAATCCGATCTCTTCAGCAATCTCCGGCCTCTCCGCTGAAACCGACTTCTTAAGGACTTCCAGCTTTTCTTCCATTTCAACCAGAGATCTTTCAAACTCCAATGAAAACCTGGCCATCTATAACACCTCTGTTGCATGAAGTATTGTCGAATATCGCTAACCGGGGTTCAATCCATAAAACTCAGTAATTTGGACATAGTCTCTTTCAACTCCAACCGGGAGATAACCATGTCAATCATTCCATGCTCCAATAAAAACTCCGCTGTTTGAAATCCCTTGGGCAGTCTTTGTTTGATGGTCTGTTCTATAACCCGCGGACCGGAAAAGCCGATCAGGGCTTCTGGTTCGGCAACTATCACATCGGCTAACATAGCAAAACTGGCCAACACTCCGCCGGTTGTGGGATTAGCCAAAACAGATATGAAGGGGATTTTTGCTTTATGAAGCTCACCAACTGCAGCACTGGTCTTGGCCATTTGCAGAAGCGACAGTATGCCTTCGTGCATTCGGGCACCACCGGAAGAAGACACAATTATCAACGGTAGCTTTTTCCCTTTAGCTTTTTCAATTGCCCTGGTCACACGTTCTCCTACTACCGATCCCATGCTTCCGCCGATAAAACTGAAATCGAACGCGGCCAAAATAAGACCTTGCCCGTCCAACCTTCCCTCTCCTGCAATAATAGCGTCATTTATTCCGACTTTTTCTCTTGCCTGATCCAAACTCTCCTTATAGGTCTTGATCGCCTTAAAGCTGAGTGGATCGGTGGATATCAAGTCCTTATCAAATTCCCTGAAACTATCCTCATCGGTAAGAAAATCTATCCACTCTTGAGCTCTCAACCTAAAATGAAACTTGCACTTGGGGCACACTTTGAGATTATCTACCAGCTCGACCTGGTAGATAATCTGGTTGCAGGATGCACAACGAGCCCAAATACCATCCGGTATTTCCTTTTTGACTACCGGTGTTACCTCCGTGTATTTCTCTCTTTCTTTGAACCACCTGCTTAACGGCATTTTTCTCTCACTTTAAAGTTCTCACTTACCAGAATCATAGCTTATCAAAAAGCCGATCAATTGTTTAACTTCACCGGAGGATAGTTTTTCAAAACAGAAAGTATCATCTCTGCCTTTCCATCCCTGGTAGAATTTGCTGTAGAAGGTTGCGAACACCTGAAATTTGTTCTTTGATGCCTTTGTTTTCACTAATGGCATTGATAAAAGCGCTGCCTATGATTACACCATCTGCTATTCCGGCTACAGTTTTTGCTTGTTCGCATGTAGATATGCCAAAACCAACTGCCAGGGGCTTACTTGTTTCAGCTTTCACCCGTTCCACAAAACTGTTAAGAGTTGATGGCAATGACTTCCGCGTACCGGTAACACCGGTCAAACTAACACAGTAGACAAAACCCTCAGAAAAATTGACAATTTTGTGGATCCTCTCGGAAGAGCTTGTGGGAGCAAGTAAAAAAACTGTCTCAAGCTTCCCTTTTGCCGCTTGAAGCCAATCTTCAGCTTCTTCCGGCGGTAAATCCGGAATGATTACGCCATCCAATCCCACAGACTGGCTTGCGGACACAAATTTCTCCAATCCATATTTAAAGAAAAGATTATAGTATGTCATGGCTACCAAGGGGATATCAGTTATATCCCTCAGATGCCTGATAAGCTTAAAAACGTCATCCGTACTAATGCCTTGTTTCAGAGCAATCTCGGAAGCCCGTTGGATTGTTGGTCCATCGGCCAATGGATCAGAGAAAGGGATGCCTATTTCAATTAGGTCTGCGCCTTCCCGGGCAAGAACTTCAAAGATTTTCTTAGAGCTTTCAAGCGAAGGGAATCCCGCAGTCAAATAGGGAATCAGCAAAGCTCTCTTTTCTTCTTTACCTTTTTTGAATTTATCGCTTATCCTGCTCACAAATCACTCTCGTTCCAGGACAATCAGGAAAAATGAAGAACTCCCTCATTTTCTCTTATCTTCCCTTTCCATCAAAGCCTTTTCTACAATCTCCAAATCTTTGTCCCCTCGTCCGGAAAGGTTTACTATAATTAATTCATCTCTCTTCGGTTTCATTTTGGCAAGATAAGCCACAGCATGGGCTGACTCTAATGCAGGCAATATACCTTCCAATCGGGAAAGATGCAAAAATGCATCAAGAGCTTCAGAGTCAGTTATTGTATCATAAGACACTTGCCCTTTCTCCTTCAAATAACTGTGCTCCGGCCCAACCCCGGGATAATCCAAACCGGCCGATATAGAATGAGCCTCCCTTATTTGTCCAAACTCATCCTGTATAACATAGCTTAATGACCCGTGCAAGATCCCCTTGCTTCCCCTTGCTAACGGAGCGCCATGTTTCCCCGTATCCAGACCATATCCTGCCGCTTCGATTCCAATCAGTTTGGTATCAGTATTCAGAAATGGGTAGAAGATCCCTATGGAATTGCTTCCGCCTCCAACACAAGCAATAATATAATTTGGATTTCTTCCTTCCTTTTTCTCCAGCTGCTTCTTTGTTTCTTTACCTATTACTAACTGAAAATCCCTTACCATCATTGGATAGGGATGGGGGCCGGCCACTGAACCAATAAGATAGAAGGTGGTTTCAACATTAGTCACCCAATCTCTAATCGCTTCATTCATAGCATCCTTTAGGGTACGACTACCTGCGCAAACCGGTATTACTTCAGCACCCAAAAGCTGCATTCTGGAAACATTGGGAGCTTGGCGGACAACATCCTCTTCTCCCATATAAATACAGCATTCCATGCTAAAGAGAGCTGCTACCGCAGCCGTGGCAACTCCGTGTTGGCCTGCTCCGGTTTCTGCAATTATCCGAGTTTTATTCATCCTTTTGGCCAACAGAGCTTGCCCCATAGTATTGTTGATCTTGTGAGCCCCGGTATGACAAAGATCCTCCCTCTTAAGGTAAATCTTAGCTTTATTGTAGTGGTTGCTTAGCTTCTCAGCATAGTACAATGGAGTGGGCCTACCTGCATACTCCCGCAGATAGTAATCAAGTTCCGTCTGAAAATCTATATCTTTCTTATATGTTTCATAAGCATTTTCAAGTTCAGCCACTGCCGTCATAAGAGTCTCGGGTATATATTTGCCCCCAAACTCCCCAAAATGACCAAACTCATCAGGTAGTATCAAGACAACTCCTTACTTGCTACGTAACACAATATAGCTCACTCGTTTTTTGGCTTGTAGCTTTTTGGTAATAACATTTGACCTTTGATATGTGACATTTGACTTCTGGTCAGGTGTCAATTGTCAGGTGTTAGATATCAATTATTCAATTCCTAATAAGCTGCTGTTATTGATGTTCTGCTACTTGCCACGTCTATAATGCTTTAAATAGTTCTTGTCCAAGCTTTCTCATTGTACATTCATGATTGTCCTGTTGCAAACTGGGCATTGTTGATAAACAATAGGTGTTCGCTATCAACAGTGCTGTCTTACTGCATTGAAAAAAGCACGGAGTTTTTCCGGATCTTTTTTACCAGGATAAGCCTCAACACCACTGCTTACATCCACGCCATAAGGCTCAACATCTACTATAGCTTCATCTATGTTTTTCGGGGTAAGGCCCCCGGAAAGAATAACTTCTCCAAAGCTTTTTGCTTCTCCCGCAATCTTCCAGTTAAACGTTTTTCCTGTTCCACCATGTTTATCACCGACAAACGTATCAAGCAGGAAAGCATCCACCTCGTATTTGGACATAACGTCCAGTACTGAGCTATCTTTTACCCGCAACGCCTTGATGACTTTCAATTCAAACGCTTTGCAGTAGGCTGAAGATTCCTCCCCGTGTAACTGGAGCACATCCAAATTACAGAGATGTGCAATTTTTTCTACCTTATCTCTGACCTGATTTACAAAAACTCCAACCCTGCTCACAAAAGGAGGCAAAGCCTCTATGATCTCTCGTGCGACTTCAGGGGAAATCTTGCGGGGGCTTGGGGCAAATACAAAACCCAAAGCGTCAGCCCCCAGCCCCACTGCCAAAAGTGCATCTTCTATGTTAGTAATACCACAAATCTTTACTCTAACCATCAAATGACGATCAGCGACGAGCGACGAGCGACGAGCGACTTGTTTACTTTTGACTTAAGCCGCTAACCGAAAATCGCTTATCGCTTTTCGGTTTTCACTCCTTTGTTCCTAACCATTTTTTAGACCTGGGGTAAACGGGTAAGAGCGTCTTTTATTTTTTCCTCGGGATAGGCATAGTCTTCAAGTTTACCGGCAAAGTAATCATCATATGCTCCAAGATCAAAGTGACCATGACCGGTTAGATTGAACAGGATAGTCCTTTTCTCACCAGCCTCTTTGCAGCGTAGAGCATCATCGATTACAGCGCGTATTGCATGCGCTGCTTCAGGCGCCGGGACAATTCCTTCCAACCGGGCAAACGTAACCGCGGCTTCGAAAACTGCAATCTGATGATAAGCAACTGCCTCAATAACTCCCTGATCATAGAGCGAACAGAGCAGCGGCGAATCACCGTGATAACGAAGACCTCCGGCATGAATGGGAGCAGGTACAAAATCATGACCCAGTGTATACATTTTGGCAACCGGGCCAATTCCTACACCATCGCCGTAATCGTAAGCATAGACACCCTTGGTCAAGGTCGGGCAAGCCGTTGGCTCAACAGCCACCAGACGTATATCTTTGCCCGCCAACTTCTCCTTTACATAGGGAAAAGTGATACCGCCAAAGCTACTACCTCCGCCAACACAACCATAAATCACATCCGGCTGTTCTTCCACTGCTTCCATTTGCTTTTGGCTCTCCAAGCCGATTACCGTTTGATGCATCAAAACGTGGTTCAAAACACTTCCCAGAGAATAGCGAGCGTTTTCATCTGTAGCAGCATCTTCAACCGCCTCACTGATGGCAATACCAAGACTACCCGAACACTCGGGGTCACCTTCAAGTACTTTGCGTCCACTATTGGTCTTATCACTTGGACTCGGAGTTACATCTGCACCCCAAGTCTGCATTAGAACCCGACGGTATGGCTTTTGATAATAGCTTGCCTTAACCATATAGACTGTACACTCAAGCCCCATGACCTGGCACGCAAAAGCCAAAGCACTTCCCCACTGCCCGGCTCCGGTTTCAGTCGCTAACCTTTTTGTCCCCGCCTTTTTATTGTAGTAAGCCTGGGCAAAAGCAGTATTGGGTTTATGACTCCCGGGAGAACTCACTCCCTCATATTTATAAAAGATCTTAGCAGGTGTATCCAACGCAGCTTCGAGCCGCC
>SDBS01005714.1_pt1 | contig 12093 bp, 24 predicted proteins | sample 2277091 | NCBI WGS metagenome assembly SDBS01 (sample SAMN10404972, study PRJNA504765) | marine sediment metagenome | isolation source: marine sediment core GS10_PC15, 163 cmbsf | place: Arctic Ocean: Southern Knipovich Ridge | collected 2010 | reverse complement strand
GGTAACGTAGAAACCGTTACCCACGGGGTCGGTAGCCAGCGACTCGCCCGTAACGTCGACGCTAGCACACCCTGCTACGAGCCTGAGGGCTGTCTGGATAACAGCTACAGATGCATTACCGTCTATTCCAGCAGTAGGGTTACCTTCGAAGGTTAGTGTAAAAGTACCTCCGGTTCCAGGGGTGCCATCAATATCCGCGATGTTCGCCTGGCCATCAACAACGTCTATGGCATCATTATTAGCAAAGTCGCCATTTTGGGCTGCAAGTACAAGGTATCCTACGGCATCTCCGTCAACCCACGCCCCACTCGTCAATACTACGGCTTGTACAAGTGCATTATTGGCCGGCGTACCGTTTTGCTGTATTTTATCCCCAACCTCAACTGCAGCAACACCTCCACTATCGAAATATGCGCGGTTGTCTGTAACGGGTGAGGAGGGGTACACTCTCTGGACCGCTGCGACGGCCGGACCTGTATTAAGTTTCAAAGGAACTTCTTCGAAAATAGACATCGATACGGTTGCTCCTGCGACCTTCAGCCCCGTAGCTACATCTGTGAGGTCTTGAATCTGCACCAATAAGTCTGATTTAAGATAAAACATCTGTCACCTCTAGTTTTGTCGTAAAGACCGGCGTTATAGCTAAAGCATCCACACTAAACGCGGCACCAGTAACTAATTTCTTGATTACTGCAGCAAACACGTCAGCGTCCTCGAACGCACCCATATTAGGTGCATCTTCAAGATCATAGGCACCCATATTATGCACACCATAAGATGTTGCGCTTGCTGGTGCCTGGCCGAGTACAAGGGCTCCCGTGTAGGGCATCGTTATTTCTAAATTAGCGCTAAACGCAGGCGCTGTGCTCAGAGAACCAACTACATAAACTGGTGGTAGCCCAGGCCAAAAGGCCGTTGGCCAGAAAAGCAATGGAAAGAAAGCTGGGTGCACAAATTCATAAGCCATAGTTAAGCTCCGTCTCTAGTTCCTACTGCAGTTCTGTTACCATGCCCATCAACCGTGCATATCAACCTATCCTTACTGTCTCCAATGTCCCGGAATGTAAGCGTATTTGTACCTCCACCTGAGGACTTTCCTGTTAATATGGATAGCATTAAACGTATAGCCTGCTCCAACGTTGTAGTGCCTTCAACAACCTCCGATAGAACAACTTCGCCACCACTAAGCTGAATCTCTTTACTCTCCACGATAATCAAACCCCCCACACTATCTTGCACCAAAACAGTTACTTGGTTAGCCGCTATTGCAAAAGCAGCATCAGGCAAATCGATCCGGTAATAACCTTCACCTATTTCATAGCCGTAGTTAGCTGCATAAGCATCTGTTAGTGCACCTAATGCAGTTAAAGAAACCCAGGCACTAATTGTAACATCATTATCATTTTCAACTCTAATATATCGAGTTTGCAAATCAGTAATGGTCAAGCCAGTTTTAGGAGAGCCGTTGAAAGCATCTCGTAAACGTATTGCTAAAGTAATATCGGTTGAATCTTTTTGTATTAGTTGCATATTCTACTTCTCACCATAAAAACCAACCTTGTTTCTTTTGCCAGGCACCAAATGTACTGTAACCAATATAATTGCTACTGTCTTGTAATCTTTGACCTGTATTAAGTGCAGGTGAATTTGGTCTCAGCCGTATATCAGGTGGACTTGCTGCTGGGTTCGCCAACCTAGGGTCTGAACTTATAGCATTTTGACTATTTACAGAACCATAGAATTCTGATTGTATTGCCCACTGAGTCTGAAAAGCCGCGAGCGTATCAGGAGTCGTAGCTATCAGCTTGAACCAATTTGTCGCATTCTCGTTATACCAGGCATTCCAATCCACGTGATTATCAAAGTCCGCTGTACTTGCTCCCTCTCCACCATCATCAGTTAAGCAGTAGGTTCCTGCGGCAGTGATATACACCAAATTGTTTTTTATGATGTTATACTTTCCTGCATTGTCGCCGTCATTTTCGCCGGTCAGGGCAATACCAAAACCGGCATTTGAATAAATAGAATTACTCAAGAACATATTTCTGCCATACGACCAGGATGACAAACACTTATTTCCCTTCAGGACATTGCCAATGATTATATTCTCACCACCCTTAACAACCAATTGATAATTCAAATCATATATAAGATTGTTCTGAATTAAAGCATTGTGTACCTCCGGCCCGACAAATATACCGTGCGGTCTGTTCGCTACAGCAATAGTTGCCTCACTGTAAATAGTACAGTTCGTTATCTCTGCCTTATACAAAGCGTTGATAATCCAATATGATTCCCACGCAGAACCAGCCCCGGGCTCATCATCAGCTACGGCAGAGGCATCGTGGGCCAGCACACATCGGTAAATTATCTTGTTATGTTCAACTCGGTTTTTTACATCAGGCCTGTCTGTATCAGCATCGTAATCTACTACGGCGTTATCCCAAGCAGTAAATGTGTAGCCAGAACTCAGAGCAAGAACAGGGTATGAAGAAGTTGAGTTACCGGTTTGATTGCTTATAAAAATACAGTTGTCAATATACAACAAATCCCCTATTCCGGACCGATTGTTTGTCCTATTATAAATACAACTGTTTGGTGCTTCGAATGTACTGTTTTTGAGTATAAGATTGTTTACTGTTGGACTTCCATTTGCGGGATTTGTTCCACTCTGTGAGGTGCAGTCGATAACATAATTATCGTGTGCATTAGACATACCTGCAACATCTGTTGCACAGGTAAGTGTGCTGTCTTCAATTAAGATGGTATCAATAATACTTCTAATATTTATTACGGCACCTTTGCTAAGATCATTAAGAGTTCTGGTTATAGTAAAATCGCTACCATTCTTAATCCACAGTTTATTAAGGTCATATATAAGAATCAATGCTAGACTATCATTATTCTCCATCGTTACCGTAACGTTATCAAAAACTATTGACGCTGTTATACCATTACCAGTAGAAAGAAATGCTGTTGGTACATCAGCATCAAAAGTTATATCCTCGAAAGTTACTGTTCCAGTACAAACGGCATGAAACTCAACAGCAAGATTTGCCTTAGCTGTTACAAGAGTTACCTCTGCAGCGTGCGATTTGAATGTGGCACTTTTGTCAATGTCAAGGTCAATCCACCAACCCACACCTTGAGTTGTGGTGTCATAAGTGCCTGGCATTAGAAAAACAGTATCCCCATCACCTACGTTAATCCATCCCTTATCGACAGTTTTGTAAGCATCTACAGACGTGTTTCCACTATTTACATCATTACCACTATCAGGGTCAACATATTTATCCGCGCCTAAGCACATTGCGCACAAGACTAAAAAAAGTAGAATACGGCTGACTATTTTCATAACATCGCTCCGAATGTAGGTTTCCCTGTCCTACGGGCAGGGGAATTAGGTTTCAACCGGAAATTGTTGTTTGGTGCATCGACGAATAACGGGTCTTCTTCTATTGAATGACTACCAAGGATAATACCTTCGGCAGCATCACTTTTTACAGGGTCATCAAGTTTCTCGCCTGTTTTACTATAGTAGCAATTATAATCATTATAGATAATCGAACCCGTATTACTAATCCACAAACCGGGAACAGTTTTAGAATTCAATAAGAATATGTTGTTATGTACAGAAGCTAATGCGTTAACATCAATAACCAACCCCGCTTGAGTTGCATTGTAAACAGTATTGTTCTTAAAATCTAACGTGCCTCCTGATGGCATACCTGCCCCCCAGCCATTTACATGCAGGCAACCATCTACGGCATGGCTGTATAATGCGCCACCAAGCAACTTCAACGTATATTTATTGTTTGGTGCTTCAATAATAGTATTTCGCCAAGTAGTATTGCCCTTAACGAGGCCACAATGTCCAGCCATATCAAAAAGCAAACAGTCTATCACTATAAGATTATCAACTTCATTACCTCCCCATTGGTTGAAATCAAAGACATTATAAACATTTGAAAAACGGCAGTTAATGAAGGTCGGATTTATAGGCGTAAAAAGAAACCTTACGGCCTCGCTGCCCGCTGCTTCATCCGTGCCAAAGATATAGAAGTTACGCCAAATATAATTATCATCATTGCTCAACCCAATAATATGTCGTGCAGGAGCAACACCTGCACCTGCGGCGTTGATGTAAACTGTCTTTGTGCCATCAATTCCATCCACATAAGCTTCAAGTGGTGATTGATAATACGCACCGCTATAATCCATATCGCTAATACCTGCCGCTAAATCGGCTCCTGTTGGAAATTCTTTACAACCGATGATTCTTTTGAATGCGTTACGGTCAATTCTCCCCGTAACAGCTGTATTTATTACACCACCTGTGCCGTAAGTATCAACATTGGTCGCTATTGTGTGTTGCTTAACCCAAAGCATAATATTATCATTTACCAGAAATCGAGTTAGAGCATGGTCAATAGTCTTCCAAGGGTCGCCAGGCACCTGGCCTCTACCAGCTGCAATGTCGTCCGTACCAGTTGCGTAATCGACATATTGATGTAATACTGCCATTAGTCTGTCTCCTTATAGAATGGTTTGCCTTCTGGGTGAACGATGTAGACCCACCTACCGGCTAAGCGTGCAGGCTGGAGCTCGGCCTTCGGCAGCTGCGCTACTAACTGTGACGTTAGCACAGGCGTCAGGGTCTTAAAGGCCTCTAATTCCTGAGCAGCTTTCTGTTCCATTATCTCTCCTTTACCAACTTCTTTACCTCGTCAAATCCACGATTCATGTCGCTTTTAAGTTCTCTGAAACGCTCGCCTGTTCTCGTCTCCGCTCCCTCTAAGCAATCTTCAAGGTGCGCATGCTCAGTGGTATTTTTTTCTTGTACCTTCTCACACACATCCTTGTAAACAATATCCGCTGTGCACGGATGTCTGCTACCCCGTGATATGTGTGCCGATATCCAACGCTGCATAGCTATAATGGCAATATAAACACCACCTATCAAGCTGAACGCAGCAGCTACTATTCTCCAGTCCACTGTTCGCTCCTTATGTTGTTGTTAGTATTCTGTCTATTACTTCTATGTCGTTAAGACGTATGTCATTCAGTGTATTCCCAGCTGCGTCGAAAATAACACCAAGTTCAAAACATGTTACTATGGAAGGATTCATACCATTTCCAGCTTGGCTCGCTGGTATGCTTAGAGGTTTCTTAACATGGTTCCACCCCGAAGCCAAATCTGTATCCGGCGTTGCCCATGTCCAATAATTAGTACTATCTGTACCTACACTGTAAACAATTTGAGCCACGTTAGCTATATTGCTAATATAGATATAAAAGCTCATTATGCCCACTGTTATAAAAGAAGAGATGTCCACTGCAGATATCGTTTTGCGCACACCAGAATTTACATCACTACCGCCAGATTTATCCCATTCAAGAGAAACCACTCCTCGACCTCTGTGGTCTACATTGACAGTAAGATTAGCAGCGTCGTCCACTGCCGACCAACCATCCGCTGACTGACACTTATCTAAGAATTTCCAATTCATATTTGTTCCTATGCTACAACAAGTGCTCTATCTATCAATTCAATATCATTTACACGTATATCATTTAACAAATCACCTGGTAAGTTCGTAATTACACCGATGGTTACTTTATAAACTGAGTTCAATCTAAAATCACCCACTTGACCTACTGGTAGATCCATAGGAATCTCAATATGGTTCCATGCGATATTCAACGAAACAACTCCTACTTGCCAATACCAACTACCACCACCATCTATTGCTAATGGTTGATTAAGACGAAACTCAACTTTATCAACATCAGTCAAGTCAGCTAAATAGATGAAGAAACTTATGATACCATTTGCGACATATTTGCTAAAATCCTGGAGAGGAAACTCTTTACGGATACTCGCACAACTAGTAATCCCCGTTTTATTATAACTAATTGATTGATTCCCTCGCCCTTCATGATAGAAGCTATCAACAGCTGGAGCAGAGCAGTTGGCTGATGAGGTCCATCCAACAAGTGTACGGCAATTGTCTATAAATTTGTACATATTTACACCACGAGTATTTTCTCTCGGCTCATAACCTCAATATCATTCAACCTTATATCCGCCAACAAGTCCGTGGCGAGGTTCATTACAATACCAAACTGTACGCCGTCTATCGCATTCGGGTCTATAGGACCATGCACCACACCATCAGATGGGCTAAGTATGTGCGTGACATGATTCCAGCCGTTCGACAGCTCAGCGTTTAGTGTATTGAATACAAAACTATTACCAAAAGCATCAGTAGTAAGGATCAGCTGTATCTGCTTCACGTCTGTAATGTCACTAAGGTAAACATAGTAGCTTAATAACCCATTATTCATGTATGGTGAGACATTTACAGGTTCTATTGCTTTAGAAACATACCCTGCACCAGCTATACCGCTCTTATCAAACTCTATCGAGTGTGTACCACGACCTCGATGGTCTGTACTAAATGCAAGGTTGCTCATCACACCCGATAATAACCAACCAGTTGTTGACTGGCACTTGTCAATAATACTATATCTCACGATCATACCAATTTATGAAAAGACGAGCACGTAAGTCACCATGCGCAGTTAAACGTAAAAGGTACTTGACCCCTCTATCTAGTCGCCACTCGTTAATGCCACGTACTTCAATCTCTGCACCGCTAAACTTCCCTCCGTCACCCGCGAACTTCGTTTGGCAAAGCGTACCATCAGATGATAAGGAGGGCGTATGTGTAACTACAAGCACACTGACACCGCGCCCTCCGCGGGGTTTATTTGCTATAAGGGTGCCATCATTATTCGGTGCCTGCGTTACACACTCTCGATAAAGTTGGAGCGTAACCGCGTTTGATACCCCGGCGCCGTAAACAATATGTGGTTGACGCGCATAAGAATTAAACGCCAACACCATTTCAAGTACATCCGTATCCGCCATTATACTATCAACAACTTCAGCATACCAGCTGCGTTGCTGATGGATAAAGTTGTGTTCTATCTCAATCACGGGCAGCTCATCCACTGCTGTTATTTGCCCTCCTACTACTATACCATTAACGCTTCGCACATAACCTCCTCCACCAACGTCTCCACCACGACAGACGTCTAACAGGTGTTTCTTTTACCTCTTTACCGTTAACCCTTATCATGTTTACCCTTATAGTCAATTTCTAGCCCGTAGGTCGGTCCACTTCCTGGGCAGTTGAAGAGCACCTTATCACCGTGATCAAATTGGTGCGGACGGGGAGGTTGATAGACGTAATCCTCCACACCTGCCATTACCTGTGTAACGAAAAGGACATTATATTCAGGGCCGTGTACGCTCTCGAGTGCTATTGTAAAACCACCTCCCGATGCAACGCCACTTAAATGCAATCTTACCTCTTCTATAGCAAAGAGGTTATCTGATTCAAACACCACGTTTAATGGGAACGGTCCTGTGAAAAGCGCTTTCATTTGTCCTCCAACATAGTTTCCAGCCTCTCTAACCCATCTTCAACTCTCTTTAGCTGCTCCTGTGTTTGTCTCGTCCAACATTCGCTCCGTAGGTCCTTCAACTCCTCTTTGATGGAACTCAGAAGCATTTTCGCTTTCGGTGTCATTGGGCACCTCCCTTTTCTCTATCAGTGTTATAGCCAATGGAACTGTTTGTCCCTGCGCGCCAACAATACCCTGAATTGTTGCTAAACTATCAAGTACACTTAGTGCAAGCCTCAAAGAAGGTACAGTACCTTCTGCAATTGCGTTTTGTAGAATCTTCCTACGTAAATAAACATGCCAGTCAACCAAGCTATCCTCTTTCAAAGCTAAGACGTCTCGTGTACGCTGCCAGTTCTTGTAGATGGCATGTAGAGCTTCACAAGCTTCTTCGTGCGAAAGCTTTTCCTCTACCTCCAACGAGGCGACAATGTCAACATCCGCGTAGCCACCAGCTAACAGCTCGCCTATCTTTTCCTGTAACTCTTCTATCTTGTTTGCGTCCATATTTAGAAAATACCTCTAATTTGATTCTAAGTGGGAACAGCAAAAGAGGAAAGAAAAAAATCTTTCCGCTCCAGAGAAATTTACTTCAACTCTTTGTATGCCAGAGACCGGAAATTTTGAGCCAAAAAAAGCAGTAGCCGCCCCCCAAGCTCTTGCGAGCCTGAGGGGCTAAACCACTTATGGAGATGGGGTGAATACACTTATTCTAATTACAGCTCTTGCTATTGGGTTAAGCCTTGATTATTTCCCACTCGATTGATAACATCTCAATCATGGTCGGTATCCACGGAACAAGACCAAATCGGCTTGTAACGTAGAAATACGGAGCAGTCATCTTTGAATGTTCATCAGGGACTTGTATCTGAATTTTTACTTCTTCAGACCACTTAGGCAATCGTACTGCTTGCCCATCCTGCATTTCCTTAATTGCTCTTCCAAACGTCATAACTTTCCCTTTCACTATAAGTTTTTGTTAAAAGCCCCTGCCGGGAACGGCCTGCTCCTTGGTCGGACTCCGACTTCACCGACAGTGGACTGGAGGGGAGAAAACCCTTTCACTTAATTAAAACCATTGATGAACTTCCTCATCTTCTCTCGGGTATCGAGAAATCCATTGAACATCATTTGGAAACCAAGACTTATAGCAGGATGCTTTTCAGTTTCAGGATGCTTTCTCATATCAGAACCCATTGAAGCATAAGCCTGTGATAAATCTCCTGCATTTACATAAGCCAAAGCCCTATCCTTGCACCATTGTAAATGTTCTGTTCTATTCACTATATACTCCTTTTCTTAAAATAGACAATCGCAAACGTCTTTAGTACACGGGCGTTCATACTCCGTTAGATCTTCTACACCTGCTAACTTGAAGGCCTCTTTCCGTTCCACACATGTCCCACATACCCCGCAGTGTTGCACACCTCCCTTATAGCATGAATAGGTCAAATGTATTGGGGCATCTAATTCCGCCCCTCGTTTCACTATGTCCGCTTTACTCATGCCTACAAACGGGAAGGCCAACAGAACCTTCTGATCCGTTCCTAAGTAAATGGCTTTGCATAACGCATTCATGAACGGTTGACGGCAGTCAGGGTAGATGGCATGATCGCCGGCATGCGCAGCAATGAGAACTGTTTGTACACCCCGGCTCTCTGCAATGCCTACGACGATACTTATCATGATGCCGTTTCTGAACGGGACAACAGTCTTTTTCATGCTCTCGTCTTCATAGTGCCCGTCTGGAATATCCCCGTTCAAAAGGCCGCTCTCGAAACCCCACTCTTCGAACGGGAGGTCTATGAGACGTATCGATACACCCAACTCTTTACATATAGACTGTGCTGCTCTGAGCTCCCGCCATTCGTGTGTTTGGCCGTAGTTGAAATGTACAGCTAATACATAATCGTTCACCTGAAGTGCCTCCACCAAGAGCACGGTACTATCCAACCCACCCGAGTACACAACTATTGCTTTTCGTTCTGGCATGCTTTCTCCTCCTTCCATTCGTCGTAACCAACACTCCTGCCTATTCTGTAGGCAACCCAAACCATAAGAAACATCATTACTGCAGCAACTATAAACATCATTTATCTCCTTTCAAAGTATCTATCATCCAACCCCAAGTTCCCATTCCAACGAGACCAACAATAAACCACAGTCCATTGCGTCGAAGTCCTTCATACGCGGCGGAGGGGTCATCCAAAACATTATCTATCACCTCCTCTCCTAGGATCTCTCTCCTGAACTTGGTAGACTCCGTGCAGTAGTCCCCAGTAACGTACTGGCCCTGCTGGTGTAAGCTTCCAATGCCAGAAACGCTGTTGGTGTTGGTGCTGCTGACGACGCTGTAGCCGCCTACGATCTCGTAGCGCACGTTTTTGTTCTAATTGTCTAACCTGCCACGGGGTCCACTGTTGCTTCACCCGCACATGTTGTTGCCTCTGTACATGTTGCTGTACACCCCACAATGGGAGCATAAAGGCAACTAAGCATGGCAGAAGCAAGATTTGGATCATACCTTTCATCTGTCACTTCCTTTCATTCAGCATAATGCGTATAACCGCTTCTGAACGCCTGTACAATGAACCACGTTATCGTACCCAAACATTTGAACACGAGAAATGGTATGAACAGTACATATACTCTAAGATTTTTCATTCGTCATCTCCTTCTACTAAACTAATGTAATAACCGTTTTCCATTTCGAACACTTCTACCTCTGCTATCTCACCTGGTGGTATCTCAAGCTTAGGGAACATAATGTGTATATTTGTCACATCCCAGAAATTCTTCTCCGTGTTAGTAAAACGGATCCCTATCCGCGGCAGATCATCTTTCGGCCATTCCACTTCAGGACGTACTGTCCAAAAAGAGTACATACACGGCAAGACAGTTGAACGCGACATCCACAAATGCACTATAGCACCTCCTCATAAGTTTTCTCGAAGATATCCGGTTTACAGGGATAGAGCTCTCCATTGACTCCCTCGATTATCCAATCACCAGGAGAAACCGTTATTGGACCAGAGGGGGTTCGTACAATAAGAGGATCACATCCGTTAGTTGCCGCGAGCACCCCGGACTCGAAAGCAGAACAGATCCAGTCGGCTATTTCTGTCACATTTCCTGCTCCCTGGTATTGAACAGCTTCAACAACTATGGGTTTCTTTCGATATTTCATTTTACCAACACCTCCGCATTTACTGGCGTCACCATTGTCGTTGCGTTCCACGCTTGTACCTCGCCACTCCCTAAGAACACAATACCTATTGTACCCTCCTCAATTGGAGCATACGCTCCAGCAACGGCCAAACGCATAGCGACAGCGCTCTGGATTGATAGGCATTGTCCTGGTACAATGTTTATGAGCTCTACTTGCACACCTGTTTTTATTTTTACTTTCACTATCTTTCTCCTTTAGCATAGCTTCTTTCGTAAGTTATCCCCCACTGACACTTCTGGTATTCAACCCTCTTGGGTTGCATACTCCGCATCCTCCTCAACTGAGTTGCTGTGAAGAACTTCTCCGGCGGGCTACCGAACAATGTAATGTATTCCTCACGCGACATCATTGCAGACCTCTTTCAAACAATACCACCTCGTGCTCCAATTCCTTCAACAACTTCACGAGCTGCATTACCTTCTTTTTGGTAGAGTCCCGTGTTCCCCCGCAGATATACTCTAGCTCCTGTCGGTGTCTTTCCACTACTGACGAGAGATAGAAACCTATTAAGGCTTGTATCGCTCGCCTACTGTTATCCGTGGCCCACACGTTGAGCAAGAAGGCACCGAATAAGAGAAACTCCTCATCAGTAAAGCTTTCCATAATACCGGTTAGCTTTTCCAACTTCGCGTCTATAAGGTCAACCATGTCTGTTTGTTTCACTACTCATCTCCTTTCTGCACCCCACTAATGCTTGATGCAATAAACCTGCCAGCGTTTGGAAGAGCTCAAATGTTTCAGACGCTGGCTTTAACGCATATACCTTCAGCGGTACCTCTGCTAACTGGTAAAGACTTCCAGGGTCGCTACACCCGAGCTTCGTATGTATACAGAGAAGACACTCTTCACATGTTCTAGAAGCGGGCCCCGCAAGGTTTCGTCGGAAGCAACATAGCGCACAAGACTGGACATCTGTGGGCGACTCTGGATCAGACGTTCTGAGCTCTACCGCCCGCACATCATACTCCTCTTGTGTACAGTGTACATAATTGGACCACTTCTGGATCGTACTCTCCAATGCCTCTTTCTCTCCGAGACCTGCTGCATACCGCGCCATTGTACTTGTTACCCATTTTATACTCATTATTCAGCTCCTTTCTAATTAAGTTTGAACCCCTAACGGTACTCCTCTCTCCGACAACAACTGTCCCTTGAACCGGAAGTTCCACCCATAGTGACTGGCGAGCCAATTCATTCCAGCAATCGCCTGCCTCGACCACTCCGAGGCATAGACGAAGGACACCTCACTCGTATGAGCTGCAACCAAGAGACACTCAAACACTAACTCCTCCTCAAGCTCTTTCACCTCTCCATAAATATCCAATATCCCTTTCTCCAACTCGTTCGGTGGCACGAGACAGAGCACACCTCCTTTGGCCCCCTTCAGCCTC
>SDBS01005713.1_pt1 | contig 12094 bp, 12 predicted proteins | sample 2277091 | NCBI WGS metagenome assembly SDBS01 (sample SAMN10404972, study PRJNA504765) | marine sediment metagenome | isolation source: marine sediment core GS10_PC15, 163 cmbsf | place: Arctic Ocean: Southern Knipovich Ridge | collected 2010 | reverse complement strand
AGTTCTCCTGGAAAACAACTGCACCATTTGAAGGATCTCCTTCAATATCGGGGAGTGGCGGAATATCAGGTGCTTCATAGATGGGAGCAGGAGCTATTGGTTCGGTGCCGTTCAACACCCCGATAAGGTACGCTGAGATATCATCGGCATCTGCAGCGGTTAGAGGGCCGCCTCGATCTCGCCCAAAAGCAGGCATTGCGCTTCCAGAAATACCTTCCAGAATCACCTGCTCAATCGCTGCCTCGGCATCGATCCCCGGGAACTCATTCAGATCAGCACCCACCCGCCCTCGTCCGTCTAAGCCATGACACATGGCGCAATAAGTTACAAAGAGTTCGCCGCCGCGGTTTGTATCCTGCGCACCCGCTGCTCCGGCCGTCATTACCAGCAACACAATGGCGATTAGGATAATACCTTTATGTCCGACACGCATGACCTTCCTCCGAATCTCCGTGACAAAATCGTTCTCCATATCTCGTGACTCCGATTTGTTTAGGAAAACTCCGAAGCAGTTTTTCTTTGTCATTGTTGCAAATCGCCGCCGTCGTCGTCTAGGCGGCGGCGAGATGGACTACACCATTGATCGTAGGACGATCACCTGATGCTCTGCATATAAGCCAAGATATCTGCGGCTTGCTGCGCGCTTATCCGATCACCATAATCCCTGGGCATCAGTGCCGGATCATATCCCTCAACAACATATGCGTACGTATGCACGATCGATTCAAGCAAGTATTGTTCTGGCGTTTCTGCTTCACCTGTGTAATCGTCCGCCGCAATTCTTTGCGCCGCACGCGGGCCGATCCCAGGCAAATCGCCCACCGCCTCCCAGCCCGGTCCCACCGTGGAAATCACATGGCAGGCTGTGCAGCCGAAGTCTGCGCTCTCTGCAAGCGTCTTTCCAGATTCTTCATCCCCAACCGGAAGTACTGCACGAATATCAACCCCGACAGTGTCCTCTGGAGACATGGCATCTTCGGGCTCAGCGGCGGCCAGCGCTCTATCTTCCCAATTCATAATGAAGGCAACTAGGGAGTCAATCTGGTCCTTGCGGAGCGGTCCTCCAAATTCCTGAGCCCAGGTGGGCATCCGCTGAGGATAGTTCGCTCCTTCGCTGGGCACAGGCCTTCCAGCCGCAATGACCCCGCGAAGATAGTCCTCTACCGTTCCGCTGAAGCCAATCGCCTCCATCCGTTCCCCGGTGTATAGATCCGCAGAGTTGATCGCAGGCGCGACGCCCGGAATCCCCCCACCTTGTGGACCATGGCAGGAACGGCAGTTGTTTTCAAATAACAGCCCTCCAGCCTCGATCCTTCGGGAGGCATATGATGCGGTGAAAGATTCCATCCGATCTTGTTCACCCGCGGCGATTATAACCAGAGCGATGACGAGAATCCCGAATGCGACTGTGCCCAAGGCGATTTGCCACTTCATCAGCTACTCCCCTTGTCCATAATCGCTGGACCTATGTATATATACCGTCTGGCTGAATTCACCAGGTTCACCTGTTTCAAGATCATCCCACAGGACCCGCATCGTGATTTTCTTCAAATCCGTTTGCCAATCCTCAATGATGATGAAGCCCACATGATTCTCCCGAACATCACTCTCGATGTGATCCAACTCCTCTTTGAAAATACCGAGAATTTCCGCCATGGTATCGTTGGGGGCTTCGAGGAGTTCATCTGTTGTGAACGTCCCATACGTGATCTCATCCCAGTTGGAAAGCCTCAGAGGTCCAGGGTGGGTTTGCGGCACCACGGTGGCCACCGCTTCTTGCTCGGCAGAAGTCTGAACCGCGTACCATGGAGAGCCCATATAGGACAGAACGGCGAAAACCAACACCGTGATCGCGGCGGCACTCAAGCCTAATCTGCGATCCCCATAGCGGCGGCTGGGACCAACCTCAACATAAGGAAGAATGAGCAGCAGTCCGGTGAACAGACCGGGAACAATCAGCCCCCAGATGACCTTGTCTCCCAGCTTCAACAGCCCCTGCGCCCACAGGAAATACCAGGGCGCCGTGCTGTGTAACGGTGTGACTAAGGGATCCGCATGCGGCTCGAGCGGGGCGTGGATGAAGAACGCCGCGACGACCATGAACGCGATGATGGCCGCCGTGTAGTACAGCTCACGTGTGGCGATCTGAGGCAGGAAATAAACCCTCGCGTCGGTCGGCACCCTGCGGGCCGTATCCTCGCCCACCTCCTCCGCTTCGGGCGGCAAGCTGTGACCGTGACGGATAACTTTATAGTAGTGCACGCCAAAAAACACGACCCCAATGAGGGGGAGCGCGACGACATGCAGGAGGTACCATCTCAGCAGACCACCGACGCCGAATTCGGGCGCACCGCGTGCGAGCAGGTTTATAGTCCGCCCTACAATCTCTGGGGGAACGGCCTCCACCATGGAGACACCAATCGTCACCGCCCACAGGCTGAGCTGATCCCATGGAAGCAAATAGCCAGAGAATGATAACAGCCACGTTACAAACAACAGGATGATCCCTGTGGCCCATGTAAATTGTCGAGGTTTTTTATAGGAGCCGGTGATGAAGGTGCGCAATGCGTGCAGCATGACTATCGCGACCATGAGCTCCGCACCAAACCTATGCGTGTCTCGCATTAAGCGACCAAAAGGCACGTTGCTCAGTATGCCCAGCATGTTCTCAAAGGCAGAATCAGGTGAGGGCGTGTAGTACACCATGAGAAACACACCCGTGATAATTTCAAAAACCGCAAAGAAAGTAGAGAGCCATCCAAGTCTGAAGGTCGGATACACGCCGTCCACAAGGCGGTGGTAGTACGTCGGCTTCATATGAAGCCAGAAACCCTCACCGTGCGGTTTGAGCCTTGGATTTGGTCTTCCAGGGGGATCATCACGCATGACGGAGCGGATATCGCTCGGACTTAGTCCTGATGTCACCCTCGTCACGACATCGTTCGTGGTATCCCGGATCGTTAATTTAAATCCCTTGTTCTTGATATCGTTCAGAATGGGGATGTAGGGGCGAAAGATGGCCATAGCTCTCTCCTGGGGCTACACCCCGCCTCCGGGTTTTGAACTTGGCGCACCGAGGATCGTGCGACCGGTGTCAATGCGCAGAAGTACAGCACCATCCGGGATGACCACTGCGCTCCCTTCCTTATTCCTCATGGTTGGTTCTGTTCTTGCCAGAACATTTCCGCCCTCATCCAGTACTTCGATGGGAAAAACATCGAGGTTGCGTCTCGCAGGACCATCGGTGCGTGAAGCTGTTTGGAGAAATTTGGAGCCATGACAAGGACATTCAAATTGGTCGTTGGTTCCCACCCACCTATAGAGACACCCGAGATGCGTACAAACCTTGTATATTGCTTTTAATCCGGAATGAAGAGGGTAAATCTCCGGTTGACGCGGGTCTGCCAGCGACTGTGGCCCAAGATGAGATAACCAAAACCGGCCAGAAGCGAATTCCTTAGGAGGAGCATCAGGAGGGGGTATCTCACTTATTGGAACCGTAAAGACGCCGCCGAATTCTCCCTCACGGAAGCGGGGATATAAAAACCAAATCGCAGCGCCCCCCGACGCTCCGAGAAACACCACCATGGACATGGCCCATAGGTAATTAATAAATTCTCGCCGGCTAAGCGGCACACGTTCTGATGCATCTGCCTCAGCCGGCGCTGGAGCAACCGCTTCGGTCATCGACGTTCTCCTTCAGCAGTTTGGCTTTTGGGGTTTCTTCAGGTGTTTGCGCAGGGTGCGCACTCTCAACCTGATGCCACGGGTGTATTTCTAACATAGCTGTTCAGGGATGTCAAATTCAAACCAAAATTGTCGCAGTTCGCGATTGGTCCAGACGAGAGACAGGTGACGGTATAATAAACGCCATGAACACGAGCACCTTACCGCCGCAACGTCTCGTACAGACCGAAAAGGAGCTACAGGAAGTCGTCGGGGATCTAACCACGCAATCCCGGATTGCGGTCGATACCGAATCCAACAGTCTCTATGCCTACCGAGAACAGGTATGCCTCATCCAGTTCTCAACCGCTCAGACCGATTATCTGGTCGATCCGCTTTCATTGCCAGACCTTTCTATACTCGAGCCAATTTTCCAGGACCCGAATGTTGAGAAAGTCCTCCATGGCGCCGAGTACGATATTCTTTGTCTCCGGCGCGATTTTAATTTTAAACTCAACAACCTATTCGATACACGTGTTGCCAGCCGCACACTTGGATGGGAGCAATCGGGATTGAACAATCTGCTCGTGAAAGTCTTCGACACCAATGTGAACAAACGTTATCAACGAGCGAATTGGGGAAAACGCCCCTTGCCCAGCGAGATGCTTGATTACGCTCGATACGACACACACTACTTGCTGCAGCTTCAAGATCATCTCGTGAAAGAACTCCGGGCGACGGACCGCTATACGGAAGCCTATGAATTGTGCCAGCATATGGCACAGGTCCAGCCGCGTGATAATGGCTTCGACCCTGAAGGTTATTGGCGGATTTCGAAAGTCAGGGAACTTACCGGGCGTCAAATTGCTGTACTTCGAGAGCTCTACCTATACAGGGATAATAATGCCCGTAAATTTAATCGACCTGCGTTCAAGATCCTGGGGGATAAAGTTCTTCTCTCCCTGGCAATACAGATGCCTAGCAGCCGGGAGGATCTCACAGAAGTGCCGGGCATGAGCGCAGGTCAAATTCGCCGATTTGGCAACGGCATACTGGATTGTATCCTGCGTGGCAAGAAGGCTCCCATCCCAAAACAACCCAAGAACAAGCGTTTGAGCGATCTTGCGCATGCACGCTATGAGGCGCTTCATGATTGGAGAAAAAATCTCGCTCGCAAGCGCAAGGTCGAATCTGACATCATCTTGCCGCGGGAGATGCTCCGCGAGATCGCGGTTGCCGGACCTAAGAATCGCGAAGAATTGCACCGGCTCATGGTCCCGCTCGAATGGCGCTTTCAAGAATATGGGGAGGCGATATTGGACATCCTCTCCAATAACCGAGGTTGATAATGAACATCACATTTCATGGCGCAGCTCAAACCGTCACTGGTTCCCGACATCTGATTGAAATTAATGGATATCGATTGCTCCTCGACTGCGGCCTGTTTCAGGGTCGCAGGAAGGAAACCTACGACCTTAATTTAAATTTTCCCTTCGAGGCCGATAGCGTCGATGCCGTGCTCCTATCTCACGCACACATTGATCATTCGGGGAACCTGCCGAACCTCGTGCGGCAGGGGTTCACCGGTCCCATCCACGCCACAAACGCCACCGCTCATTTAACCGACATCATGACAAAAGATTCCGGACACATTCAGGAATACGATGTCCAATTCGTGAACAAACGCCGCGCTCGCAAGGGACAACCGCCGATTGAACCCCTTTATACAGTAGAAGACGCTGCTGCAGCCGCAGAACATCTGGCTCCACAGGAATATGATCTTGGCTTCGAGCCTATCCCTGGAGCCCGGGTAACATTCGTCGAAGCAGGCCACATCCTCGGCTCAGCCAGCGTGATCCTCGAGCTGGAAGAAGGGGGGCGGAAGGTGCGTCTGATGTTCTCCGGCGACATTGGACGACCCGGCATGCCCATCGTAAAAGACCCGGTTCTGCCCAATGAGATCGACTACCTCATCATGGAGAGCACCTACGGCGATCGAACCCACGATGAACCCATCAGGGCGTATGAGGAATTTCAAGCCATCCTCGCGGAGACTATCCGCCGTGGGGGGAAAATTATCATCCCTTCATTCGCCGTCGGCCGCACCCAGGCGCTGGTGTATTATCTGCACCAGATGATCGATCACGGCGATATTCCCAGAATTCCTGTTTTCGTCGACAGTCCTCTGGCTGTGAACGTGACCGACATCTTCCGCGACCATCCCGAGTGTTTCGATGAAGAAGCCGTGTCCTTTATGCGCTCTGACCCGCACGGGTCAGCACTTGGTTTCGATCTGCTCACATACACACGTTCGGTTGAAGAGAGTAAGGCCATCAATGATTTGAAAGAGCCGGCCGTGATTATCTCCGCCTCAGGTATGGCAGAGGTCGGGCGCATCCTCCACCACCTGCGCAACAATATCGGTAACCCCAGAAATACAGTGCTTATTACATCCTGGATGGCGCCGCATACACTTGGGCGTCGATTGGCTGAAGGGGACAAGAGCGTCAAGATATTTGGCGAGAAACATAAAGTCAAAGCGCAAGTTGCCAGAATCAACGGTCTCTCGGCGCATGCGGACCAACCCTTTCTTATGGAGTATGCACTCTCCGTTAAAGATCGACTGAAGGGTGTGTTCCTCGTCCATGGCGAGCCCAGGTCCGCGAACGTGCTCATGGAGAAGCTGGGCTCGGAAGGATTGGAGGGAGTACACTTTCCCGAGTTGGGTGAGCGCATAGATCTCTAAAACGGGATGCACTATAATGAAAACTAAATCGGAGAGGTGCCGGAGTGGACGAACGGGGCGGTCTCGAAAACCGTTGTGGTCCTTTGGGCCACCGTGGGTTCGAATCCCACCCTCTCCGCCTGAATGCAAAGACGAAGGTCACAGACCTTCGTCTTTTAAGTGGTGAAATCAGTGGGACGATTTCTGCCTCCTTCTCTTTGTACGCTGCATCCGCCCGAGTCGTCGCCATCATACGAAGCGAAGTTCCATCCCACCTTCGCACCAGCCTAGAGAAGCGCACGCTAGAGAGCCCGGTGAGAACTTCCGCCTATGCATCCACGAAAATCCACCCAAAAGAGCCTGATACAATCATATTGTGACATTTTTCACATATAAAGCGGTACATTTTGAGGTGGGCAAAGTGAACCAACTTGTTAAAATGCTCCAGGGATTGTGGCCGAACTAAAAAAAGTTCGCCTTAACGGGCGAACACAAAAACATTCACCATAATTGCCTCGCAGATTGGAGGGAGTGTGACAGAACAATCCGTAGCTAAAATTCTGAAGTCCAATCCTTGGTTTGATGGATTAAGCGAAGACCATTTTCAAAGCATGGTCTCTATCGCGAAGGAAGTGCGCTGGCCGGCAGGCACGGTCATCTTCCGCGAAGGAGAGATCGCTACACATCTCTATCTGATCATCAAGGGTCATGTAGCCATCGAGATGAACGTCCCTTCACGTGGGAAGAAAACCATCCTCACCGTTGGCAAAGATGATGTCTTTGGATGGTCATCAGTCGTACCGGTTGTGGGTATTAAGACCACCAGTGCTCGAAGCATCCAGGACACACACGCGATCGGATTCGACGCGCCTGCCTTGCGAAAACAATGTGAACTAGATCATGGGCTGGGATATCTGGTATACCGCCGATTGACGAACGTCATCGCGGCACGGCTAAGCGCTACGCGCCTCCAATTGCTCGACATGTATGGCGACGACTCCGGAGGAAGCTCATGAAAGGAGATATGCTGAAGCCGGGTGAACAAGTCGTGATTCCGAAGCTTGCCCTGGGTGCGATCCTGGATGTATTGCGCGACGATGGTTATAAACTAATCGGCCCCACCATCCGCGAAGGGGCGATTACGTACGATGAAATCGAGCGATTGGATGATCTACCCATCGGCTGGAGGGATGAGCAATCTCCCGCCACATATCGATTAACAGAACACAAAGACGAGACCTATTTTTGCTTTGTCGTCGGTCCTGATTCGCCCAAAAAGTACCTTTACCCGTCGAAATTGCCGCTATTCAAAACACGCGACACCGGACGAGGCCCCGAGGTTCAATCACTCAATGAAACACCACCACGCTTTGCCTTCATAGGAATCCGTTCCTGCGATATCGCCGCCATGGACGTTCAAGACCAAGTCTTTATCGAAGGTCCTTTTATGGATCATCACTATGTAGAACGTCGTGCTGGGAGTTTTATTTTCGCCGTGAACTGCACGAATCCACAGCCGACCTGCTTTTGTGCATCCATGGGGACCGGTCCAAAATGCTCGAAAGGGTTTGACCTTGCTGCCACCGAACTCAAAGATTGTTTCTTGATTGAAGTCGGCTCACCGCTCGGCGTACGAGCCCTCGACAGGTTGGATTGGCGGCTTGCGGGTGCACGCGAGATAGACCTTGCCGCTGAAGCCATGGCGGAGGCTGAGGACAATATGGGACGGTGCCTCATCACGGATGATCTTCTTCACTTGCTCCTGGATAACCTCGATCACCCCCGTTGGGACGATGTGGCAGAGAGATGTCTCTCATGCACCAACTGCACGATGGTCTGCCCAACTTGTTTTTGTTCGGATGTAGAAGATGTGAGTGATCTGCAAGGAAAAGAGACGGCACGCATTCGAGTCTGGGACTCTTGCTTCAGCCCGGATTTCTCCCATGTGTATGGGGGGCAGATCCGACCAAACGTACGTTCCCGCTATCGCCAATGGCTCACCCACAAGCTTGCATCATGGATCGGCCAATTTGACGTCATCGGCTGTGTTGGCTGCGGACGCTGCATTACGTGGTGTCCGGCAGGAATCGATCTCCGAGAAGAAGTAGCCGCGATTCGAGGGGAGGTCTGACGATGTCGAACAAGTCTGCATACTCCCTGAACTCGAGGACCAATGGCCGGGACGGGATGATCCCTCACTTCGCGAAATTGGTCAGCGTCAAACCCGAATCGCCAGGAATCCAAACCTATGGGATCGAGTTCCTCGATCCGGATTTTGGCGGAGCGTATTTTTTTTTACCCGGCCAATTCAACATGCTATATTTGCCCGGCATCGGTGAAGTCGCGATCTCGATCAGCTCTGATTCAAACAAACCCGAGGCTCTGCTGCACACGATCAGGATAGCCGGGAATGTGACACAAGCCATCGACCGTCTTAAGGTGGATGGAACTCTTGGCGTTCGAGGACCTTATGGAAGCTCGTGGCCGGTTGAAGCTGCTGAGGGCAAGGACATCATATTCGTAGGCGGCGGCATCGGCCTCGCCCCACTTCGCCCTGCGATCTATCACGTCATCCAGAATCGGAAGAGCTATGGGAAGGTGACCATCCTTATCGGCGCGCGAAACTCGGGTGAATTGCTCTTCATGGATGAGTACGACGCCTGGAGGCAACACGACATCGAAGTCATCCCGACTGTTGATCGTGCGGATGAATCGTGGGATGGACGCGTCGGCGTCGTGCCCATGTTGTTCTATTCATTACGCCCCGACGCACGCCGGACGATTGTCTTCACATGCGGTCCCGAAATCATGATGCGTTTTGTGGTCTACGAGGCCTTGGCCCGGAGGATCCCGGAAGCGAGCATTTACGTCTCTCTCGAAAGAAACATGAAGTGCGGAATCGGACTTTGCGGTCACTGCCAATACGGGCCGACTTTCTTGTGCAAGGAAGGACCCGTGTTGAGCTACGACAAGATCGCACCATTCTTCAGCGTGGAGGATTTTTAATGAGTGACGGTAAGAAACCCAAACTCGCGATCTACAAATTTTCTTCCTGCGATGGCTGTCAACTCTCGCTGTTGGACTGCGAGGACGAACTTCTTGAGATCGCCGGCGCCATTGAAATCGCATACTTCCTGGAGGCCCGCAGGCGGATACTGAGCGGCCCATACGATGTGACGCTGGTGGAAGGCTCGATCACGACAGAAGAAGAAATTGAACGTATCAAAGATGTCCGGGAGCAATCACGCCTGCTTGTCAGTATCGGCGCATGCGCAACTGCGGGAGGGATCCAGGCGCTTCGCAACTGGGTAGACGTGGGGAATTTTGTTCACACCGTTTACGCCACGCCGGAGTATATCCACACGCTTGATGAGTCTCGTCCAATCAGCGACTTCGTGACCGTAGATTTTGAACTCCGAGGGTGCCCAATCAGCAAGGAACAGCTCCTGGAATTGGTCACATCGCTGCTCATCGGTCGTCTTCCCCGAGTCCCTTCCTACAGCGTATGCCTCGAGTGCAAGCGGCGGGGGACGGTCTGCATCACTGTGGCGAGTGGTGAGCCGTGCCTCGGTCCGGCGACACAGGCAGGCTGCGGTGGGCTCTGTCCGGCCTACAATCGTGGCTGCTACGGCTGTTTTGGCCCATTTGAAACAGGAAACCCCATCGCACTAGGAGAGCAGTTCATCGAACTGGGAATGAGTCCACTGGAGGTCTCGAGATCGTTCCGTGGATTTAATGGGTATGCGCAAGTATTTCGAGACGCTAGCAACTATTTTGAAAAGAGGCCAAAAAATGGCTGAGCAATGGATAAATGTGGACTTTCTCGCACGAGTGGAGGGAGAAGGGGCGCTCCGCATCCAGGTATCTGAGGGCGAAATCACCGACGTACAACTCAACATCTTTGAGCCGCCTCGTTTCTTCGAGGCCTTCCTGAAAGGCCGTGATATCCAGGAAACCGTCGATATCGTCGCTCGAATCTGTGGGATTTGTCCGATCGCCTATCAAATTACGGCCTCCCGAGCGCTCGAGAAGGGACTGGGAATCACACCCCCGCCCGGAATCCCTGAACTTCGCAGGTTGATCTACCTCGGCGAATGGATCGAGAGCCATGGATTGCACGTCTATATGCTCCATGCACCCGATTTTTTAGGTTATGAATCTGCCATAGAGATGGCCGGCGTGCCCGATCTGCGTGAAGTAGTTGAGCGCGGGCTCCGCATGAAGAAGATCGGGAACCATCTTATGAGCGTCATCGGCGGTCGTGAGATCCATCCGATTTCTCTCTGCGTCGGAGGTTTTACGCGCGCACCGCACGCCGAAGAGCTGCGTGGCATGCTGCCCGATTTGGAATGGGGATTAAGCGCTGCGCTCGAGACAGTCCATTGGGCGAACGAACTTCCCTACCCGGAATTCGAATGCGATTATGAATTCGTTGCCCTCAGCCATCCCGACGAGTACGCCATCGCTGAAGGTACGGTGCGCTCTTCCCTGGGGATGGATATCCCTATGGAAAAGTACGAGGAAAACTTCATCGAGGAGCATGTCGCACACTCGAACGCTCTGCACTCCCGGCGGTCGGAGTCTAACGAAAGCTACCTTGTGGGCCCGTTGGCGCGCATGAACCTCAACGCTGAGCAATTTACACCCACGGTTAAAGGAGTGATGGACGAAATTGGGTTAGAGCTTCCCGTCAAGAACCCTTTCATGAGCCTGATGGCGCGAAGCCTGGAGATCACCCACGCTTTTGATGAGGCCATCCAGATCATCAAGACATATGAAGAACCGAAAATGAGCCGGGCTTCCTTACCAGACCCACTCACACCCGGGGAAGGTGCACATGTGACCGAAGCACCCCGCGGGTTGATCTACCATCGCTACAAACTGGATGATCAAGGACTCATCGCCTTTGCGAAAATAGTGCCGCCAACCTCGCAAAACCTCCCGCGGATGGAGGAAGATTTGTGGAAATTTGCACCCGGAATGCTCGATTTACCTCTGGAAGAGGCCACATTAAAGTGCGAACAGCTCATCCGCAGCTACGATCCGTGCATCTCTTGTTCAACCCACTTCTTGAAGCTTGAAATCGATCGGGGCTGAAGTGAGGTATTGCACGCGACCATCGATGGTAATCCTTTGAAAAAATCCCGGACGTTGGTGATTGGTGTGGGCAACCCCTACCGGGGAGATGACGGCGTCGGCAACTACATCGCCGGGAAGCTTGCTGCATTTGACTTACCCGGGGTCACGGTCGAGACACAGAGCGGCGAGGGCGCTGCATTGATAGATTGTTGGCAGTCCCATGACCGGGTTTATCTCATCGATGCCTCCACCCCTAACGGTTCTCCCGGTCAAATCCATCGCATCGAAGCACACAAAGAACCCATCACGACCGCATTGTTCCACACCTCCTCGCACGCATTCGGCGTCCTTGATGCCATCGAACTTTCTCGCGCCCTGGACACGTTGCCCGAGGAGCTCATCGTTTATGGTGTTGAGGGGAGCTGCTTCGACGAGGGTGCGGAGTTGAGCGAAGAGATCAAAGCGGCTACCGAGGATGTCATCACGCAGATCCTTCGAGATGTTGCAATTGATTCCAGGATTAAGACCGACTCTGCATAGGACGGAATCACCTCATATTCCTAGCAGCACAACGCGCCAAATCCTAAAACATCGAAAACGTCATCGCACCATCGCCTTTGATAC
>SDBS01005712.1_pt1 | contig 12096 bp, 9 predicted proteins | sample 2277091 | NCBI WGS metagenome assembly SDBS01 (sample SAMN10404972, study PRJNA504765) | marine sediment metagenome | isolation source: marine sediment core GS10_PC15, 163 cmbsf | place: Arctic Ocean: Southern Knipovich Ridge | collected 2010 | reverse complement strand
CTTTTTAATCAGTTTTATCTCATTCTTATCAATAATGCTTATTGCTATCGGCATATATTTGATGTTTTTTAATAAGTTCATCATTCAGTCAAAGTCAAAATATATAGTGTTTATTGGAGTTGGAATTTTTTTCTGGATTTTCTTCGGATTCAGTACTTCATTAAGATTATTAGTGTAAATAGCTACTAATTTTTGATTTCTTTTCGACTTTCTTGTTTTGTATATAATTCTCCAATATATTTCCTAAGTTTTTCGAAATCATCTTCAGAATCAAGAGAACTTCCCGGTATCCCATCATTTACGGAGTTTTCTTTCTCAAGAGTTAGTATATTTTCATCTTCTATGTCAAAATTCGACCTTGAATTGAGTTTTCTTTTCTTATTTTTATATTTATAATTTTTCTTTTTCATAAATCCCACAAATTGATTTTTTATTTTTTTTAAATAATGTCCACGTTTTTTAGAAAAACGTTTAAGCACCGTTTTATTCTCATTCCTTACCGAATCAAATTTATTTAAAACTCTTTGGTTATTCTCAGTAATTTCTGAGATTTTTAACCATTCTCTTGGAATAAGTGGTACTCCTAATAGAAAAGGGCGTTTAATGGAATTTACTCTTACAATGCATTGCCCTTTTTCTAAAATTGATAAATACTCTTCATGCTCTACCTCTAGATTTAATAACTTGCATAGAAATTCTTTATCTATGTGCGTTTTAAAGCAAACTAAAACGCCACAATTTGCTAAGATCTCTTCGCTTATATCAGGGTGAGTAGCTAATGTGATTAAACATTCACCTGTACCTCTCTGGAGTAGAGCAATGTCTTCTAAATATGAAGTTAATTTATTTTGTCTTGTAAGATCTTTTGGAGCAAAATATTGAGCATCTTCGACTATCGTAATGTGTTTTATCCCCTGAAAATTGAACGCCCCTCGTGTAAGATTTTTATCCCATAGATATTTTAAGATCATATTAAGAAAAAATAGCGCATCTTCTTTCTCGCCTCCTAGACGAATTATGGAGCTCAGGTCAATTAGTACATTTCTTTGGAATAACTCTTCTGTTTTAATCGTATTTTCGGTATCAAATATAGCTTTTAGCGACCCCAATGAGAATCTTCTTATTCTGTTAGTAATACTAATAAGTGTTTGAGTTAACATAGGAATTTTGTTCTTTTTGTTTTTAGCGTATCCTTTGCAGTAGTCATAAAATCCTTTCCAGCTTTGAAATTGCTTATTCTCACAGACTTTTGTTAATATGTCCACTAGAACCTTCTCCATCTGAGGCGAAAACTCACTTGACTCATCTAAAAATTTCCCACTTTTAAGGATGTCAAATATTCGCTCAGCGTGAACTTCTGGAAGGGATTCTCCCGGATTAAATATATTAATGGAAAAATTTTCGCCAGGTCTTATTATTAATAAGTTCCTTATTTTTCTTTGTAAAAAATGATATTCCCCCTTGAACTCCACCAGTAAGAACGGAATTTTATAGCGCTTTGTCAAGTTCATCAAAAAGTGTTGTAAAAAATTACTTTTACCTGTGCCTGTGGCTCCACAAACAAACATATGTTTTTCTAGATCTTCAAGGGAGAGAAAAAATTTTCGCTTTTTATGCCCCTCTTCCACTATTCTCCCTATTTTTATCCTTCCTTTCCTGGATTTAAAAAAGGAAGGTTTTTCCAATTCTACAATATCATCATCAGAGTAATGTAGTGAATAAATAAAAAATACAGTAGAAAAACCGAGTAAAAAAAGAGAAATATTACTAAAAATTACAGTTTCCGAAGATCTTAATAAATCTGAAGTAAGAGTGAGAAAGGAAAATGAATTTGAAATAAAAAGAATTATTGAAAGTGTTAGTAGCAGGATAATAAGAATTTTTAATTTACTAGCAGAGTTATTCCTTTTTCGTATTATGAGAAAAATTATATTAAGCCCGATTACAATAAGGATTAGAGCGAAATAAAATAGGAAAAATTCGCTTATATACAGAAAATTTGACATTTGATCTTTATTAATATAGAAAATTAAAAACAGCACTAAAAATAAGAATTTAACCTTTATTTAACGTAATTAGCACATTAAACTCATTTATTTATAAATAAATAATTTCGGGCTCAATCTCTTCTTTAGATATTTTCAAATATCCATAAGAGTTAATATCGGTGAAATGTTTATCAGTAGGTGTTCCTGGACTAAGATATAATTTTTCATCTCTCCATATTTCGTTATATGGTCGGTGTACATGGCCAAAAATTATAATATTATAATTAGATAAATTGAACTTCTTATTTAATCGTTTAATTATTATATTTGGTCCCCCCATCCCATGAGTCATAAAAATTTTATGTCCATACAAATTAAATTCTAGAAATTCGGGTAATATTTTTTTTAATCTATGGCTATCCATATTACCTAGAACTCCAATAACTTTATCTTTTCCAAAAGTTTCTTGGAGATTCTTATATGCTTTACAACTAGTAAAATCCCCCAAATGAAATAAATAATCAATGTTTTTATTTTTAAAATCTTCAATTATATTTGAAGGTATTTCTGATACTCTTGAAGGGATGTGAGTATCTCCTATTAAACCAATTAATAACTCATCTTTATCAATTTTTATCATATTATAAATTCACTAATCACAGTCTAACAATAATGTAAATTAGGAGATAATTATTCTGTACTATTTTTTGTTATTGCTTGCGTTTTTAAACTATTTTTTGTATTCTTCAAAGAGAAGTTAATTATTTCTTCAATATTATTCCATTTCCCATCATTAAGTAGTTCCTTAAGCCAATAATAGAGATCCTGTTCTATTGGAACTGTAAGATAAATTGGTTTTATCAATTGTTCTTTAGAAGTCGCTTTATTTAATAGCCAAGAGATAATATTTACTATAAGTTTAAAATTATCAGCTGCTCTAATCCCGTAAGATGGATTTAAACTAGACAATAAAGATAAATTCCCCATCGCTACAACCTTGCCTAAACCAAAGTGAGCAACTCCAATAATGGGGAGATTTTGTTTAGATTCATCAATCCATGCATCTTCTTTAAAAACTCTATGCCATGATGTATTTTCAGAAGAGTATGCAATCGCTTGTACATCAAGGTTATCATTTTCAACTGATTTGTCTATTATTACAGTACACCCATTAGAATGAATAACTTCAGAGACATTCCTAGTTATAAAATGACTTCTAAAATCTTTTATGCGTGGATGGGAATTATTTTTTGAAAAATACTTATTATCAAATAGTTGATCAGAATTAAAAACTATACCAAAGTTTTCAGTTAGCTTGGATAAATTGTTTTTGTTTTTGTAATCTCCCCCCTCATCATTCACTACTAAGATACTCCCTCCATTATCTACATAATTAACCAGATCATCTATTTCATCAGAGTCTAGATCTGGTCCTAATGTTGGGACTCCGATAATGAAAAGATCATAAGGAGTTAATTTTTCTTTATTGATTCCTGCTACAATTTTTCCCAATTTAAAATCAGAATCGAATAAGTATTGAATAAAATCAGTAAAAGCATTGTTTTCGATGGTTAGTCTATTATTATGTGAGTGGTCAAATCCAATAGCTACTTGCTTTGACATACTTACAACTATTTTTTGTATTTTTTAATCTTTCTCTTATTTTATATTTTCTTTTAAATAAGTTCACTTGTATATGAACTTAATATTTACGAACAAAAAACCACAACAAGGCACCAAGGTTGATGGTGTTTATATTAGATGGTTAATTGATGATAATGCAGGAGCCAAAAATTTCGCCATGAGACGAATTGAAATTAAACCAGAAGGAAACGTTCCCCTTCATAATCATCTTGAAGAACATGAGATATATGCTTTATCTGGTAATGCTAAATTCTATAATGATATCGGATATGAAGAAATTGTTAAAGAAGGTGATATAATATATATCCCTCCAAATGAGAAACATGACATTAAAAACTTAAGTCAAACAAACTTTACTTTTTTATGTTTAATTCCTTATCTTAAAAAATGAAAAATAGAAAATATAGAGATTTAAAGTATATTTCAAACTATGGATTTGTCTCAATCTCTTTTATTTGTTTCTCACATTTCCCAATTGTTACTACTGAATCTTTCTCATAGAGTTTGATAGCCCTTACACCCTTAGAGGGGCGATGAGTAATTCTTATTGAATTAATTGGTACACGTATAACTTGTCCTTGTTCTGTTCCAATAAGAATATCTTCTTCCGTAGCAATTTGTACGTCAATAACTTTATCTTGTTCAGCTTTAGTTAATTTAATATTTTTTACTCCCTTCATAGCTCTTCTTGTTTTTCTATATTCTTTTATATATGTTCTTTGTCCATAACCATTTTGAGTCAATGTTAAGATGATATCATCAATATTTACTAAAAGACTTTCAATAACTTCGTCCCCTTCTCTTAAATTTAATCCTTTATATCCCATCGTGGTTCTATTTTGTTCTTTTAATTCTGATTCATCAAATCTAATTGCAAACCCCAGTTTTGTGGCAATAAAAATGTCTTGAAATTCATTTGATAACTTTTTAACACTTACTAATTTATCTTTAGGCCTTATTACTTGAGCTCTAAGTCCTGAGCTTTGGACTTTGGAAAAATATTTTAATTGTATCTTCTTTGCAATTCCTCTCTTCGTAATCATTATTAATAAATCGTTTGTGTTAAAATTGTTAATAGGTATCATTGCAGAGATCTCTTCACCTTCTCTTATTTTAATTAAATTTATAATTGGTTTTCCTTTAGAAGTTCTTTGCTGTAAAGGAACTTCGAAACATTTCATAGTATAAACCCTGCCTTTAGAAGTGAAAAATAATATAGTATCGTGTGTAGAACAAACAAATAAGTCTGTTATAAAATCTTCATCACTTATAGTCATTCCTTTTTTTCCACGACCCCCACGTTTTTGAGTCCGATAATCTTGTGGAGATATTCTTTTAATATAGTGATTTTTTGTTAACATTACAATAGTAGGTTCTTTCTTGATTAAATCTTTATTTACAATATCTTGAAATTCTTCTTCAATAATTTCTGTTCTTCTATCATCGCCATATTTATTACTTAGCTCTTGTAAATCTGTTTTTATGATTGTTAAACGAATTTCTTCACTTTCCAAGATTTTATTTAGTTCAGTAATTTGCTGATTTAAGGATTTTTGCTCATCTAATAATTTTTGTGTTTCTAAATTGGTTAGACGTGATAATGGCATTTCTAAAATTGCCTTAACTTGAATTTCACTAAATTTATATTTATCTATTAATTTGATTTTGGCATCTTTTGAATCACTTGAATTTTTAATAATATTTACAACATTATCAATATCATTTAAGGCGATAATTAAACCGTCAACTTTATGTAATCGTTCTTGAGCCTTTTTAAGTTTAAAAGTCGTTTTTCTAAAAATTATATCTAATCTATGGTTAATATATTCTTCAATTAAATCCTTTAGATTGAGAATTTTTGGTTGTTTTCCATTGTTAACTAAAACAAGATTACTAGCATTAAAGTTTGCAGAAAGTCTTGTCCGTTTAAAAAGTATATTTTTTATGATTGGTGGCTGAGCAGCTTTTTTTAATTCTAAAACTATGCGCATACCTTTTCTATCAGACTCATCTCTTAAATCACGGATATCCTTTAATACTCCATCTCTGATTAGTTTTGCAATTCCTTCAATCAAAAGAGTTTTATTTAGTAGATAAGGAATCTCTGAGATTATTAAATTGTGTATATTCCCTTTAGTCTCTTCTTGAATTTTTCCTCTTAAAGGTATATTTCCTTGACCATATGCATAGGTATTATAAATACCTGAAGTACTAGTAATAATTCCCCCAGTTGGAAAATCAGGACCTTTTATAAATTCCATAAGTTCCACAACTGAAATATCTGGATTATCAATGGTAGCAATAATTCCTTCACATACTTCTTTTAGATTATGAGGTGGCATTGAGGTTGCCATACCTACAGCAATCCCTTTAGTTCCATTCAATAACATATTTGGAAGTTTGGCAGGAAGATAACTTGGTTCTGTTGTACTTGTATCAAAATTAGGAACAAAATCAACAGTTTCTTTTTCCAAATCTTCTATTAACTCATTAGTAATACGAGCTAAGCGTGCTTCTGTATACCGATATGCTGCTGGAGGATCTCCATCAATGGATCCAAAATTTCCTTGAGGATGAATTAAGGGATACCTTAAAGAAAAATCTTGACCCATTCTTACGAGAGAATTATACACTGCAGCATCTCCATGAGGGTGGTAATTACCTAAGCATTCTCCAACGATTTTAGCACACTTTACATGCGGGCTAGTAAAATTCCAATTCTTATCTGCCATTGCATAAATAATACGTCTATGGACTGGTTTTAATCCATCTCGAACATCAGGAATAGCTCTACCAACTACAACGGACATAGCATAATCGATATAGCTACTTTTCATCTCATCTTTTAATGATACTTCTATCACATTTCCTTCGGTCAGAAAAATCACCTATTATGTTCTTAAATTTTAAAATAAGTAAAATTAAACAATTTTTTATTAATTTCTATTATGGTAGTATTTTTCATTTGCTACTATTAGATAAGCCTAATTATATATCTAGTTCTTTAACTTCATCATAATGTTGGATAATGAACTTCTTGCGACTCTTAACTTCCTTTCCCATCAATTTAGTAAATATAAGATCATTTTCAATATAATCTTCATATATGACTTTCTTTAACGTCCTTGTTTCTCGTTTCATAGTAGTATCATATAATTCGTCTGGATTCATCTCTCCAAGCCCTTTATAACGTTGAACCTTTATTTTTGAAACATTATTTAATTGATATTTTTCTTTTAATTGACTAAAATAATCTTCTTTTTCCTTATCAGTATAAACATATTCTTTTGATTTTTTATACGAAATCTTATATAATGGAGGTACAGCCAAATATAAATGTCCTTCATCTATTAAAGGACGCATATACCTAAAGAAAAATGTGAGCAATAATGTTTCAATATGGTGTCCATCAATATCTGCATCGCAAAAGATAATTACTTTATGGTATCTCAATTTTTCAGGATTAAATTCTTCATCTTCGACTCCATGAATACCCATACCAAGAGCCTTGATAAGTGATTGAATTTCTTTATTTTGTAATATTTTATCAATTCGAGCTTTTTCTACATTTAATATCTTACCTCTTAATGGTAAGATAGCTTGATAACCTCTATCTCTTCCTTGTTTAGCTGAACCTCCCGCCGAAGCCCCTTCTACAATAAAAATTTCACACTCTTCGGGAACATTTGAAGAACAATCAGCTAGTTTTCCTGGCATTCTGGCACTATCTAGAACTGTTTTTCGGCGAGCGATATTTCTTGCCTTTTGAGCAGCTTCTCGAGCTTTTTGAGCGCTTATTGATTTTAAAATTATTTTTTGAGCTTCACTAGGATTTTCTTCTAGAAATTGAGTTAATTTATCAGATACAATTTGACTCACAGCTGGTCGTACTTCAGAATTCCCCAGTTTTATTTTAGTTTGGCTTTCAAATTGAGGATCTGGAACTTTAACAGAGACGATAGCTGACAATCCTTCTCTTGTGTCACTTCCAGTTAATACTAAGTCCTTATACTTTTTTACCATATTGTTTTTTATATAATTATTTAGGGTTCTAGTAAGTGCTGATTTAAAACCAGCTAAATGTGTTCCTCCCTCAATAGTACGGATAGTATTACAATAAGCTAGAATATTTTCTTGATAACCTTGATTATACTGCATCGAAATATCTACTTCAACTACTTTATCCTCTTGATCATAAATACCACTTAAACTCATTATTTTTTCATGAAGAGGAAGCCTATCCTTGTTCAAATATCTTATAAATTCCTTAATTCCGCCCTTAAAATAAAATTCTTCTGATTCTTCAGTAATATGATCATAAATTTCGAATCTTGCTTGAGGTGTAAGAAATGCAAGTTCTCTAATTCTATTTGCTATAGTTGAATAATTAAATACTCGATTGTTTGGATCAAATTCAAAAATTTCGGGATCAGGATAAAAACTAATTTTAGTACCTGATTCTTTATTTTCTATTTTAGTAATTTCAGGTTCTGATGCTTTTTTTCCTTTAGAAAATTTTTGTCTATAAAACGTTCCATCCCTTTTTATCTCTACAATTAACCATTCTGCAAGAGCATTTACAACAGAAAGACCTACTCCATGTAATCCTCCTGAAATTCTATAACTTTTACTATCAAATTTTCCACCAGAATGTAAATGCTCCATAATTACTTCAACAGCAGGTTTATTATACTCTGGATGAATATTGAAAGGAATACCCCTTCCATTATCTGCGATTTGCATGGAATTGTCTTTATTAAAACTAATCTTTATTATATCCGCGAAACCTGCTAATGCCTCATCGACAGAATTATCTACAACTTCAAAAATTAAATGATGGAGACCCCTTTTATTCACATCTCCTATATAAAGTGCCGGGCGTTTTCGCACACCTTCCAAACCCTTTAATACTTTTATATCTTCTGCGTCATAAGTGTTTTCGTTAGGATGATTTTTAGCCATAAGAATTCAATTCTTAAGTATTAATTGTAAAAGTAAATATATCAAAGATAGTTGAAATTTAATGATAATTTAACTAATTACATATATAATAAGGTATTCATTGAATTTAAATATAAGTACAGTATTTTTTTACTCAAAACGTTGAAATCTCTTCTTAATCTTTCTCAAATTAGAGATTCATTTGTTAAATAAGAGATATTGACTCAAACAAATATTGATCTCCAGGTTTTGTCTTAAATTACCTCTATTTTTTCAGATAAAAAACAATTTAATATTATTAATATTTATCGATTTCTGCGGATTTCTGCAGCCATTTTGACAGTATCTAAAATCTGTTTATTCACATCATGTGTTCGAACAAGATGAGCTCCATTATAAACGGCTATTGCCGTAGAAGAAAGCGTTCCATTTAATCTATTTTCAGGATCGGGAATATTTAAGGTTGTACCAATAAAAGATTTTCTTGAAATTGCTACTAATATTGTTTTATTTAATTGTCTGAGTTTATGTAAATTGCCGATTATTTTTAAATCATAAGTATGTACTTTCTTTTCTACCCATTTCCCTATACCGGGGTCTAAAATTATCTTATTAATATCATAACCACGTGAGTTAAGTTTTTTTATAGTTAATTCAAATTCTTTTATAATTTCTTCAATAGTACAGAGATCTCCTGGAACTTTTTTTGAAGCCATAATGATTACAGGGAGATTTCTTTCAATTATAAAATCTACTAAGGAAGGATCAGTTTTTAAACAACTTACATCATTTATAATGATTTTTCTCTTTTCTTTAGTAGCCATATCGAAAGCTTTTTCTGCAACTTCCTTATATTGAGTATCAACTGATATAATTATTTTCTTATGAATCACCTTACAAAGATTTTCCATGGCAAGTGATATCCTATTTAATTCCTCTTCTACAGTTATTTTTTCAGACCAAGGAGCTGTGGATCGTCCACCGATATCAAGTATTTTTGCTCCATTTTTTATCATTCCAGAAGCAGCAGCCCTGATTTCTTCAGGTTTATTGTAGACTGAACCTTTATAGAAAGATTCTGGGCTTAGATTTATAACCCCCATAATAACAGTGGGAAAGACATCTCCGATTTCTAAAAAATCAAATAATTTTGTATAAATCTTTTTCATAGCTTGTCTAGAAAAGGAAAAAAATATATCAAATAAGTATTATTCTTTTATGTGCTATGGAACTATTTTCAATCAAACTTCCACTTATAGAAAAATATGATTCATTAGTAGAGATCCTCATTCCAAATATTATAAATCAGACAAAAGAGCTAATGGAAGGAGATATCATTGTTATTGCTGAAAAAGTAATTGCGATGTCTCAAGGGAGAGTAATTAATTTGTTCGAGATCAAAGATATCTCTGGAGAGGCAAAAAAATTAGCTAAAGAATATGATATGGATGAGAGATATGTAGAGTTGATTTTACAAGAAGCATCCATGATCGTAGGAGGAATGAAACATGTCATATTGACAAAAGTAAACGACTTTCTTATTGCTAATGCTGGAATTGATCAATCTAATGCTGGTCCTGGCAAGGTTGTTCTCTTACCAAAAAATTTAAAAGAAGTTGTTTGGAGTTATTGGAGAGAATTAAGAAAAGAATTTAGGATTAAAGATTTAGGTGTGATAATTTCTGATTCGAGAGTACAACCACTTAGGAAGGGAACTATTGGGATTGCTATAGCAACTGCTGGATTTGAACCTATTGAAGATCTACGTGGTCATCCTGATCTTTTTGGAAGACCTATGGAGATTACAATGAGAGCTGTAGCAGACGACCTTACGAGTGCTGCTCAATTTCTTTTAAGCGAAGCTGATCAACAAACGCCAATTGTTATTATTAGAGGAAGTAATGTTGAATTTACTGAATATCCGAAAACAACCCCCGAAATGGCAGCAAATGAATGCCTTTACATGAATATTTTCTCAAAATATCTTCAAATGAATAAAGATACATAATATTTAATGGAAATTTCTACGAACTATTAGTTAGTTTTTTTTAAAATCAAATAATAAATAAGGATATAGTAAATTTTAATAATTTAAATTCGAAAATGAAGGAATCAAAATATACAACTATTGAAGAAGCTCTGAAAACGAAATCAATAAATGTGAATTTGAGAGGTTGGGTATATAGAGAAAGAAAATCGAACAAATTTGTATTCATTGTTTTAAGGGATGAATCTGATATAATACAATGTGTTATATCTAAAAGTAAAAACCAGGAACTCTTTGATAAGGCTGAAATATTAACAATTGAATCTTCAGTCAAAGTTTCAGGCGAATTAAAGAAGGATGAAAGGGCACCTACCGGTTTTGAAGTTTCTGTATCTGATTTGGAAATTATCCAAATTTCCGAACCGTTTCCAATTACAGAGCATCAATCACCTGAACTTTTATATGATAATAGACATCTATGGTTAAGATCAAGAAAATTAACTGCAGTTTTGAAAATTCGACACACAATTGTTGGGGCGATTCATGAGTTTTTTAGAAATCGTGGATATTACGAATTTGATGCTCCAATATTTCAACCAAGCATGTCCGAAGGGGGCTCTACATTATTTGAAGTTAAATACTTTAAAGATATAGTGTATCTAAGTCAATCATGGCAATTATATGCTGAGGCAGGGATTTTTTCTTTAGGAAAGATTTACAACATGAGCCCCACTTTTCGAGCTGAGAAATCAAAAACTTCAAGACATTTATCAGAGTTTTGGATGGCTGAAATGGAAGCTGCCTGGATGAAACTTGATGATGTAATCGAAGTTGCAAAAGATGAAATTCGGTTTATTATACAAGAAGTCTTAAATCATAATAAGAAAGAACTTGAAATTTTAAAGAGGGATATTAAGCAACTCGAACATTATTCGGTGGCAGAATATCCCACAATCAAATATAGGGAAGCTTTAGATATTCTTAATAATAATTATCAAATGAATGTTCCATGGGGAAAAGATTTAAGAACCCTTGAAGAAGCAAAAATAGCTGAGCATTTCAAAGTTCCGGTGGTTATTACGCATTATCCTACAGAAATTATGGGATTTTATAAACCACCTGACAATGAAAATCCTGAAGAAGCATTATGTTTTGATATGCTAGCCCCAGAGGGCTATTGTGAAATAATTGGAGGTTCAGAAAGAAGTTTATTAATTAAAAATATGATGGAAAGACTTCGAAAAGAGGGAGAAAATCCAGAAAATTACGACTGGTACTTTGATTTGAGACGTTATGGCAGTGTTCCTCATTCTGGTTATGGTGTAGGAGTGGAGAGAGTTGTCTCCTGGATTTGTGGGTTAGATAACATTAAAGATGCCATTGCATTTCCAAGGACTATGCTTAGGAAAGCACCGTAATAAACTAAACTGATTGTGACTCTTTTGCTTTTATTATTAACTATATCTTATTTATCATTTTAATCCACAATAAAATCAAACGATCTCAATAAACAACCAATCAAATTTTTTAGAAATG
>SDBS01005711.1_pt1 | contig 12096 bp, 8 predicted proteins | sample 2277091 | NCBI WGS metagenome assembly SDBS01 (sample SAMN10404972, study PRJNA504765) | marine sediment metagenome | isolation source: marine sediment core GS10_PC15, 163 cmbsf | place: Arctic Ocean: Southern Knipovich Ridge | collected 2010 | reverse complement strand
AACAATTTTTCCCATCCTTTATAATATTCAAGATTAATATATTCATGTGGTGGCATACCTTTAGATATTTCCTTTAGTTTTAAATAGTCATTTAGGACATATCAGTTGCTTACCGACTAATAACTTCCGAAGTCTGTTAGCCAAAAGTCTGCTCGAATAACGAATAATAAACTAAGCCTATTTCCCCCATGTTTCGGGGAAATCAGGCAGCAGGCCGAAATTGTCCATATCAAAGTTCTTGAAGCCGAGCTTGAGGGCAGGCGAATCGGGTCTCACACGGTAATCGCCATTGGCGGGGTCGATAAACAATGGGTCTGCTATAACCGAGTGTGTGTCAAGTCCACGATCGAGCCATTCTTCAAAAGAATGGTCGTTGGTAGCGACAATTGGCCCGCTGTCATTATAGAGAATGTTGTAGTCAACCTGCGTGACCCATTGACCTTTGTCGGCCGGATACAGCATCTGATAGAGATTTCCCGAGTGGTTGCCAAAGTGGTCAAGCTTGGAGCTGATAACAACAATATTCCTAACAAACCTGTCCTGGTTGTCTACATGGCCGACGTGATAGCTTATGCCTGCCTGTGGATTGACAAAAATATTATTCTCAACCAAACGATATGAGCCATCACGGTTTTGAACACCGACGCCAATGCACAGGTTGTTGTAAACGTGGAAATTGGCTGAGCCATCGTCCATATCGATGCCCAAATTCTCATACTCACCCAATGCTATTTTGCTCTTATCTCGGAAGCGATTGTTACGGACGACGTTTGTGAATTTTGCACCGGTTTTAACATCACCGGGTTCGTGGGCTACCCGATCGGAATCGCCGAGTCCATGAGCATGGCGAGTGCACCAGACACGACCTCGTCCCCATGAGTTGAATGGACCATGGTCTTCGGTTTCGAGTACCGTGTCATGGATGTCGTTGTATTCAACGACGTGACCGCCCCAGAACGGGTCGTTGATGCAAATGGCTGCGCGCGGGACGTGGTGAATGTGGTTGTGGCTGATGGTGTTCTTCATCGTCACCGCCATGAATACGCCCGCCGTCTGCTTACCGTAAACACCGATGTGGTGCATCAGGTTGTTCGATACTGTACAGTAGGCCGGATAGTCCTCTGGGTCTGGGCCGAAACTCCAACGTCCTCTCGCGCCACATAGCGAGCACACCATTGGTGTGGACATGTCCACGAAAGGCGTTCCAGCCAAACAAACCGCACTATCGCCGATATTTGTGAATTTGTTGCCATAGACAGTGATACGGCGGTTGTGCTTGCTGATGAAGACAGCATTACCGCCGACTGCGTCAAAGAAACTGTCCTTGATAGAACAATCCTCGGCACCTTCCAAGAAGACAGATCCGCCTCGATGAATGCCCCAATCACCTGTGGAGGGCGTTTCAAATGTCTCCAGGAAAGTCGTAGCCGTATGCGTAAATCTGAAACCTTCAAGCTTTATATATCTGACGGGTTCAGCTCTTGAACCTTTGAATTCGATCAGCCGTTTGAGTAAACCAACTTCTACCTCAGCACCGGAAAGGTTCATCCCTCGTGGCGGCTTGTAATACAGAATACTTGCCTGTTTATCGAGGTACCACTCATTCGGCGCATTGAGTTCTTCAAAGACATTCTCAATGAAGAATCGTGAAGATTCGTTGAACGAGCTCGGGGCATTGAGATTCCTTTTTTGCCATCCACCTTCGCCCAATAGCACGAGATTGCCTTCACGGTCGATGCCTTTGAGATGAAATTGTAGATTGTACCAGTAGGTGCCGGGAAAAATGTGCACGATGGCTTCGTGCGGTTTTGACCATTCATTCCTGGTGAACGTCTCCGGGTCGTAGGCAAACTGCTCGCCTCTACCCCCAGGCGTATTGATGTAACCTCTGCCCTGCACCTGCGGATTGTCCGGGTCGTAGTCCGGATAGCGGGCCCGTATTTGCCGTGCGCCGTCCATGAAGAGCTGGTCGAAGTCCATCCCTTTCGGGACAGAGCACTTCATGATGCCATCCCGATAGGCTTCCCACTGCACATCAAGTCTTGTCCCTCCGCTAATGGTCGGCTTCTCACCGGGATATGCCGCATAAGTAATAGGCTGCAAATCCGTCCCCGAATCAGCAGGTGTGAATACGATAGGCTCAGAAAGATAGTATGTACCTTCCCGCACGTACACAGTAATCGGTTTTGCGATGTTCCTCCTGAATCTTCGCACTGCGTCCCTCGCTCGCTCAAGTGTCGCAAATGGTTTTGCTTCCGTACCGGGATTACTGTCATCCCCGTCAGGGGCGACATACAAATTGGGCGAGATAATTGAAGTGTCTAATTCCTCGGCAAAACAGCTTGCCGAAAAGCACAAGACTATAAGAATACTAAACAAAACACTCGATATTCTTTCTTTATGACACATTTTCAGTTTCCTTTCCTTGTCCAACATTTCCCGTCTAACGTTCGCAAAAACATTTTTGCGCTCTGTGATTCCCCAATAGAATATATAATCGAGCTTCAAGACTTCACGTAATTACTCGACCTGTGCATAAGTTGTGTTGCATTCTGTGATTGATCAGGGCATATTGGGACGCATGAAAATATGCGCGAACACTCTCCCCAGACACCCATGAGCTGACTCGCCGCAGGGCGTTCGTCGCGGTGGAGAACGGCATGAGCCAAGTGAAGGTGCCCCGAGCGAATCCCGACTTGGTTCAACGCTACTTCCACAAAGCCTCCGTCTGTCGCACCGCCAACCGAGAGGCAGAACAACGTGTCACGTAGACAGTGACCAGCGTAGTGTGCTAGGATGTTCGTGGAACATAATAACCGAAAGGGGCGGGCTTGTCAAGAACGCGCTGACCAGTATAACATAGAATAGCTGCCGAACAGGAGGCGTGCTATAAAGAGCCGGGCGATAAAAAGTTAACCGGTGAGTTTGTCTGTTGCTCAATACTGCGCAAGGACATACAATGTTATACGGGAAATCTCAGATTAAAGGAGGCCTAAGATGGCTTTTCAGAAACGCAAGCACGTATTAGTAAGATGGGTGTGTTTTCTTAGTTTGCTGTGTTCAATATGTTTCTGCAATAACTGTTATGCTGAGGATCGCACCGCTCTCGTTCAGCCTCGTAATGAAATTGTAGAACACGGTCCATTCATTCAGATTCCGGGCCCGAACCCACTTGTCAGTCCAGGTGAGCGGGGTGACTGGGACGGGGCTGTGGTGGAGGCCGGCGGAATCCTCAAAGATAAGAACACGTATTATTTTTATTTTCACGGGGCGCCCGGCGACCACGAAGATTGGCCTCGGGGCGGGTATCGGATTGGGGTAGCCAGTGCTCCACATCCATTGGGTCCGTGGAAGAAGCATCACGCGAATCCTATTATCGATTTGGGAGAGGTTGGCGGCTGGAAGGGGAAGATGGTGGCCTGTCCTGCGGTACTGAAGGAGGAGGGTGACAAGTATTATATGTGGTTTGGCGGGCGAGGTAATCGGTGGGACATTGGCCTGGCAACAGCTTCTCATCCGTTAGGACCCTGGAAGCAATATGAAGGTAATCCAATTCTTGAGGATTTTGGCTTTGTGGGCGGGGTTGTTAAGGTTGACGGCAAATACATGATGTATAACGTGTGGCGTGTAGGTTCGGAGTCACCGGATTCAGGGCCAATCTGTTTGGCTACTGCCGATAAACCCGAAGGTCCGTGGACAAAATACGAGGGCAATCCAGTTATTGAACCAGGTGACTGGGGCGCATGGGATGACGGGGGATTTTCGGAAGCGGGGATGCTGTATCACGATGGAGTGTTTCACTGTTTTTATGGTGGTGTCAAGTGGGAGAAGCTCGAAAGTATCGGCTATGCCTACAGCTTCGACGGGATTAACTTTATTAAGTACAGCGGCAACCCGGTAGCGCCCCGTGAAAACTATCCCGACATGCATGCCTTTGCGGAAGTTCATGCATTCTGGGAGCCGCCTTTCCATTATCTGTACAATACATTTCGATACCTTGCCGACGGCGGCGATCGAGAGTATCTTGGGGTTCAGATTCTGGTGAACCAAAGGCCCTTTACCCTGCGAATGCCCGTATTGAATCTGGAAACTCTCGAAGGGAACAAGACGACATCACTGGCTGATTCGCCTGTGATTACTTTGGCTAATGTCACACGGTTGGCCTTGACTGCTGAGTGCAGCTACGATGCAAAAGCAAGCAAACCGATGGTAGTTCATGTGAGGTCAAGCTACGATGGTCTTAACTATGACACGATGGACTTGTATACTTTTGCAAATGGCATTTTGCCGGGAAAAACAGCGAGAAGGACTATCGAGCTGGAGCCGAAGGTTCAGTTCATTAAAGTTTTGGTTGAAAATCCAGACAGAGAACAAAGAATTTCAGATGTCAAAATAACTGCTACACTTGGAGGTTGAGACAGAGATGTGTTGTGAACTATATTGAATACGATGCCGGCAGGGGATTACAGCGCCATGCGTTGTTTATGTTAGAGGATATCTGGGCTCACAGAAAGTTGGACGCGGAGATGGAGAAACCAGTGTTCAGTGAGGAAGAGCTTATCGGTTACGTTAAGCAGTTGACGGCAAACGACGGTGTAGCGACGGTGAATCTGGGCATCTATCAGGACGGCACAATCGGGCAAGATGCTCGTAAGTTGATGCGGGCACTGCGAGAAGCGATCAAGAAGTAGCCGGCGAAGAGATTTGCCGGCTTACCGAAAACGCAGCCTGGAACATCTATTTAGGGAGGTGCGACATGAACTGTAATTGTATGAAAGAAATGTATAGGTCGAAAGAGTCGATTGGCGGGCTTTGTATGGCAGTGCTGATGACGGCTGCGATGCTTCTTGTCCCGACCAGCAAAGCGGCTGGGCAACCTGACACGGGGTCGGTTGTTCGACTTAAACCCACAACCATTACTTCGTTGTATGGACAGACAGCTATAAAAATGGAAGGAGCTGTAGCTTCACATAAGTATATGCCAAAAAATATGATTATAAAATGTGTAGGTCAGGGCAGCATAACTTGGCAGGTAAGAACCTCCGAGCCGGGTGATTATGAGGTTGCGCTTTGTTACGGAGCAATATCAACAGCTGAAGGCGCGAAGTTTGAGATTGGTTCAGGAGACAGCGTAATCAAGGACACGGTGCACAAGACTACAGGACCATATAGAGACCACCCGATCTCAGATGAAAAACCAATCAACAAAGATTATCTTCAGAATTATGAGCGGGTCAATCTGAAGGGTGTTTTACGCCTACCTGCCGGCCTCAGCACGATCACGATTCGTGTCACTGAGCCGGAGTCCGGAGATGTGATGGATCTTCGTTCGATGGAATTGACTCCGGTGGCTGCTAAGGAGAGAATCGCTGCTGAGAAGGAGCGAATCAAAAAGAGTCGGGCGAGCACTGATTGGATGGTGAAGGCGAAATACGGTGTGATGTTTCACTTTGATCCTAACAGCCAGCCCCGGCACGGACCGAAAAAGCCTTACGCCGATGCGGTCCGTGACTTTGATGTCAATGCCTTTGCAGATATGGTTGAAGGTACGGGCGCCGGTTATGTCATCTTCACCCTGAACCATGGTCATGCTCAGTGGCCTGCTCCGATTAAATCCTGGGAGAAGATTCATCCCGGATGGACAGTTGAGCGTGACCTCATCGGTGACATGGCCGATGTGCTGGATAAAAAGGGTATCAAGCTGATGCTTTACATCGCTTCGCACTGCGTTGTTGAGGATGCGTTAACTTGTGATAGCATCACCTCCGGTGCGGAGGCTATTGACATCCACGTGGAGACCCTGGAGGAGATGGGGTTGCGCTACGGCAAGAAACTGGCCGGCTACTGGTTTGACGGATGGGATATTATTCCACAGCATACTCCGGATGCGCCGATGTCCTTTGAGCGTTTGTTTAACGCCTGCAAGACGGGTAACCCCGATCGTGTCATTAGCTCCAACTATTGGTTATTTCCGGATGCGACAGGCTGGCAGGAATATTGGGCGGGCGAAATTGACGGGCCGCTCAAGCCCGCAACCACACGCTATATGGAATACTCAGCAGGAGAGGGATTACAGCTCCATACCCTCATTATGTTGGAGGGTATCTGGGTTCACGGCAGGGCGGACTCCGAGATGCCATCGCCTGACTTTACTGAAAAAGAGCTTATCGACTTCGTTGAGGACATCACGGGAAAACAGGGTGTGGTGACATTAAACTTGGGTATTTATCAAGATGGCAGAATCGGTGAAGAGTCTCGTAAGCTGATGGGATCCCTGCGAGAAGCGCTCGGGAAGTGATCTTTGGAAAACTGCTTGAGTTTAGTCGGCCAGCCCCGGCGTTGAGATTGTTGTTCTAAACCCGGGGTTCCCAGAAGTAGAATGGGTGTTTCTCATCGAGCCTCGAAAGTGGCGCCCATTACTCATACAATAATGTGAACAGGGCCCGTGGCGGTTGCCAGCCGGTTCATATAGGAGATCTCGACTAAATAAGGGAATCTCTGTTAAGCAACTGTTAATAATGCTAACATGCTCGAAATAAAGGGGTTACACTTGAAGTCTCTTAAAAGGTCTATTCCAGGTAACTCGGAGGCAGTAACGATGGTAACGACAATGAAACAGTCTTTGGGAGTAATGCTTGCAGCAACTATCATGCTTTTTGCCCCCGCATACACAAGGGCACAGGATGATAACGAACCAGAGAAAGTCAAGTTACCTAACAAGTTGATATTGAGAAGTGAGCGAACGACACATCCTGATGCGCAATGGTTTCCCGATGCCGGCCTCGGACTGTTCATTCATTATGACCCATCATGTTTGCATTATGCGAGTGTATGGACGAGCTGGCTATTTGAGGAGAAACCGGAATGGATGAAAGGTGACTTCCGCAGCCCTCAGGAGTTCTTTGAATTGGCTGATAAGTGGAATCCGGAAAAATACGATCCCAACAAATGGATGGAGGCTGCAAGCGCTGCCGGCTTCAAATACGCCGTATTAACCGCCAAGCAACATATCGGCTACGCCATTTGGCCCAGCGAGTACGGCGAAATGAGTACGCGACAATACATGAACGGTCGCGACCTCATAGCCCCTTACGTCGAAGCCTGCCGCAGAAACGATATGAAAGCAGGGTTCTATTTTTCCGGGCCCGACTGGTATTACGATCGGGAATACATTAATTTTTATTTTGGAAAATCTGAGGAGGACCCCGTAAAAAAAGAGGGTTTTTTCATCAATTACAGACACGAGCGTGTGGACAAACTTCCTAAGCGCACCCCGGAATGGAGGGCTCAGTATAGGGAGTTCACACGAGGTCAGATATTTGAACTGCTCAATAACTACGGGAATATAGATATTTGGTGGTGGGATGGCGGCGGGTCGGTCAGCGCAGAGGAAATGCGCAAAATCAATCCTGGAATTGTAGTCAATAATCGTGGCGGCGGCGGCGATTTTGTGACGCCTGAATGTCAAGAGCATTTTAAGTACGAATACATCAAAGAGGCACGGAAAAACGGCTGGTGGATTGAACTGTGTGATATTTGGCCATATGGCTTATGGAATTATGGTGACCCGGAAGACAGTGAACGATTGAAAGATACGGGATGGCTCCTCTACTTGTTGGCAAAGTGCCGAAGTTGGGACTGCAATTTGCTGCTGGATGTCGGACCTCGCCCCGATGGACAGATGCCACAGCAGTTTTATGAAAAATGCGCGGAAATGGCAGAATGGATGAAGCACAGCGGTGAATCCTTTGTCGGAATCACGGGCGGCGGACCGTACCCCGAAAAAAGCAATGTTCCAATTACCATTAAGGATAATACCTGGTATTTGCACCCCGATTATCGACGGGAGACCTGGGACGAGCCAATCGTAGTTCAGGATGTCGAACGACCCACGAATGTTAAACTGCTGCGAACCGGCGAGCCATTGAGTTATTCTCATGATGATAAGACTCTGACAATCCTTATACCGAAAAGTAAACGAACCGATCTGACGGATGTAGTAGCTGTGCGGTTCTGAGGGGCCTGCACTTCAAGCAATAGCAATTCACGGCAAATGGTTGCGTATCCAAGCATGTGCAAAGCGGGCGGACGAAGATCATTCTGAGCGCCGGAGCAGAAGAACATTTCGAAGAGATCTTCAATACGGCGAAATTGGAGGTTGTAGCAATGGTGAAGATGACAAAACCGTTCTTGCGAATTGTCCTTGCGGTAACCATCATACTCGTTGCCACAGCATACACAAAGGCACAGGATGATTGGGAAGCAGAGCAGTTAGCGGGTGCATATAAGGATTTGGAAGAGAATCTTGGTGCTAATGCCCCAAAAGATGAAGATTTGGTATTATTGACTGAGCGGTCGACACATCCTGATGCGCAATGGTTTCCAGATGCCGGTTTAGGACTATTCATGCATTGGAACCTGCCAAGTGTCCATCCTGAAGGCGGTAGTTCGTGGAGCTCCTTTGTACCTGAAGGGAGACCCGACGGGGACTACCATAGCCCTGCGGAGTTCTGGGCATTAGCTGATAGCTGGAATCCCGAAAAATACGATCCTGATAAGTGGATGAAAGCAGCCAAAACCGCCGGTTTCAAGTACGCTGTACTTACTGCCAAGACACATGTTGGCTATGGCATTTGGCCCAGCCAATACGGCGAGATGAGTACGCGGGAGTATATGAACGGCCGTGACCTGCTGAGACCCTACGTCGAGGCCTGCCGCAAAAACGGTATACGGCCGGGGTTTTATTTCTCCGGGTTTGACTGGTATTACGACCGGGACTACATCAATTTCTTCAAATCAAGAGGCTCACTTTTTTCCTTTGATTATTTTGGCAAACCTGAAGAACCGCCTGGCAGAAAAGACACTTATTTCCTCAACTACAAGCACGAGCCTGTGGAGAAGATTCCTGAACGTACGGCTGAATGGAGGGCGGAACTTAGGGAATTCTCGCGAGGTCAGACGTTTGAACTACTCAATAACTACGGGAAGATAGATGTTTGGTGGTGGGACGGCGGCGGGGATGTCAGCACAGAGGAGATTCGTAAGATTCAACCTGGAATCGTGATAAACAATCGTGATGGCGGCGGCGATTATGTCACCCCTGAAACTCTCGGGCAGTTTAAGCGCGAATATATCAAATATTCAAGGGACAAAGGCTGGTGGATTGAACTGTGTGAGATTTGGACCAACGGCTCCTGGCACTATGACCACGAACGAGAAGGTGGACAAGTGAAAGGTGAGCAATTGAGAGATACGGGCTGGGTGTTGTATACATTGGCAAGGTGTCGGTGCTGGGACAGTAATCTACTGCTGAATGTCGGCCCTCGTCCCGATGGACAGATGCCGCAGCAGTTTTATGAAAAATGCGCGGAAATGGCCGAATGGATGAAGCACAGCGGCGAATCCGTTTTCGGCATCACGGGCGGCGGACCATACCCCGAAAAAAGTAATGTCCCAATTACCATAAAAAACAATACATGGTATTTGCACCCCGATTACCGACGTGAGACCTGGGAGGAGCCTATCGTAGTTCAGGATGTCGAACGGCCTGCGAATGTAAAACTGCTGCGAACCGGGGAGCCATTGAGTTATTCTCATGATAATAAGACTCTCACAATTCTGATACCGAAAAGTAAACGAACTGATCTGACTGATGTAGTAGCTGTCCGGTTCCAAGAGTGACGTATATAATCAAATCAAAACCATTATCAAAGCGGAGATGTGCGATGGCTGGCGTTTCAAGAAAGCGGGCGCTGCTTGTGAAAGGCGCCATAACCTAAGCTTGGAGTGTCCAAGAGGTTCTGACGATATTCCCGGGACATAATGGTAACAAGAGCTTCCAGACTGATGTAAATGGAGGAATGAAAAATGGATTATAGGAAACGCATGGTTTTGACGGTTGTTTTTGGTACTCTAGGGGCAGTGTGTACGACTTGTGTCAATGACGGGGGCGTGGTTTTTTTCGCTCAGAACACGTACCCGGCTTCGGACCCGCAGAACACCGGCAACTGGGCCTTAAGAACAGATATGAGCGATGAGTTTGATGGCGCCAGCATAGATTCAGATAAATGGTATGTCAGTCGAGCTGATGGCAAACATGAATGGACATGGAAAGGTCGACAACCTTCCCAGTTTGTCCCTGAAAACGTGAGCGTCAAAAACGGAAAGCTCTATTTGACGACCAAATGGGAGCCTGATTATGATTTTGCAAACGGTTATAATATCTACACAACCGCATCGGTCATAAGCCAGAAAACTTTGCAGTACGGCTATCTGGAAATCAAGTGTAAAGCTTCCGATGTGTCGTTTACCAGCTCTTTCTGGTTAAAGAGCAAGACTGCAGAGGTTGACATCTTTGAGTTTGTGGGCGATTCGAAGGTCTTTGAACGCTTTGATACACTCTTTGAGTTCTGCATCCACAATACGGCACTGCGAGACGAAACCTGGAAGGATAGTGTGACGTTGCCCTGGCGTGTGGCAAGTGGATTTCATGTGTATGGTTGTGAATGGGATGAAACTGGCATAAAGTTCTATGCCGATGGCAAGTTAGTCACAGATGCGCCCAATGAGAAAACGCTCAATCCCATAACGGTACCAATGTACATCTGGATGGACTCGGAAGCCTTCATATGGCATGGTTTTCCTGATAAAGATGAGCTGCCTGCCGATTATGAGATTGAGCATATTCGCGTATGGCAAAAACAGACAGCAACGGAGTGAGTTTTTCTTCGGAAAGACTGATACCTGTATTGATCAAAGTAGCATGTAGAAGTGTTGGAATCGGGCTGATGAAGTGGTAAGATTCATCTACAACTTGACCGATTACCGACGTGAGACCTGGGACGAGCCAATCGTAGTTCAGGATGTCGAACGTCCTGCGAGTGTTAGGCTGTTGCGAACCGGCGAGCCGTTGGGTTATTCTTATGATGATGAAACTCTGACAATCCTGATACCGAAAAGTAAACGAACCGATCTGACTGATGTGGTAGCTGTCCGGTTCCAGGAGTGACGTGTATAATCAAATCAAAACCATTGTCAAAACGGAGATGTGCGATGGCTGGCGTTTTAGGAAGGGGGTGCTGTTTGTGAAAGACGCCATAACCTGAGCTTGGAGTGTCCAAGAGGTTCTGACGACGTACATGGAGGAATGAAGAATGGATTACAGGAAATTCATGGTTTTGACGGTTGTTCTTGCTACTCTAGGGGCAGTGTGTACGATTTGTGTTGATGACGTGGGTGTAGCTTTTTCCGCTCAGAACACGTATCCGGCTTCGGACCCACAGAACACCGGCAATTGGGTCTTAAGAGCAGATATGAGCGATGAATTTGATGGCACCAGCCTGGATGCGGATAAATGGTTAGCCAGTGGAACAAATGGCAGGTATCATGTCAACTGGAAAGGTCGAAGCCCTTCCCAGTTTGTCCCTGAAAATGCCATCGTTGAAAATGGCAAGCTCAAGTTAAGGACTAAATGGGAGCCTGAATTTGATTTTGCTGAAGGCCGTTATATATACACCACGGCAGCGGTAATTACCAAAAACACTTTGAAATACGGCTATATCGAAATCAAGTGTAAAGCTTCCGATGTGTCGTTTACAAGCTCTTTCTGGGCAACGGGACCGAGTTCCGAGTTGGATATCTTTGAGTTTGTAGGCGATTCGAAGGTACGTGAAGACTTCGATACTCTCTATGAGTTCTGCATCCATAATAGGAATGTGCAGGATTGGCAAAGTAAATTTTGGAAAGAAAATGTGTCGTTGCCATGGCGGGTAGCCAGTGGGTTTCATGTATATGGCTGTGAATGGGATGAAAATGGCTTGAAATTCTTTGCAGATGGCGAGTTAGTAAAATCCGCTTCCAAAGAGTCAATAGGAGAGCACTGGTGTTTGACGGAAGAGATGAACGTCTGGATGGACTCAGAAGCTTTCATATGGCATGGTTTTCCTGATAAAGATGAGCTGCCTGCCGATTATGAGATTGAGTATATTCGTATATGGCAAGAACAAAAATAAGAGCCGATAGCGGCTTAAACACCCTGATATGATCTAAATAACATGCGGACAATAGTGCAAATTGATAAATGTCCAGGCTAGAGGG
>SDBS01005710.1_pt1 | contig 12096 bp, 11 predicted proteins | sample 2277091 | NCBI WGS metagenome assembly SDBS01 (sample SAMN10404972, study PRJNA504765) | marine sediment metagenome | isolation source: marine sediment core GS10_PC15, 163 cmbsf | place: Arctic Ocean: Southern Knipovich Ridge | collected 2010 | reverse complement strand
GACATGGACTTCAAGGTAGCCGGCACCACCGAAGGTATTACCGCGTTACAGATGGACACCAAACTCAAGGGTCTGAGTCCGGAGATTCTGGAAAAGACACTATACCAGGCTAAAGACGCCCGACTGTCTATCCTGGAAGTAATGAATCAGACCATCAGTACCAGTCGACCTGAGGTTAGCCGCTATGCCCCACGAATGCATCGAATAAAGATCGACACCGACAAGATCGGCGCCCTGATTGGCCCCGGCGGCAAGACAATCAGAACAATCAGTGAGGAGACCAAGACCACTATCGATGTTGACAATGATGGTAACGTGGTTGTCGGCTCACTTGATGAGGAGGCAGCCCGTAAGGCTATCGGAATTATCGAGGGGTTAACCAAGGAAGTAGAGATCGGCAGTGTATATACCGGAAAGGTAACCCGCCTGCTCGCTTTCGGTGCCTTTGTGGAAATCCTGCCACGCACAGAAGGCATGGTCCACATCAGTGAACTGGCGCCCTATCGGGTAGCCAACATCGAAGATGAGGTCAAGGTAGGTGATGAGATCACCGTCCAGGTAATCAGGAACGAGGACGGTAAGATAGCACTTTCACGCAAAGCTGTATTTGATAAATCATCCGACTCACCTTCAGCTGATAGAAGGGAATCGCGATCTAGCGACCAGCAATTCAGAAAGCGGCCTGAGCCCAGAACCCCCAACCGGCCCCCACCCACCCAATAAGAGACGTTACTAGCAGACAGGAGTCAAGACATGTCAGCAATAACAGTAGCAGTCCACGGAGCACTGGGCAAAATGGGGCAAGCGGTGATTAATGCCCTGTGCCAGGAACCGGAAACGAAGGTAGTCGCTGCCGTAGACCTCAAAGCTTCCCAGGATAACCTGCCTCTGCCCGACGGTTCCGGCAAGGTACCATTATCTGCTGATTTAGCCCAAATCCTCACCAGTCACCAAGTCGATGTGCTGGTGGATTTCACCCTTGCCCCGGCGACAATGCCGGCAGTACGTATTGCCACCGAAAAGAAAGTGAATCTGGTAATTGGAACCACCGGGCTGACCGCCGCTGACCTTGAGGAAATTGACCGCCTGACGGTAGCTAATGGGGTTGGGGCAGTGGTAGCCCCAAATTTCGCCCTGGGCGCAGTTCTAATGATACACCTGGCCAAGATAGCCGGTAAGTACCTGGATTACGCCGAAATCACAGAGTTGCACCACCACCTGAAGGCGGATGCACCTTCGGGGACTGCCCTATCTACCGCCAGAGCAATGGCACAAGCCAGAGGCAAGCCTTTCGACCACCCCGAGGAGAAAGAAAGGTTTCCCAGTCGCGGGCAGGAGGTTGAAGGCATTTCAATACACAGTGTCCGGCTACCCGGTCTCCTGGCACACCAGGAGGTAATCCTGGGGACATCAGGACAAACGCTGCGTATTCGACATGACACCATTGGCCGGGAATGCTACATGCCGGGTATTATCCTGGCCATCAAAGAAGTAGTCCAACGAAAGGGACTAACCCACGGTTTAGATGCCCTGCTCGGTTTGCAGGAGGGGGGATGAAGGGATACAACGTAGCTATTGTTGGGGCTACCGGGCTTGTCGGGCAGGAATTTATAAAAACCTTAGAGCAACGTAAATTCCCCGTGGAGGCCATTCACTTTTTAGCATCAGACCGCTCAGCAGGCAAGAAGCTGTTCTTCAACCATGAAGAGATAGAGGTCAAAGAGACCGTTCCCGAGTCATTCCAGGGAATAGATATTGCCCTCTTCTCTGCCGGCACTGAGATAAGCCGTTACTTCTCGCCGATAGCTGCTCAATCCGGCGCTGTAGTCGTCGATAATAGCTTCGCGTTCAGAATGGACAGTAAAGTACCGCTCGTAGTACCGGAGGTTAACCCTGAGGACATCAAGTGGCACAAGGGAATAATCGCCAATCCTAACTGCTCAACCATCCAGATGGTGGTGGCGCTCTGGCCCCTGCACAAGGTCAATCCCATCAAGCGCATCATAGTTGACACCTATCAGTCAGTATCAGGCGCCAAAAGTGCCGCAGTACGTGAACTGACAACACAAGCCAAACAGGTTCTGGATGGGCAGGAAATCACCCCCCAGGTATTTCCCCACCAGATTGCCTTTAATGTGCTACCGGAGATAGATGTCTTTCTGGACAATGCTTACACAAAAGAAGAATGGAAGATGGTGGAAGAGACCAGAAAGATAATGCACGCTGAGGACCTGCCTATTTCCGCCACCTGTGTGCGAGTCCCGGTATTTATCGGACACAGCGAAGCCGTTCATGTAGAATTTTCCCGACCCATGCCTCCCGACGAGGCGCGGGATATTCTCATCAAGGCGCCAGGGGTTAAGGTATTAGACGACCCATCAATCAGTCTTTACCCTCAGGCATGGCCAGCCGCCGGGACTGATGACGTCTTTGTGGGACGCATTCGCCAGGATGCATCTCATCCCCGTGGCCTGGCTATGTGGGTAGTAGCCGATAATCTGCGCAAGGGCGCTGCCCTGAACACAGTCCAGATTGCTGAAGAGATGATTAAAAGAGGATGGCATTCTTCAGGAGGTCAGTAAAATGAAGAAACCGGGACGATTACTAACAGCAATGGTAACCCCATTTAATGAAGAAGGGGCAGTTGATTACGAGCAGGCCAAGAAGCTGGCTCTAGCCTTACTCGACTCGGGAAGCGAAGGGCTGGTGGTTGTGGGCACCACTGGAGAATCACCCACCCTTGTCCGTGACGAGGAGCTGCGCCTCTTTGCCGAGATTAAATCAGTCGTAGGTGAAAGAGGAGCAGTAGTCGCCGGCACCGGCAGCAACAGCACCGCCGAGGCTGTAGGGGCAACAAAAGGTGCCGAGAAAGCCGGGGTTGACGCCTGCCTGCTGGTAGTCCCCTACTATAATAAACCCACGCAGGAAGGTCTCTACCAGCATTTCAAGACAATTGCCGAGAGTACCAGCCTGCCCTGTATCGTTTATAACGTACCTTCACGCACCGTTACCAGCCTGTCAGTCGAGACGACTATCCGGCTCAGCCAGATAGGCAACATTATCGGTGTAAAGGAAGCCAGCGGTAATCTGGAGCAAATTGCCAAGATTATCAGTGGCACCGGGAAAGACTTTCTCGTCTGGAGCGGCAACGATAGCGACACCCTTCCTTTACTGGCTTTGGGTGGCTACGGAGTGATTAGCGTTGCCTCCCACCTGGTTGGCAAACAAATCAATGAGATGATTTACAGCTTTATCAATGGCAAAACAAACAGAGCCGCCGAGATACACCGCCATCTCTTGCCCCTGATTAATGCGCTCTTTGTGGTCTCCAACCCGATCCCGGTCAAATACGCGGTTAACCAGGTGGGTCTTAAGGTAGGCAAGCCGCGTCTGCCTCTCACCGAGCCAGACGAAAAAACGGCCGCCCTGATAAAGGACACCCTGAAAAACTACCAGATTGACCTGCCGGTGTAATGGGCAGTATAACCATTTGTGCAATGCTGACTCAGTAATATGTATTACCTGTACATCGTGACGGGATTGGCCTTGGTAGCATCTCTCATTGTAAACCGTGAGAAAACACTCCAGGCGCTCAACATATCTGCCAGACGATTCGTAAATATTGCGCCTGCCTTTCTGACGATGCTCCTCCTTATTTCAATTGTCCTTTTTTTAATCCCCGACGAAGTCATTTCAGATTATCTGGGTAGCGATAATAAACTTACCGGCACTCTTCTGGCTGCTTTTCTAGGTTCGATAACGCTAATGCCCGGATTCATCGTATTTCCCCTGTGTGGCATTTTACTGATGAAAGACGTACTTTATATGGTATTGTCGGCTTTTACAACCACTCTAATGATGGTAGGTGTGCTTACTTACCCCATAGAAAGGGAATACTTCGGGATAAAAGTAACCATAATGAGAAATGTAATTAGCTTCTTTATAGCCCTTGTTGTCGCGGTAATGACCGGTATTTTCTTTAGGGAGATTTTTTAAATGAGGCGGAGTGCGATTATCAGAACAGTTTTGATATCATCCTACGCTGTTTTCGTGGTTGTCTCCTGGATACTCGGGTTTAGTCCAGGGAAAGAAATCAGCCACAACTTTGCTTCCTTTTCGCTGGAGATGCTCAAGATATTACCCTGTGCCTTTATTCTGATAGGACTGTTTGAGGTATGGGTAAAGAGAGAAACAATTGAAAGGCATTTCGGTGAAGAGTCTGGCATTAGAGGATACATATGGGGAATACTACTTGCTGGCACCACGGTTGGCGGGTTATACGTAGCATTTCCAGTGGCTTATTCTCTATACAGCAAAGGGGCCAGACTCAGCGTTATCTTTACTTACATAGGTGCTTCAGCAATCTGTAGAATTCCAATGGCAGTATTTGAAGCATCCTTCTTAGGAGTGAAATTTACCGCAATCAGACTACTGGTATCTCTGCCCCTGGTGGTTCTGACTTCGATGTTGCTGGGGAATTACCTGACAAAGCGTGGTTACAAAATGATAGGAGGGAAATAAGAAATCCGCTACACTCCTCCTAAAGGATGGGCATCTTCTGAATGATATACTCCCGTTCGGGACCAACACAGACGAGATTAACCGGGCAAGAGATGAGTTCTTCCAGCCTTTCAACGTACTGGCGAGCCTGCGAGGGCAACTGCCCGTACTCTCGAATATGACTGATGGAAGTTTGCCACCCGGGTAATTCCTCATAGATAGGCTGACACCTGCCCAGGGTACCAGCATTAGACGGGAAATAGTTAATGGTCTGCCCATCCAGTTCGTAGCCGACGCATATCTTCAGCGTGGGGAAAGTATCAAGAATATCAAGGCGGGAAATTGCTGCACCGGTAAAACCATTAACGCGTGTGCTGTGGTGAGCGGCAACAGCATCAAACCAGCCGCAGCGCCGGGGGCGACCGGTAATAGTGCCATACTCATGCCCTATTTCCCGGATTAGCTCACCAATCTCATCATCCAATTCAGTAGGCATCGGACCCGAACCGACTCTACTGCAGTAAGCCTTGAATATGCCCAGAACACGATTTATCTCGGTAGGGCCAATACCGGCGCCCACAGAGCTTTCCCCTGCCAGCGGAGACGAAGACGTAACAAAAGGATAGGTACCGAAGTCGGGGTCGAGCAGAGTTCCCTGAGCACCCTCTAACAGAATAATCCCCTCCTGATTCAATGCCTCTTCTATCACTATGGTGGTATCCTTGATGAGGGGACCCAGGCGCTTACTGTATTGACAATACTGTTTGTATATCTCGTCCAATGACAGGGGCTTAACTCCATAGACTTTGGTTAGAATGGTGTTCTTGTAGTCAAGTATGGAGCGAAGTCGCTCCAGAAACGCCTCTTTATCCAGAAGGTCGCCGGCTCTAATACCGTATCGGGCTACTTTGTCAGAGAAGGCGGGGCCTATACCTTTACGGGTTGTGCCTATTGCCTTTGTACCCCGCGCTTCATCCTCCAGGCCGTCAAGGAGGGTGTGATAGGGCATGATAAGATGAGCCCGGTCACTGATAATCAACTTGGAGGTATCCACTCCGCGCTGGTTAAGCAACTCTATCTCGGCGATTAGCACTGCGGGATTAATCACCACTCCGTTGCCGATGATACAGGTAGTCTCGGAATTAAAGATACCACAAGGCACAAGTTGTAGGGCGAATTTTCCGTAGGGATTGATTACGGTATGCCCGGCATTATCACCGCCGGAGAAACGAATCACTACCTTTGCCTTCTCCGCCAGCATATCGACTATCTTACCCTTTCCCTCATCCCCCCATTGAGCTCCGATAACAGCAATAACCGGCATTATCTCCTCCTCTAAGTCACCCTTTTTAACTGCTGCCGCACATACAGCAACCTCTGCCCGGCAGTTACGAAACTAAGTGCCGCGATAACCCCCAGAGCGATAATAAGGACATTACCAAACTGACTTAGCAAGAGCCCCAGCGCCAGGACAACGACTCTCTCCGGCCGGGTAAACAGCCCCACCTGACACTCAAGCCCCATTGCTTCCGCCCTAGCCCTGATATAGCTTACCAGCAGTGAACCTGACCAGGCAATGCCAACAACCAGAACCCCGGCGACTGATTGCATCTTGGTATAAGCAACTAAAAGACCAATCAGCACCACTGCTTCAGCCAGGCGGTCAAGTGTGGAGTCAAGAACAGCACCGAACCGGGTGGTACGATTCGTGCTGCGAGCCAGTGCACCATCCAGCATATCAAAGAATCCGCCAATGAGCACCACAAAGCCAGCAGCAAAAAGGTGTCCGCTGCCAATAAGTACCGCAGCGCCGACTGCTATCAGGAAACCAAGCCAGGTCAGGGTATCGGGTGTTAGCGGTGTCCTGGCCAAAAGCTGAACCACTGGTCGGGTGAAGTAGTGGGCTATGTTCTTACGAGCCCCGGATAATCCTAACATTAAGACAGTTTCTTCTCCCCAGAGTTTTCCCCACGAGTCTTCCGGAGCACACTGAGATAATAATCCACTAATCTCTGGGAAATCTTCTCCCAGCTATACTCCTGGGACTTTATCTTTCCCTTCTTTCCCATCTCCTGGCGCAGTTTTTCGTTACTCATTAGAGAGGTTAGAGCCTGCGCTAGGCTATTCTCATCTTTTGGCGGCACGAGTAACCCGTCTTCACCATGAGTTACCACAGCAGCGTAACCTTCGATGTTAGTGGTAACAATCGGTTTACCGAGTGCCATAGCCTCAAGCAAGATAATCCCCTGGCTCTCCCGACCTGTCGACGGTGCGCAAAAAATATCAGCCGTCTGGTAATAACGGGGTAAGTCGGAATAGAGGGCATAGCCAGTAAAAATAACGTCTTCCAGGCGATTCCGTCTGATCCACTTTTCATACCTTTTACGCAGTCTGGTGCCTGGTCCCACAATGATAAGTCGTGAGTCAGGAAATTGCGGTTTAACTTGCAGATATGCTTTCAGCAGATAGTTGACACCTTTACGAAACTCCAGACGCCCGACGAAGACAATATTCAGTTTTCCGTCGCAGAATTCCTCGATTGGAGGCACATCCGCAGAGAAGTGTTCCAGGTCAATACCGTTAGGGATTATCTCGTAGTCTCCGGGAACATTTCTCTGGGCATAGCCCATCGCCACCTTTGACACCGCAATCTTGCCATGGAGTTTACGAACTCGCCTGTGTATCATCCAGGTACTGACAGGTTTCCCCCAGTTGTAGCCGGGCTTACCCTGACAAGCATGAAAGGTACCCACATTTACCGTATTGGAAAATCGGAGCATGGCACTACACAGCATGGGCATGAAAGGCTCATGAAGATGAATAATGTCAAAGTCTTCTCTGGCCAGTGCTTCTTTGATAGCAGAACCCAATCTAAGGGATATTGGAATTCTGATAACTGAGTCACTGCTGGGAATGGGGAACGGTTTACCTATCGGTATAAACCTATCGCCAAAATCGGTAATTACCGTGGATGCAGGGGCAATAACCTTCACGTCATGCCCCATCAGGGTAAGATAGCGCTCCAGTGAAGAGATATGGTTGACGACCCCACCGGGGTGAGCAAAGTCATAAGGAGAGACCAATGCTATCTTCATAAGCAGTTGTCTAAACCCTTACCCTCAGATTTGGCACCCTGAAGAAGTCATCAAGCGTACCGGCTATTTATCCGGCTTATTCTTAGCCGGCTTGTTTTCATCCGGCTTATTAGCGACAATAAACTCTTCTACCATTCGGCGAGCTTCATCGTCTGAGTATTGAACAGGTGGCGATTTCATAAAGTAGGCTGCCGGTGCTACCAGGGTTCCCTTCAGCCCCCGGTCTAAGCCAAGTTTACAGCACCGAATAGCATCAATAACCACCCCCGCCGAGTTGGGGCTGTCCCATACCTCAAGCTTCAACTCAAGGTTCAGTGGAACATCACCAAAAGTCAGCCCTTCCATCCTGATGTGGCAGAATTTTCGGTCTGTCAACCAGGGGACATAATCACTGGGGCCAACATGAACGTCACCGGAGCCAAGCTCGTAATCCAGCTGGGAGGTAACCGCATTGGTTTTCGATATTTTCTTGGACTCAAGGCGCTCCCTCTCCAGCATATTCAAGAAGTCAGTGTTACCGCCGAAGTTCAACTGGTAGGTCCGTTCCATTCTGACACCGCGGTCTCTAAACAACCTGGTCAGCACTCGGTGGGTAATGGTTGCGCCCACCTGAGACTTTATGTCATCACCAATCACGGGAAGCCCCCTGCTCTTAAAGCGGTCCTGCCAGTACTCCTCACGGGCAATAAAAACGGGGATACAATTGATAAAGCCGCAGCCTGCCTCCAATATCTGCTCAACATACCACTTGGTTGCCTCTTCACTACCAACCGGTAAATAGCTGATAACTATATCGGTTTTGGTATCCTTAAGCACTTTGACTATATCTACGGTTGAGCCCGGTGCTTTCTGTATTATTTCAGACAGGTATTTGCCCAGCCCATCATGGGTCATACCTCGCTGGACAGTAATCTCGGTAGTCGGCACATCACAGAATTTATAGGTATTGTTGGGTGGGGTATATATCGCCTCTGCCAGGTCCTTGCCGACTTTATTCTTGTCAATATCAAAGGCAGCTACGAAGTTTATATCACTTATGTGATAACCACCCAGATTAACATGCATCAACCCGGGCACAAATGCGCCCTCTTTTGCCTCCTGATAGAAGTGCACACCCTGAACTAATGATGACGCACAATTGCCTACGCCTATTATGGCTACATTTATATTACTCAATATTCAATTATCCTCCTTTCGAGTCACAAGAGTTTACACTAAGAGACCCGTCTACGTTGTCCCATTTACGTTATTCCCGGATTACTGTTTGATACCATCCGCACGGGTCAAATACCAGCCATGAACACTCACTTTCGTCCATGGCACAATAACTGCTGAAACCAGGAAAGGAATCAACCCCCACCCCACTCCAAGACCCGTGCATTCTAACCCGAGCTACCCTGACCTTCATGAGACCCAATGAGCAATGGCACCTGTTATCTTCCGGAAATCACTGCCAGGAAAGACTGCTGAATCAACTAACAACCCGACTGCTAACTAGCCCTTACCAATCCTGAATACCTTGGTTCCGCACCCGGGGCAAACCCCTCGTGTAGCCGGCCTGCCATTCTTCAGGGTAACCTGCTGCGCATCCCTTATCTCTACCTTTTTCCTGCACTTGAAGCAATACGCCTGCAATCCCTGTCACCCCCCTTTGTTGTCAGTCCGCATATATTTCTACCACATTGCAGCCAACGCTGTCAAGCCCCGTCTACCTTCACCGCCGACAATTCACTCACCAGAATTTGGAATTTGGCCACAAAAAACCTTCTCCGGTTGCCACTGTTCTCTTTCCGGATTGAACCGCAGTACTCCCAATAAGCAACCGCTGGGATTGTAGACGCGACAGCGGTCTCCAGAAGAAAATCCCGTTGGGGTATTGCTACCGCTGTTGTCGTCCTCTAAGACTAATGGACGACCATTTCTTACAGCCCTTTCTTTCTCATCACTGACAATCATAGCTCTCCAATGAGAAAGCACACTATCTATCGGGTAAACAAAGTACTGCCAGTACCCACAGCGAAAAGCATCTTCAAATTGAGATACCGAAACTGCATCCCTTATGTCAAAAACACCGCACCTCAAGCGCACCAGGCTCTTCAGATTGGCCCCGCAGCATAAGGCCTGCCCCAGGTCATGAGCCAATGTGCGAATGTAAGTACCTTTACTACAGACTACTTCTACAGTGAGTATCGGTGGTTGCCACTCTTTCATCTCGAGGTGATGTATTGTAGCTGGACGGCTTTTTCGCTCAACCGTGATACCGGCCCGTGCCAGTTTGTACAGTGGCTTACCCCGATACTTCACGGCGCTGTACATTGGCGGCGTCTGCTCTATCAGGCCCCGGAAAGAGCCGAGTGCTGCCTCTACCTGCTCCTGGCTAATTCCGGAAGCGTCTCCCTTCTGAATAATCCTGCCACTGGCATCATAAGTATCCGTAGCCACGCCCAATTCAATCTGAGCCCGATAAGTCTTGGTAGCATCCGTCAGGTATTCGGCAACGCGGGTTCCCCGGCCAAGGCAGACAGGTAAAACACCTGTAGCCGCCGGGTCAAGGGTGCCGGCATGGCCAACTCGACGCTCCCCAGTTAACCGTCTTACCATCGCCACAATACTGAAAGAGGTCCTACCCAATGGCTTATTGATATTCAGTATGCCATCCATAACTGACTCCGATTGTACCTCTCAGGAGTATAGCAGCAGATTACTGGCCTTCAACCGTGCCGTAATTCTGGCCGAAGGACTAGGTTTTCGAGCGGTCTTCGTCTGAGGAGACCTGGTCAATCATCCGCAGGAGGTGGTCCCCCCGTTCAATAGAATCATCCCACTGGAAGCTCAGTTCGGGGACACGCCGCATCCTCAGGCGTTTAATCAACTCCCTGCGGAGAAAGCCCGAAGCCGAAGATAATACGCCAAGCGTCTCCTGCTTCTCTTCCGCACTACCCATACGACTTACGAATACCTTGGCATGCTTCATATCAGCAGATGTGGCAACCGCAGTCACAGCAATAAAATCGCCCAGTCGTGGATCTTTGACCTGGCGCCGCAGAAGCTCACTGAGTTCCTGGCGAATGAGACTATTCACCCGTTCAATACGATGTGCCACGGCTACTTTCCCTTACCTTGCTTCCTCCGTCCTGAAGAACTCCATGATATCCCCTTCCTTAAAATCACTGAAATCCTTAACGCCCACACCGCACTCGTAACCACTGGTCACCTCTCTCACGTCATCCTTGAAGCGCCGCAGACTGCTAACGACAGACTCAACCACCGTTTCTCCCTGTCGCTGTATTCTAACCGAATCCCCCCGAGTTACCTTCCCCTCGGTAATATAAGTTCCTGCCACCTTGTCTCTCTTGCCTGCCGAAAAGACATCTCTTACCTCCGCCCGACCATCAAGAATCTCAACATAAGAAGGCTCCAACATACCCTTGAGTGCCTTGCTGACATCATCCACCAAATCGTAGATCACGTCATAATAACGGATGCTGATACCTTCCAGTTCAGCCTGTTGCCGTGCTCCCGGCTCAGAGTTTGTATTGAAACCGATAATAACCCCTTTGGAAGCAATAGCCAGCATAAGGTCACTCTCGGTAACATTACCACTACCACTATGGATAACTCTGACCCTGACTTCTTCTGTAGCTAACTGCTCCAGAGAATTTCTTATCGGTTCAATACTGCCCTGAACATCAGCCTTGAGGATGATATTGAGCTCCTTCACGCGGCCAGAACTTATCTGGTCGAAGACATTACTGAGGCTCACTGCTTTCTGCTTCGAAGACTCCTGTGCCATCTCCAACTCGTGCTCATCTATCAAAGCCCGCGCTTGTTGTTCATCACTGACAGCAGTCAGGATATCCCCTACCTGAGGAACGCTATTCAAGCCCAGGAGCGCAACCGGGGTAGCCGGACCAGCCCTCTTTACTCGTTTACCGGCATCATTAAACATGGCCTTTATTCTGCCCCAGGTTGCACCGACTACCACGGTATCACCAACCCTCAGAGTGCCTGAACTGATCAGTACTGTCCCGAGTGGTCCCTTAGTCTTATCCATTTCAGCTTCGATGACCACCCCTTCTGCCGGACGAGAAGGGTCTGCCTTAAGGTCTTCCACCTCAGCCACGACCATCAGATTTTCCAGCAACTCGGAGATACCTTGCTTTTCTTTAGCTGAGATTTGCACACAGACTGTGTCGCCTCCCCATTCCTCAACAAACAGACCGGCATCCGACAGCTGTTGCTTGACTCGCTCTGGATTAGCCTCAGGCTTATCAATTTTATTAATGGCCACTATAATGGGGACTTCTGCCGCCCGAGCGTGGTCTATCGCCTCCAGGGTCTGTGGCATTACCCCATCGTCGACAGCTACAACCAGAATGGTAATATCAGTTACCTGCGCACCGCGAGCCCGCATAGCAGTAAAGGCTTGATGACCCGGAGTATCCAGGAAGGTAATCTTCTGTCCGTTAACCTCTACCTGATAAGCACCAATATGTTGTGT
>SDBS01005709.1_pt1 | contig 12097 bp, 8 predicted proteins | sample 2277091 | NCBI WGS metagenome assembly SDBS01 (sample SAMN10404972, study PRJNA504765) | marine sediment metagenome | isolation source: marine sediment core GS10_PC15, 163 cmbsf | place: Arctic Ocean: Southern Knipovich Ridge | collected 2010 | reverse complement strand
CACTCCATCATTATCTAGCCGGACGATTTGACCGATCTGAGAATTTATCCGTGGATGGCTTCCCCGGTGACCGCCGCCTCTGAAAAAAGTCCATCAGCGAATGGCAGTGACACCGAGTCCGGGTTATACTCACGGCATCGATCCGTGTGGATCCTTTGAGAGGAGAGCGGGGTACTCGCAGTTGATTTCAGGGTCTACAGTCATTCGACTGGACAACGCAGGCGTCTGTTACCGGAGGGGATTGGCAACGTTGTTTCGGAGACCGACGGGTTTTTGGGCTCTGCGTGAAATAACCCTCGATGTTTTCCAAGGGGAGACTCTGGGCGTCATCGGACGGAACGGCGCTGGGAAGAGCACTCTTCTTCGTTTGATCGCCGGCATCATGCGTCCTGATGTCGGTACGATCTCGAATCCAGGCCTGCGAGCGGGATTGCTGTCACTTCAGATCGGCTTCCTCGACCATCTTTCTGGTCGCGAAAACGCGGTTCTCAGCGGTCTTCTACTCGGAATGCGACGTCGTGAGATCGAAGAGAAACTGGATTCGATCATTCAGTTTGCCGATCTCGAGGAGTTCATCGACCAGCCGATCGCGACATACTCCTCCGGAATGCGCGCGCGGCTCGGGTTTTCGGTGGCCTTTCATGCCGACCCGGATATCCTCCTGGTTGACGAGGTCATGGGTGTGGGTGATTCGGAGTTTCGCGAGAAATCCAAAAAGGTGATGATCGAGAAGATCAACTCCGAAAAGACCGTCGTTTTGGTGAGTCACAGTGAAAACTTGATCCGAGAGATATGTCAGCGAGTTGTCTGGATCGAGAAGGGGAGAACCGTTCAGGTCGGTCCGACCGAGGAGGTGCTCTCCGCGTACAATGCGTCGATGGTATGACCAGAGAACGGGCCGGAGGCCGAGGTGTGTTGTCATCGACAGGGAGGGGACGATCCGTGAAAGGCAACACTACGGACGAGGGTCAAACCGGCGCGCCGCTCGCCAAAAGTACGGTTGCTGAGCAGAGGCTGGCGTCAGGCCGTCGCCGTGCCTCTCAGCGATCGAACGGAGCGAAAATTCCTATGAAATTTCGGCAACGTCTGCCCGATGCGGCACGAACTCAAGCTTCGAGCGCCTGTGGTGGAGAGGGCGAGATTGAATGCGGACGATGATCACACCAGCCGCCGATGGGAGCGGGTCGTCGCTGTGGCGCGAAATCTATTTGGGCATAGAACGTTACTGGGCATTGGTCGTTTATAAAACATACGCCGACCTGCGCGCCGAGGCGGCTCGCACATATATCGGAGTGATGTGGTGGGTTCTCGACCCGATCGCCACCATGTTCGTGTACTACATCGTGTTCGGATTTCTTTTTGACCGCGGCGGTCTTGAATACGTGCAATTTCTCTTCGTCGGAATTGTGAGTTGGAGGTGGCTCAACACCTCGTTGATGAAGGGCTCCAACTGCCTCATCAACACCCGGTCGTTAATGCGCCAGGTCTATATTCCCAAGACAGTCTTCCCGATTGTCTCCCTGCTTGTGGACACATTCAAGTTCGCCATCGTTCTGGTAATTCTGGTGATTTTTCTCGCCTTGACGGGCGCCCCCATCACCGCGGCTTACTTCGCGTTGCCCCTCGTGATCTTTCTCCAGGGTCTGTTCATCGCCGGAGTAACCCTTCCGGTCTCTGCAATCACTCCCTTCTTCCCGGACATTCGCATGGTCATCGACAACATGGTTCGGCTGATGTTTTTCCTCTCGGGGATCTTTTACGATGTCGGAGAGTTTTCGGAATCGACCCAGAGGCTGTTTCGGCTCAACCCGATGGTCGTGATCATCGATTGGTATCGGGGCATTATGCTCCGCGGCACCCTGCCTGATCTGGGTTCGCTTGCAACGGTGCTGGTCATTTCAGCAGTGTTGGTGAGTTTCGGCTGGTGGCTGATTCGCCGTTTCGATTTCGACTACCCGAAGATTGCTTTCTAAATGGTTGTTTCGGAGTCGGTCAGAACCCCAATGTAGTCAGGAATCTGATTTCCCGTGTGTTTTCTCCACGATGTGGGTTGGTCATATGGTCGGCGAGAACTTTACTACTACCTATGATGAGCGGTTCTGCCGGAAGAAATGTGCCAAGCTCTCATTGCTCTGGGAAGGAACCCGGTCAAGAGTGCCGAACACCTCGCAGGACTCAACGAGCTGGATGTTAGAATCCAATGCGGTGAAGAGCTTGCGATGAGGACATTTTCCGTGAGGAGTACTGCTAGCCAAGTCCAGGGAACCGCGCCAGTCATCGTAATACCGGCATATAACGCGGCGGCGGCCCTGGATCGATGTCTGAGAAGCGTATTTCGCCACACGCCGAAATCTGTCCGAATCCATGTGATTGACGATGCCAGCACCGACCCCAGGGTCCGGAGGATCTTGAGTGAGGCGTCGGTTGCCCGGCCGGAGTTTGTGGTTGAACGGCATGACACTCGCCGCGGATATGTGAGGTCAGCCAATCGCGGACTTGGCGAGGCGGGTGAGCGTCCTGTTTTTCTCCTCAACAGCGACACTGTGGTCACGTCCGGCTGGATCGAAAAAATGATGAATACGAGTGAATCAGAGAAACGCGTGGCGACGGTTACGCCAGTATCTAACTGTGCCGGACCGTTCTCGATCCCTGTTCGGGGGCGTTGTAACAAGTTACCGAAGGGTGTTTCGATCGACACCATGGGCTCTGTGGTCGAAAGTGTATCCCCACAACGCCGTCCACGGGTTCCCACCGGCCATGGTTTCTGCATGCTCATCCGGCCGGAAGCCCACCGTGATGTGGGGTTGTTTGATAATGTCCGATTCGGGCGCGGATATGGCGAGGAAAACGATTTCTGTCTCAGAGCGTCGGCAGCAGGTTTCATACATCTCGTCGACGATGCTACGTTCATCTATCACGAAGGAGGAGCATCGTTCGGGCGTTGGTTGAAGCCACTGCGAATGAACCGAGCATACAGATTGCTGCGCCGGCTTCACCCCGGCTATCACGAAGAGATAGCCGCATGGCTTGCTGACGACCCTCTTGCCGAGCTTCGCGCCCGTGTAGCGAGATCGCTGACGGAACAGCGGGATGCACGATAAAGTGCCCATGCTCGTCCCTAGGATTCGGCATCCATTACACGGTTTGCGCTGGGGTGTGCGGGCGTACCGTCGATACTGTCAGGATAGATGACTGTGGACAGACAAAAGGACAGCAACAACGAAGCTTGGGGTCGTCGCCGCTGGAAAACGCCGAGCAAATCACGAACATCGGAGGTTCTGAATGCTGCGCGCGAGTTGGTAACAGCGGCTGCACCGACCTGGACGCGCCGCGGTTTGTGGCTGAGGCGAATCCTCGATTTTCTCAAACCGTCTGCGAGACGTATGGAGAGAGGATGGGGGGCGCCTCGAATATCACCTGGTGTACCGGAATCGGATGGGCGTTGGGATAACGCCGGGGCACTCAACTCGGGGTGTCCGCGCGCAGAAACCGATGGGTCCTCTAGACCACGACTGAGAATCCTGTTCGTTCTGCACCGCGCGCCCGGTGGGGTGCGGCACACCACTCAGGATCTGGTCTCTGTTTTGGGAGATCGTTGTGAATCGTTTGTGCTAATTGCCGACCCGCACCACCTCACCCTTGGTCGCTGGGATCAGGCATCACAAATGGTTGCGCAGATCGAGGATTTCTGGCTTCGGACCCCGTGGACTGCACGACGAATCAGATGCGAAGAGCACCGTCTCTTGTATAGTCGGCTGCTCCAACGGCTGAATCCAGACGTTTTGCATGTTCGCCATCTGTTGGGCCATTCCGTCGATCTGATTTCAGAGGCACGAATCCTCCGTATTCCGATCGTGCTTTCTTTCCACGACTATTACGTTGCGTGTCCTTCGATCCACCTGCTCGACAGCGATGGCGTGTTTTGTGGCGGGGTCTGCACACCGTCCTCCGGACAATGCAAGCTCCCTGTGCAATGGCTTCACGATCTGCCGCTGCTGAAAGGTGGCTTTCTCGATCAGTGGCGAGAGGAGATGGCGGGGGTGGTGAGCGCCGCTGAAGCCATCGTGATTACGAGCAAAGCGACCGGAGAGTTGATGGAAGACGTATACCCAGGAGAGGTCGCCGAACGTGCTGTGGTTGTGGAGCACGGGCGGGATTTTCCCAAACAGCACCTGCTCGCAGGCTCTCCGATTCCAGGTGGTGTCGTGAAAATCGTGACGTTTGGCCACCTCGCCTCTCACAAGGGCACAGCGGTAATCCGAGAGTTGGTTGAGCTGGATCGCCGACGCCACGATCGCCTCCGGTTCCATCTCCTTGGCAGTGGAGACCGACGCACACTTGGTGCGCTCGGGGAGTGGTACGGCGGTTACCGACGTGAAGAGCTCCCAGATCTTGTAGCTCGTATCCGGCCGGCGTTTGCAGCAATACTCTCCTCCTGGGCAGAGACGTATAGCCACACCCTCACCGAGGCGTGGTCGCTTGGACTGCCGGTGTTGGTGAGCCGGATGGGCGCCCAAGCGGATCGGGTGTTTCGAAGAGGGGGAGGATGGGTGGTTGATATTGACGATATTGAGGAGTGTTACGAGACGATCCTCCAGATTGCCGACGACCCGAAACGATATCGAACAGGGCTTGCAGCAGCTCATATCGAGGGGTTGCCCTCGTGCGAGGAAATGGCAGACGCGTATATTCGAATCTATGAGACCGTCTCCACTACCGAAATGTAACGTCGTATAGGTCCGGGGATCCTAAGAATCAGGATTCTTCAGCGTTTCCATGCAAAAGCCGTTGCGTAATGCGCGCCCCTGAGAGTTCATAAAGCTCAAAACTGCGAACCAGGCCGTCCTTGAGAAGCATCATTTCCTTGTTCCCGACACCACAACCGACGGATACACCCTTTTCAAACACTCGGGAGCCGACCCGCTGCCTGACAACGTTCAGTAATCCCTGGCTGATTCGCGCATACGGTTTGCCTGACACCAGCTTATTGATGTGCTTGAGGATCACTGGACTCTGCCACCAGTTGATCCGGCCTGGTTTGGACGATTGCGTACGGTCATCCCAATGTTCCGCTATACGGCTAGCGATTTCCTTTGCCTTTTGTGATCGTGAGAACATTTTTTGTACCTTTTGCGTTGAGCGCGGTGAGTCAACATCCAGACATTTCGGGCTTTTGTACAGAGAAAGAGGTCTTGGTCGCGGACAGCATACAATGTTCGGGTTTCTTCACTGAGTTCGCGAGCGTAGCGCTCGTGTTTTACTTGGAAGCCGGCTTCTTCAAGGCGGGTTTTGATATCGCGCCCATATTTGCGCATATGGTCCTCTTGGCCAAAGAATTTCAGGCGGTCTTCCGGTGTGGTGACAGAGGGGTCTTCGAACGTTGTTGGGCCATAGATGGGCACTTGGACATTGACCCATCCCTTGGGTTTGAGAACACGGAGCATTTCTGCCATGGCCTTGCGGTCATCCAGGATGTGCTCAAGTACGTGTGAACATAAAATGATATCAAAAGATTCGGCCGGATACTGAATATCTGTCAGGTCTATCTTCACCATAGCCAAGGGGGAATCGATATCAGCACTCAGATAGTCGAGGTTGGGAATGACGGCTATCAATTCACCCATGAGGCGCTCTGGGGCAATGTGCAGGAGTGACTTGGGTTTGCGGTCAAACAGGTTGGTCTTCTCCTGGAAATAGCACCACACCAAGCGGTGTCGTTCCAGAGAACCGCAGTTGGGGCATTTGGCATCGGGTCGCTTTTGTTCTCCAAACGGCCGAAATCTGTCTGTATACATCTGGCAGATAGGACAGAATTTGTTCATACTCGTACTCATTCTTATTTCCTCTCATATCCGGGAACCGCACGAAAAGAATTTAGTGCTGGTTCATGCGTTGGAAGCACAGACAAACGTGTATTCCGCATCCCCTAGCAAAGGGGCATTTGCCGTCCATTTGAGTAATCAACGTAGGTTCCAGCGGCCATTTGATACCAACAACAGGGTCCTTGTGGGAAAGGGACCGTTCCGTTTCCATTGATTGGGTTCCGGTTCGATTGTAATAGAAACGTGTAATTTCATCCAGGGCTACCAGTCCGTGTGCGAGAAGCCGATGGGAACCCAGGTGCGCCTGTGTTTTTGAATGTCTTGACCGCTTCGATAAGGGTCTTCGCCCTTACCGCGAACGAGAATTCTCTCTGAATCAGCTCTTTTGTCGTGTTTACGCGGGCCTTCACTGCCGGATAATTGAGCAAGAGTTCATTAAGGCATTCGAGAAGCTCCTCCTTGTTAGAGAAATAGAGAATTTCGCATGGGAACAGTTCGTGTAGTGCCTCATGATAGTCGGATACGATAGGCAATCCGCAAGCCAGAGCGTCGAATATGCGATTGTTAATGAAACCATAGCGTTTCATATCGGGCCAGTGGTCGTTCAACGTAGCCCGAGATCGGTTGTATAAGTCGCCTAAGTCCTCGTTGTTTATGTACTCGTCGACAACGAATTTCCGCGTGTCGATCCATTTGCCCCACATTCGTCCCCATACCTGAAGCGGCAGGCCGAGCTCGATCGCCCATATCACGCTTGGACGCTCGGCATCGCGTGAATTGCCCACAAAGATCAAGCCGGCACGTTCATCGTCCTTTGCTGGATCTCTCACGCGAAATTCCTCGGTATCGGAGCATTGAAGCAAAGGTAATACTGCTGGGTCAATCTGTTTCTTGATATGTTCAGCATGTGTTTTCGAGGCGATAAACACCAGATCATAAGAGGAAAACTCATCGATTGAGACAGTTTCCGGATGGCTGATGTTCCAAATGATGTTGATCGGCCCTGGCTTGACCTCGTATGGATACTTGCCGCGGAGAACAAGAACAACGTCGGCCTGTTTTTCGTTTTTCCACTGCGGGTCATAGTCCGTATCCACCTCCTGGCCCAGGCGCTGAAGGTACTTGGTCAGAGACCGCCCGAAATGATAGTCGCCCCATTTCTTTAGACGTGAATCCATAGGCGCAGAGTTTTTGATAAGCCACTTCATTTGGCGCCTCCGATTCGAGATACACCGAGGGCCTGATGGAAACGTCCGAAGAACTCTGCGAACGCCTGCGCCGCCGGCAGCGTGCCGGTGTTTTGAAGCATTGCGGTATCGTAGAGCATATCGAAATTGCTCTTAGCGGCCCGGTATGAGAACTGTCTCAGGTAGAGTTTTCGTGCAGCTTCAACCCTCTTGCTTGTCTTGTCAGGGTTGTCGAAAATATCTGTTACAGTTTTCTGGAGCTTTTTGAAATCGCCGAAGTCGACCAGGCTCAAATAGCCCTGATGGCCCAAATCGCCGAGGTCGGAGATATCGTTGGCAATCACTGGCACTTTCATCGCAATCGCATCGGTGAATTTATATGGCATCTGATAGTGGCTGGCAGGAATCTCTGGGTCCAACCATAGAACAACCAAGTCTGCTGCGTAATTTATTTGTGCCATATAATTGCGACCCTGAGGTGGTAATACAGTTATCGTGTCGCTTTGTTCCTTGGCGATTTTCTGTTGATCGAAACTGTTGCGCGAAGCAACAAAAAGGACCTTGTACCGGTTGTCGCGCATTTTCTTGACGAGGTCGATAAGCTCATAAATCCCCTTGTGTTTGCGTAGGAGGCCACCGAAAAGAATGACTCGGTCAGTTGGTTTGAAGCCCAATTCGGCGCGTATCTGGTCGCGATCGTAACGGGCCGGATCATAAAACTCCTGGTCCTTGAGGTTGCGGATGTAGAAAGCCCGAGCTCCATAATGCCGGTCGAGGTTCTTGTTGTGTGTGGTGATCCAGGGCAAGGTTTTGGCGAATTCATCTATGATTTGCGACCACAACAAACTGTACGGAGTCAGCAGTTCCTTATCTGCCATGTTCACGGAATCGAGGTCAATATTTACCGTCTCCTTGTCTTTCTGCGGCCGAGTTATGTGCATCTCGGAGTCGTTGGCCTCCATAATGACCGGTTTTCCGAAGTGATAATTCGCCATCAGACCCAATCCCAGGCTTGGCAGCCGTGGTTTGACACAGTAAACAACATCGCCCGTGATGCTTATAAGGGCCTTTGTAAAAGCTTGCTCAAAGTCAGGGAATTCACATGCGTCAATATAGACTGTTTCGAAAGATGGTTTCTCGTCTTGATAAGGTTCGAAGATTCTGGTCTCGAAAAAGCGGAACCCGACGAGTTGAACATCGTATTGTCCACTACGTGCCAGGCTTTCGGCTAGATTGTAGGCCTTGGAAAAGTGATTGCGGCAGATGTCCCAAGACACGATGGTGACTTTGCGTGGTTTGCCGTTCATGTCCGCGGCCGGAAGGCCCTTTTCGTAATAACGCCCCAAGTTGTCCAGAACCGTTGCCCGTGTGGATTTTGTAAACGCTTTTTTTGTGGTTGTTAGCTGGTTCCATGCATCGTTCCTGCGATAGAACGTCACGAAGGCATCTACGTACAGCGGGTCGCGAAGGTAGGTGTGCTTGAGTACAAGGTCCCAATCCTGCTGGCGCTCAAGCGAATCGGTGAATCCCGCCAGGTGCTTGTATGTGACCGCCCGATGCACAAAGCTGTTGAGGTCGATAAAGTTTTTTTCTGCGAGTTCTTCATAGTTGAATTCGGGTACGTTCCATCTCCTGACGGTATAAGTTTCGCCCTTTATAACCACATCAATGTACTTGGCGAAAACTGTGTAATGGCCGGTGCGCTTAGCAAGTGTGCCCACCATGACGTCCAGATAGCCCGGATGCCACACATTGTCGCTGTCCAGATAGGCTATATACTCGCCCTGTGCCCGTTCGAGTCCGCAATTGCGGGCTTTGGCGGCGCCCTGGTGCGGGAGATTGAGGAACGCAATCCTGGGATCATCAATGGCGGCAACTACGGCTTCGGTATTGTCGTCACTACCGTCATCGCATACCAGCAATTCCCAGTTGGGATACGTTTGCTCGCAAACGCTCTGGATCGCATCGGTGATGATATCGGCGCGGTTGTATGCTGGCATGATGATACTGACCAACGGGCGTCCAGAAGGCCAATTAGACTGCTGAACCATTGATTCGATTACGTCTTCGCTTTCAAGATAGGCTTTCTCAAAGCGCGTACCTTTGGTATGGGGTAGCACGTTGGCCATCGAGCGATGGAAGACTGAATTCTCTTTGATGTTGCTTGATGGTTGCCGAGCCATGGCGAAATGTCTGCGTTCCTTGTCAGGCAGAAGCGCTTGGGCCTGTGCAACAGTAGTCGAAGGCGCGTTCACAGGCACATAACGCTCGGCATAGTTGGGTTTCCTTTGCCATTCGCGGAAACTGATAATAATTGCCTTGGCCCTATCTGTGGCTAACTCGTAGTTGCGTGGTTTGAGCCGCAATATTCCGGCCAGCCGGCGGAGCCTTACGCCCATGCGCCAAAAGCTAGTCCGCTCGATGCGGGAGATTATATCGAATAGCTCGTCAATCCATTGGGAAAACAGGCGGATATGTTCCACGAACAATCTGTCTGGGTGTTTCTCTTTCTCGATGTGTTTTAACCGTTCCAGCGCTGATTTTCTGCGAGTGTGGGCTGCTTTTATTACTGGGGCCGCCTCGGTGCCGGCAAATCTTGGCTGATTGAGTATGTGAAGCGCGCCGGCAACCCTGCGCAAGGCCATGCCAAGCCGCCACCAGGCAATTCCTTCGATTTGTGTAATGGCTTCGTGCAGTGCCTCGACCCAGGAATAGAGAAGACGAACGTCATTTTCGTTTTTCTCCACCTGTTTGGCAAGGGCCGTTGCTGCGTTTTCATTGAACGAATGCAACGTGTCTTGGAGACGTGTGTTTGTCGCGGCCAGATCCTGCTCAAGATATTTACGGGTTTTCGCAAATTCTTCTGTTTTCTTGGCAAGCTCTGTTTTCTGTTGTTCGAGTTCGTCATCGCGCTCAGCCAGTAGTTTACGCTGCAGGACGGCGCTGGCCTGACTCTTGCCGAGCTCATCCTGCAGTTGCGAGAGCAACGCCTCGTACCGCGCCAAAAGGATTTGTTTCTGGGTCAACTCTTTCTGTGCGTCGGCACCGGCCTTGTCGAGGCGGACCACATCTGTGCGGCTCCGTTCTAACGCCTCTTCATGCTCGCCAACCAGCGCCTTTTGCTGCGCTATTTCGTCCTCGAGCTTGTTGACGTCTCGTCGGCTCTGTTCTAACGTCTCGTCGCGTTCGCCGAGTAGCACCTCACGTTCGCCAAGCAACACCTTTTGGTGCGCCAGCTCGTGATCGAGCTTGTTGACGTCTCGTCGGCTCTGTTCTAACGCCTCGTCGCGTTCACCGAGTAGCACCTCACGTTCGCCAAGCAACACCTTTTGCTGCGCGAGTTCCTTCTTATTCCGACTGAGCGCTTTCTCGCTCTCCGCCAAGCGCGCCGTGCTGTCTTCATTAGACTGTTTTACCTTCTCGACGAGTTCTTCCTGATTCTTCTTGTAGTTGGAGTGCTGTGCTATCTTATCCTCAAGCTTGATCTTTATCTCGATACGCTCGATCTCAAGTTTCCCCATGATATTGTTTATGGTGTCCCGCATACTTAACGAATCCAGCAATTCCCGAAAGGGTATGTTGGTCGTTACGAGCGAGGCCGGCGCCAGAATACCTAAACCACTAAGCGCTCGAATCGAAACGAAGCGCAGCTTCTGATCGGATTCCTTGATGAAGTCTTCAATGGCGGTCAATACGCCATTCTGCAGGTTGTGTTCGTAAATGGAATTGCACAGATGCCTATTCATCCCCCCTTTTTCGAGTAATTCCGTGCACCCGGGCATCAGGCCGAGCTTCTTGTAAGGTTTTCGGAACTCATCGGGGATATTGTCGGGGTTGTAGTAGAGGTCGCGCCGGCCGTAGGGCCAACCGACATCGTGAAATATGATAACCGGTAATGTTCCGGATGCCCCGCCGGATTGTAATTCTAACAACTTCAGTTCATTGTATACAGTATACCAATTGTGATCGCCGTCAATAAGAGCGATGTCGATAGCGTCGATCTTGGGAAGTGCGTTCAGGCTGAGTGCTTTGTGTAGGACGAAACACTCGCCAAACTCGTTTTGCCATGCCTCGACATCAAACTCTGGCGATGGATCGATGGTGTGAAGCGTGGATTGACGCCCCTGACAATACCGCAGCAGCTTTTCGGTGTTGAGTCCCTGCTGTGAGCCGATTTCGACAATCACTTTGGGTTCCAGAGCATCGAGCAATGGCTTGATCACCGAATCATAAAATCGATACACAGACCCCCCTCATTGGCTGTTTTCGCAAAACATGTGAATGGCTGCGATATTCTATCCCCAACCTAAAACAAGTGTCAACAGACATCCCCTGCGCGTATTTCAGACGTTTGTCTTAAACTACGCACCCTTGGCCCTCTTACGCCAGAACTGGCCGGTCCAGTCAATCATTTGAAGCGGCTCGGTGATGTTTTCCTTTTCACGGAAGTCCTTGACTGCCTGCTGGCATCGCGAAACCGCGCCATAGTCGTCCACGATGATGAATCCGCCCGGCGCGACTCTGTGATACATCTGTTCAAACACTGTCATCGTCGAACCGTACATATCGCCATCAAGCCGCAAAAGCGCGAGCTGTTTGATTGGCGCCTTGCTCAGACTGCTCTCGAACCAGCCTTTGATGAACTCGACTTGGTCGTCGAGTAAGCCATATTTCCGAAAATTCTCTTGGACCTGCTCCAAACTGACGCGAAGAAAAAGAAATGCGTGATGTTTATCATTCTTGTCAACAGGATACTTCTCGGCATCCGGCTCCGGCAGACCCTGAAACGAGTCCGCAGCCCATACACAACGGTCTGTCGCCCCGTAGGCCTTGAGGACACCGCGCATAAATATCGCCGCGCCGCCACGCCAAACGCCCGTTTCGAGAAGGTCCCCCGGAACACCGTCCTCGAGTATCCGTTCGATGCAGTATTGGATGTTATTGAGTCTGGACATCCCCACCATGGTGTGGGCGAAACAAGGCCAGTCTCTGCCCTCGATTCGGCGTACGTATCGGTTTTCACCGTCATCTTTTTCACGAACAGCGGGCTCGTACTCCAGATAAACGAGGTTTGTCAGTGTTCTCTTC
>SDBS01005707.1_pt1 | contig 12098 bp, 12 predicted proteins | sample 2277091 | NCBI WGS metagenome assembly SDBS01 (sample SAMN10404972, study PRJNA504765) | marine sediment metagenome | isolation source: marine sediment core GS10_PC15, 163 cmbsf | place: Arctic Ocean: Southern Knipovich Ridge | collected 2010 | reverse complement strand
CTGTATTTGACAAGTGATCGCCCCCCGGCAACAAAGCTCGAAACATGGGGATATTCGCTGCTGGCCAAAGAATGGGCCGAAGAGCGCAATATCGCATACGATATGCCCCCTTGGGATGTGGTTAAAATGGTCAACTCAAAATCCTATAGCTTTTCGAAAAGCCCCTTGCCAGGTAGCCGCCTCATCTATTCCGGTGATCCCATCGAGCCAAATACGGTTCTCAAAAGTTGTTTTGGCGCAGCAGGACAAGGCCTCATCTCCTCAGACAGTCCTAAAGCAAAAAAATTCTGCGAAGAGCAGTGGAAACGCAATCTTCCTGTCATTTCAGAGCCTTGGGTCAAACGGATTTGTGATTTTAGCACCCAGTGGATCATTTCAAAGGGAGGTGAGATCGCCTATTTGGGTGTTACCTTATGTAAAACCACCTCTTCAGGCGCTCATCAGAGCAATACGGCTGGAATGCCCGCTCCTCCCTTTGTCGAAGAGCAAAAAGCGGTGGCGGAAGAGGTGCTTGAAGAGATCGCACAAATGGGCTATTTTGGTGAAGTGGGATTTGATGCGATGGTGCATGGCAATAATGAGCTTCAACCGATTGTCGAAATCAATGCGCGCAAGACGATGGGCTTTGTCACACTCATGCTTCTTGAGCAATATCCAGACAGCGAAGTCGAGCTCGCTTACATCGTCACAAAGGAAAAAGGGCCTCTTCCGACGGAAATTGGCCAAATCAAATTTTCAAGGCAGGCTATCATCAAATGTCAGAAGAAATCATGAAAATCAGAGGGGGGATCCCTCTCGAAGGATCGGTTAAAGCCGCCGGAGCAAAAAATGCGATCACCAAGCTTTTAGTAGCCTCCTTGCTCTCCAAAAAAAAATGTCGCTTTTTCAATGTTCCCAACATCCAAGAAGTCGAAATCACCGTAGAGCTGTGCGAAGAAATTGGAAGTGAAATCACTTGGGACCGTGAAACTGGCACCCTTGAAATCCAGACGAAAGAACTCAAAACATCTTATATCCCCCAGCGCTTCTCCGGTGCGAATCGCGTTCCCATTCTCATGATTGGCGCGCTTCTCGGCAGAACAAATGAAGCGATCATCATCCCTACAGCCGGCGGATGTAAAATCGGTCCACGTCCCATCAATTTCCATATCGAAGCGCTCAAAAAATTCGGCGCTCACATCGAATATCGGGAAATGCGCCGCGAAGGAGCTTACTTTGCACAAGCCCCCCAAGGCCTCAAAGGAACGCTCATCACCCTTCCCTTTCCGTCTGTCGGCGCAACGGAAAATACCATTCTCGCTGCGACCCGTGCAAAAGGAACCACCCTCATCAAAAATGCAGCGATCGAGCCAGAGATCATCGATTTAATCCTCTTTTTGCAAAAGCTCGGTGTTGTCATTTTTGTCGATGTCGATCGGACGATCCACATTGAAGAGACGCAAGAATTCCATGAAACGGAGCACACCGTCATCACAGATCGGATCGAAGCGGCATCTCTCGGTATGGCAGCAATTGCCACCCAAGGGCGCGTTTTTGTCGAAGGTGCGCAGCATCCCCACATGATCGCTTTTCTCAATAAGCTGCGTAAACTCGGCGGTGGATTTGATGTGAAGCAAAATGGGATCGAATTTTTCTATCAAGGCCCCCTTAAAGGAGGCCTCCACATCGAGACCGATGTGCATCCGGGTTTTCTCACCGACTGGCAGCAGCCCTTTGTCGTTCTCATGACGCAAGCAGAAGGGATTTCAATCATTCACGAGACGATCTACGAAAACCGCTTTGGCTATGCTGCAACACTCAAAGAAATGGGCGCTGACATCGAGCTTTTCACCCACTGTCTTGGAGGGAAACCGTGTCGTTTTGCCTCGCAAAACTTTGAGCACAGCATCATCATCAAGGGCCCCACTCCCCTCATTGGCAAAAAGATCCACGTCCCCGATCTGCGTGCCGGCTTTGCCTACGTCCTCGCAGCGCTCATCGCAGAGGACGAGAGCATCATCTCAGGGCTCCACTACATCGACCGGGGCTATGAAAACCTCACAGGCAAACTCCAAGTGCTTGGTGCTCAAGTTGAGCGCACCGCACTCATCCCCGCATAACTTAATAAAAAATATTTTATAATTTTTCCTTGCATAAACACCCCCCATTTGTTATACTATTGTTCTTTAAACCACCTAATAGACAAATAAAGGAGAGTACAATTGAATGACATTCACCTATCGCGAGGTTTTGCGACAACACCTTTAACTGAGAAAATGTCTCAACTCGAGGTTAGCATTAAGTCTGGCGTGGCGCTAACATTGGGAATTGTTTCTTTTATCTCTAGCATGATTGCTATGCAAATCTTTAAGGGAGTGGCTTATCTGAGCGCGCGTACCAATCATCAGAGCTTACGTACTTTGTCAAGCATGGTGGGTATTCCCGCAGGAGCATTGATGGTCGCATCGGCAAAGATTTTTGGCTTCACGCAGCAACTTGCCTGGGGAAAATACGCGAAACATCCTACCAGTGATGGAACCAACACGCGTTTAGCGTGGTACGGTGTGGGATCTCTTCCCAGAAAGGATCTATGCGTCTTAACTAAGGCTTTTCTTTTTCCTAGCAATTTGGGTCATGATGAGTGGTCCCTTAAACAGTGGAGCCAAGTGCAGATCTAGCAATTTCAAAATCAGATTTTGAAATTGCACTCTGTGTTTTTTTATTTTTTTCACCGATAATCCTCCCTCATTCCCACATAATTTAATAAAAAATACTTTATAATTTTTCCTTGCATAAATACCCCCCCCCATTTGTTATACTATAGTCCTTTAAACCAACTAGGAGATAAACAATGTCAATACAAGATAATCCTACTCCCATCACAGCATGGGAAGCCTTCAAAGAAAGCGTACCGGCTTCTGGAGCTGCATTCGACAAAACGACAATTGCTGTGTCTGCCGCAGCAGCTATTATCCTTCCCATAATTCTGATCAGTCATATGGCAGATGTGCCTTACACTACATCTCTAAAGTTCGTAACAGGTTTCCGCGTCCTTCTGTTAGCTCCAGCACTTTTCACGGGATGCGTTATAAATGTTTCAATATTAGGCACTCGAAGCTTGGCATATCGCACTTGCCACGCTCTTGCAGCACTAAGACATTAAATTAGTTTTGTCCAATGCTCGGCGCGTACATCTTTTGCAAGGAGATAGCTCTTTTTCTGAAGCGAAAGGACTTGCGCCGCTCGGACAGGATGTTCTTCTTTGAACTGAACAAGTGCACGCGCCATATCTTGACTTAATTTTTTTGCATATTTGATCTCATAAAGGTCGTATTCGCCACTCTGTTCAATGACTAAATCAATTTCCACGCCAGATGCGGTTCGATAAAAATAGCAATCTGCACGCTTTTTTTCATAAGAAAGGCTCTTGATCGCGTCCATAATGACCATATTTTCGAAAATGTGGCCCCTCTCGCCCGCTTTCATCAACCGATTCGGAATATCAAGCCCCAGCAAATAGCAAAGCAAGCCTGTATCGACAAAGTAGACCTTTGGAGTTTTGACGAGACGTTTCGTTCTGTTTTTGTGATAGGGTTTGAGTAAATAGATGATATAGGTCGACTCCAAGATCGAAAGCCAACTTTTTGCTGTAGGTTGCGTGATTCCACACTCTTTTGCCACTTCACTGATATTTAAAAGCTGTCCTGCGCGAGCTGCAAGCAAGCTGATAAATGTTTGAAATCGGCCCAAATCAGGGATGTTTTTGATATTGCGCACATCGCGTTCGATATACGTAGAAAGATAGGAACTATACCAAAGACTTGGGTCCAAATCGGGATTAACGAAGAATTCTGGATAAAAGCCTCTAATCATTTGGCGTGCAGTGGCGAGATCTTGATGAGCAATCCTCTTATATTTCGGAATTGTGACCACCTCTTGCCAACTGAAAGGATAAAGGCTGAAAATCGCTATCCTTCCAGCCAAGCTCTCAGAAACCCCTTCCATAATTTGAAATGTCTGGGAGCCCGTGAGGACAAATTGCCCATATTTGCGTCGATTTTGATCTACGAAGATCTTGATATGGGGCAAAAGCTCTGGAGCATATTGGATTTCATCAACGATTACAGGGGGTGGATGATTAGCCAAAAAGAGTTCAGGGTCATCTCGGGCCATCTGACGGCTTAAAGGATCATCCAGAGTGACATAGGCATATTTCTTGAGTGCATGTCGCAGCAGAGTGGACTTGCCAGCTTGCCGCGGCCCTGTAATGAGAACGACGGGAAATTGCTTGAGGGCCTGAGCGAGCAGACGCTGGATTTTTCGCTTAATGTACATTCCCAGATTTTAACTTGTTTCCCAGGGAAAGATCAAGCAATTTCAAAATCTGATTTTGAAATTGCACTCTGTGTCCTCTGTGAACTCTGTGGTTTTTTTATTTTTTTCTCTGTGGTTAGGGCCCGTGAAGAAATAACCTGACAATCCTCGAGCAGGAAAACGGTTCAGATCTTGAGGATTTTTCCGCAGTAGATATTCCTGCAATATCTACAAGGGGAAATCATCGGGAGATGAATCGTTTTTTCCCTCGAGGATTGTCAGGTTATTTTTTCACGGGCCCTTACATGCGTGGAAGGGTCTTGAGACCTAAGATTTCAAGGCCCTTTTCTAGAATACGAGCGGTCGCCTCACAGATGAGAAGGCGGCTATTTTCTTGCTCAGAGCCTTCGACGCGGCAGTCGCGAAAGAAGGCATTGAACTTGTTGGCGAGCTCAAAGAGGTACTCACAAAGGCGGTTAGGGAGAAGATCGCGCGACATCATCTCAAGCGTTTCTCCAAACTGGCGCAAATGGAGAGCTAGATCGATTTCTGAAGGATCGATGAGCTCGATGGAGGTTTTGCCAATGAGTGGCTCGACATCTTTGCCCACTTTGCGCTTGATTCCCTGAATGCGCACGTAGGCATAGAGGAGAAAGGCTGCGGTATTGCCCTCTAGGCTCAACATCCGCTCATAGCTAAAGGCATAGTCTTTGAGGCGGTGAGATGAGAGGTCGGCGTATTTGATTGCATCAATGCCTAAGACGGTAGCTAGTTTATCGATTTCTTCGTCGGAAGCTGTTGGGAGTCGCTCTTTGAAAATCGATTTTGCATGAGCGATCGCCTCAAAGATGAGATCGATGAGTTTTTCGGTCTCACCTGAGCGGGTTTTGAATTTTTTCCCATCGGGACCAAGGACAACGCCGAAAGGTACGTGGTCGAATTGGGTTTTTTGCGGATCGAGATAACCCGCCTTTTCTGCTGTTTTTTCGATCATTTTGAAGTGGGAACATTGCCCGGCATCTGTGACAATGATAATCCGATCTGCACCTTCCTGGTCAATCCGATGACGTATGGTAGCCATATCAGTTGTTGCGTAGTTGTATCCCCCATCGGACTTTTGCACGATCATGGGAAGTGGCGTGCCATCACGTGCGGTAAACCCTTCTAAAAAGACACATTTCGCCCCGTCGGAAATCTGGATCAGCCCCTTTTCTTCAAGGTCATCGATCACCTCAGCTAGGTAAGGGTTGTAGAACGACTCGCCTCGCTCGGTGGTTTTGATGTCGAGTAGCGCGTAGATTTCATTAAATGCTCTGCGTGAAATGTCACAGATCATCTCCCACGCCTCTAGTGTCGCCTCATCGCCCCCTTGAAGGTTCACCACTTCGAGTTGAGATTGTTTTTTGAAGGCAGGGTCGGCATCGAAGAGTTTTTTAGATTCGCGGTACCAGTGCATCAGCTCTGAAAGGTCAGCAAGCCGTTTTCCCGCAAAGAACTCGGGCTGAAATTGCTTCACATATGTGATCAGCATCCCAAATTGCGTTCCCCAATCGCCAACGTGATTGAGCCGAAGAACATCGTAGTCCAAAAACTCAAAGAGGCGGGCGAGTGCATCGCCGATGATGGTGGAACGGAGGTGTCCTACATGGAGCTCTTTGGCAATATTGGGAGAGGAAAACTCGACAATCACCCGCTTCTTTTTCTTGGCTTTGGGAACGCCCAAGTCGGGATCTTGGAGCAACTGCTCGATCTCACGCGCGAGAAACCCGCTGCTGAGGGTGAGATTGATGAAACCTGGACCCGCTATTTCAAGCTTTTGGATCATCGGTATTTCTCCATTGGGATGGAGAAGAGTGATGATTTCTTGTGCGATGTCGCGGGGGTTTTTTTTGAGTACCTTGGCCAATTTCAGCGCATTATTGCACTGGTAATGACCAAATTCCGGCTGGGTTGATTGTGTTAGCTCAGGGATGAGCAATTGACGCTGATCAGAGAGTTGCCCGCCGTAGGCTTTATCCAGAGCTTCTTCGACTTTCTTCTGTAGCCTCTCGGCTATGGTCATCATCAATAAGTGATTCCTGCGTGGTGCATGTAAATTGGCTCAACACGCCTTCCAATTCCATGTTCCAAACGGTATTCGATCAATTGCATCGCCGCTTTCAATGTGGAAATGCCATTTTGGCTAGCAACACCAAAAATGAGCCTTAATTGATCATATATCTGGTCGATTTTATTTCGAGAAGCAAATGGACAATATCCATTTTTCATCGTCTCTTCCGTTACATTGATCAGCCCACCTGCATTGATTACAAAGTCTGGTGCGTAAAGAAATCCAAGACGACGAAGCTCTTCTGCATCCAGATCGGAAAGAAGTTGATTATTCGCCGATCCTGCAATCGCACGACAGCGCAATCTTTCAATCGTCGTGGAATTGATGATCGCCCCCATTGCACAGGGTGCAAAAACATCACAGGGCTCTTCATAGATTGCATCTGGCTCGACTAGTTTCGCGCTGAATTGCTTAGCAAGTCCTTCTGCTCTATCCATGTGAAAATCGGTGATGATGAGCTTGGCTCCGTGCCAGTAAAGAAACTCTGCAAGTCTGGCTCCTACACTTCCTAAACCTTGAATTGCAATGGTGCGTCCTTGGACAGAGTCATCACCAAAAAGTTGATGCATAACAGCTTGGATTCCACGGAAAACACCCCAAGCTGTGTAGGGTGAGGGATTGCCACTACTTTTTTCACTCAAAAGACCGACGGCATAAGGGGTATGCTCAACAACAGTTGCAAGATCTTGTGGCAAGCATCCAACATCTTCAGCGCAGATATATTCCCCACCGAGGCGATTGACTGCTTCTCCAAATGCTGCGAGTAGGGCTTCTGTTTTGTCTTTTCTGGGGTCTGCATTAATGACTGCTTTCCCACCACCAAATCCAGATTGAACAGCTGCAGATTTATAGGTCATTCCCTTACTCAATCTGAGAGCATCTTCAAGATGCTCTTCAAAGGTGCTATATTTGTGAATCCGCGTACCGCCCAATGCCGCTTTTCCCAAGCGTAAATCATGGATAGCAATGATCGCATCGAGTCCACTTTTAGGATCGCGCGCGCGCACAACTTTGTGGTAGCCCTCAACGGGAATTTCTTCTAGAACGAGTTGTCCTTCTAAAATTGTTGTCATAAGTCCTCCTCAATAGAAAGAATAGATTAGTGTACTCTTTATTCTGTCAAAAATCAATCAAGAAATAAATTTTAAAATTTCAACTATGACAAACCCGGGGCTTGAGTTTAAACTTGAACCCATGGTAATCTCTGTACTTTGCTCGGAGGCAAGAAATGCAAATCACAGATAATATGGAGGAAGAGCTCCTCAAATTCCTCAAAAAGAACAAAAAAGCGGATTTGATTACGACTTATTTGTTTTTTCTTGAAAAAAAGCTGAAAATCAAGCCTATCCTCTTCATTCGTGAAAAAAAAATTTACTACGGCAAAGATGAGCTAATCAAAAGCCTTGAAAGTGCAGGAAAACTCTGGCGCGAGACCGAAATTAAAATTCAATTTCAAAAAGAAAGTGTCAACGATCAGACTACTAAAATTTATATTTGCCCCTTTACAGGGAAGGTTTTTGGAAATAATACGCACCCTAACCCCCAAGATGCGATCTACGATTGGGTCTCTAATTGTCCCGAAAACACCGAACGGAGCGATGGACTCCGCGTTAAGCGCTTTTTTGTTTCCGAAGATCCCGAAGTAATCAAAAATTACATTGTCAAACGCCGCGCTCCGATCACCAAAACCGTCTACTCTTCGGCTGTAACTGGGAAATTGTTTAACTCCAAGGCCGCTGTCATCGACGATTTCACTCAGAACCAAATTAAATTTATCCCTCTTGTGGATGTCCCCACCCAAAACCGCTTTGAAATTGAAGAGAGCTTCCTTACATTCATTCAAGACAAACTTCAAGAAGATGTCATCACTGGTTTTGTTGAAGCGCTTTCTAAAGCTCCAGAATTCAATTCTTTCGTTGGAGGATGGCTCGAAGAAGAAGCTACGGGATAAGGGCCTTTCTCTAAATGTTATTAAAAACCGAGTCAGAAACCGAAAAATTTGGTAGTGAACTCGCTTTAAAATTGAAACCGCGCGACGTTGTCGCCCTGCATGGCGACTTAGGAGCTGGAAAGACAACGCTTGTAAAGGGGATCGTCGAAATGCTCGCCTCGGTTTCCAAACGAGAAATTCAATCGCCAACGTTTACTTACTTGAGTATTTACGAAGCACAAACTCCGATTTTTCACTTCGACCTGTACCGTTTAAAAGACCACAATGCGTTTATCCAGATGGGATTTCTCGATTATTTGAACGAAGAGGGAATTTGTCTGATCGAATGGCCGGATCGGATCGCCTCTCTTCTTCCGGAGCATACGCTTCACATAAAACTGGTCCACTTTGAAGGCAGCAGGCGGAAAATTGATGTTTACAAAACCTGAATTCATTCTCTCAGCATCCGATGCTGCTGGTTTTCCCGAGCTAAATGTGCCCGAAATCGCGGTCGTTGGCCGTTCGAACGTGGGCAAATCTTCTCTCATCAATCATTTGACTCAAAGCAGAAAACTCGCCCGCGTCTCCTCTGTCCCAGGCAAAACACAGCTCATCAATTTTTTCACACTTGATGGGCAATTGACGCTGGTCGATCTTCCTGGTTACGGTTTTGCCAAGGTTCCCAAGAATATACGTCACAAATGGGGGGATCTCATCGCAAGTTATCTAGAAAATCGCCCCCGACTCGGCCTCATTTTACTTCTCTGTGATTCGCGCCATCCTCCAACGAATGACGATGTGCAATTTGCAAAATGGGCCATCCACTACAAAAAAAACCTTCTCATCGTCTTCACAAAAGCAGATAAATTAAAGCCTGGAGCTGTGGAAAGGCAATGTCGGAAACATTTCGACTTGCTGTCCGAAGCAATTAATGATACATCTATTGGGCAGATTACGTATTCGATCAAAAACGCAAAGTCTCGTCTTTTCCTAATCAAAGAAATCGAAAAAAGGATCAAATGAATCTAATCGAGAAAGAAGTCTTCCTCTGTCTGGATTGTGAAACAACAGGTCTAGACCCGCAAAATAATCGATTGATTGAGATCGCTGTTGTTACATTCACATTTGAAAAAATCCTCGATACTTATGAGACTCTCATCGATCCCAAATGCCCGATCCCACAAGAAACCATCCTCATCCACCATATCTCCGATGATATGGTCAGCGGCAAGCCCGAAGCGTCGTCCATTCTGCCCAAAGTTCTCAAAATGATCGGCAATCACATCATTGTCGGCCACGGCATTCAAATGGACATTGCATTCATCCTCCAGGAATGCAAAAGAGCGTGCATCCCCTGCAATATCCACGAAAACGCCTTTCTCGACACCCTGCGCATGGCAAGACTGTACGGAGAAAGTCCCGTCAACTCACTCGAGCGTTTGCGCCAACACTTTAATATAGCTGAAGAAGGAGCCCATCGCGCCATGAGCGATGTCATTGTCAATATCGAAGTGTTCAAATATCTTTCTCAAAAGTTCAAAACGACAAAGGAATTGCAAAAGCGACTCGAAAAACCCATTCTCCTCAAGGCCATGCCCCTTGGAAAACATAAAGGACGCCGCTTTTCCGACATCCCCATTGAATACTTGCATTGGGCGGCACACAAAGACTTCGATCAAGACTTGCTCTATTCGATCCGCTCTGAATTAAAAATGAGAAAAAAAGGGCAAAAGTTCCATCAAGCCTCCAACCCCTTTGCAGACCTATGAAACTTGAAGATCTCCCGATAAAAGGGAAAAAAGTTCTCGTCCGCGTGGATTTCAATGTCCCTTTGGATCAAGAAAGAAACATTACCGATGATACCCGCATCCTTGCTGCCGTGCCCACGATCCGTTACATTCTCGATCAAGGGGCCAGTGTCATTTTGATGAGTCATTTCGGGCGTCCCAAAGGAAAAAAAGATCCCCAATACACATTGAAACCCTGCGCAGAAAGACTCTCCGAACTAATAGGTCAAGAAGTCCAATTTGCTTCCGATTGTAGCGGAAAAAATGTAGAAAAAATGGCAAACGCGCTAATGCCCGGTGAAATTCTCCTCTTGGAAAACCTCCGGTTCTGCCCAGGAGAGGAAAAACCCGAAAGTGATCCAGACTTTGCAAAAAATTTAAGTACCCTCGCCGACTTCTACGTCAATGACGCTTTCGGAACTGCCCACCGGGCCCATAGTTCAACATCGGTGATTGCAAAGTATTTTCCTGGAAAAGCTGCCGCTGGATTTTTGCTTCAAAAAGAGATCGACTTCCTTGGAAAACACTTTGCTGCCCCCAAGCACCCCTTCTATGCAATGATCGGAGGGGCAAAAGTCTCCTCTAAATTGGGTGTTTTGCACTCTCTCCTTGGAAAAGTCGACGCTCTTTTCATCGGAGGGGGGATGGCCTATACATTTTTTAAAGCGCAAGGGATCAACATCGGTGACTCTCTCTGTGAAGAGGCCTTAATTCCTCAAGCAAAGGAATTTTTGAAGAATGCTGAGGAGAAAAAAATTCCTGTATTTCTGCCCTCCGATATCGTCATTGCAAAAGATTTTTCCAACACTGCCGAGCAAAAAGTCGTCGAATCTGCAAAAGGGATCCCCGATGGATGGCAGGGAATGGACTGTGGCCCCGTCACCCGTCAAAAATGGCATAATACTTTGCAAAATGCGCAAATGGTTTTTTGGAATGGGCCGCTAGGGGTATTTGAAATGCCCAATTTTTCCAAAGGAACACGCTCTATGGCCGAAACTCTCGCTTCTCTAAACGCGATAACCATCGTGGGCGGTGGTGATTCGGTAGCGGCGATCAATCAACTCGGTATTGGTGAAAAATTTACACACATTTCGACTGGAGGAGGCGCTTCTTTAGAATATATTGAATATGGTCACCTCCCTGGAATCGACGCTCTAAATTAGAGCTTCGTGCCCATGCCCGTGCCCGCGTGCGTACCCGATTTTTCAAATTATTATTATGTTTAAAGTTAATCCATCTTCGGGTATATTTGGGCTTTAACAACCCGAGTTGCTAGCGCTTTTTCTCTAGGCGTTAATGGATAGCAATTTGGGTTTTAACAGGATGCATATGTCGGCACCCACAGGATTTGGTAAGATTCGGTCTCTGTTCTGGCCTATTTACGCCAACGAGCACAAAAAGTTCGTGCCAATGTTCCTGATCTTTTTCCTGATTTGTTTCAACTACAATATCCTCCGCGCAACCAAAGACGCCCTCATCGTCACAGCCCCCTCATCTGGGGCCGAAGCGCTCCCCTTCCTGAAAGTTTGGGCCATCTTGCCCGCCGCCCTCTTTTTTACGTTTATTTTTACCCGTCTCTCGAATCGACTTTCGCGCGAACGGGTCTACTATGTTTTAATGAGCATTTTTCTGGTCTTTTTTGTCATCTTCGCTACCGTTCTGTTTCCTTTTCGCGATACCCTGCACCCCCATGCTCTGGCCGATCAATGGCAAGAGATCCTTCCCAAAGGCTTTAACGGGCTCATCGCGATTTTCCGCAATTGGACCTACACCACGTTTTACATCATGTCCGAGATGTGGAGCACCATGATCATGACGGTCCTCTTCTGGGGTTTCGCCAACGAAGTCACCTCTTTCCGCAATGGAAAGCGTTATTACGCCATTCTTGCTCTTGGAGCAAATCTCGCAACGATTTTATCGGGTCGCCTTTCCAGCGTGGTATGCCAGCATCAGTATAATCCCTCTCTTCCCTTCAGAA
>SDBS01005706.1_pt1 | contig 12099 bp, 10 predicted proteins | sample 2277091 | NCBI WGS metagenome assembly SDBS01 (sample SAMN10404972, study PRJNA504765) | marine sediment metagenome | isolation source: marine sediment core GS10_PC15, 163 cmbsf | place: Arctic Ocean: Southern Knipovich Ridge | collected 2010 | reverse complement strand
GCAACTGGGTAGGCAAGCTGAAGATAGCAAGTGCGAAATTATTTTTGAAACAGAAGAATGGCAAACACTTTATATCTTGGTTAAAAATGAAAAGCCACCACAAAGACCACCAAGCCTCGGTGAGGTCATTATGATGCTAGCAAGCTTAGGTGGTTTTCTTGGCAGAAAATCTGACGGCCCACCAGGGCCGACTACTTTGTGGAAAGGCTTGGCTAAATTAAAAGATGCTCTGTTCGTAAAATATAAACTAGGCATTACTTATGGGTAACGATGTGAAAAAGTGTTGACACATCAGTAATTAATACCTTCTCTTTTTCGGACAATTGGAGGATGGAGATCTGTAATGTCGGTAAATTATTGAGATAGGAGACTACGTCTATAACCACTTGTTTTTTTTATGTTAAATAGTTGTCATAAATTATGATACAATCCGAGACCATGGCGCTTTCATGTAGGATGTTTGATAATTTTTGATTAATTCTTAGGAAGGGAATAAGCGCCGTATTTTGTTTTTTTAATAATGCGGGTTAATTTACTATGGGACCATTCAATACAACAGCAATAACACTTGAATACAACCGCTACAAGCGGGTAGAGTTTTCTGTGCCATATAATATTGTTGCCGCCTCTCTAGATGCGCCGCAAGAGGTTCATATTTTAATTAGCATCAGAAACAATCTTGGTAAAGGAGCGCTTTTTCCATATAGTACTTTTAATCCTGTGGAGCTTAGTACAATACTGCAAACCCTGGCTAAACAGAAGCCACAACCAAACGTAAGGATTATACTTACTGATACCTTGCAAAGGCATAATGAAGAAGATCCTGATAATCCAGAATCAAGCAAAAAATATATTCGCATGGTTGGTGATTTATTTCTGAAATGGTTTGGTTTAACTATAGATGTAGATAAGCTACCGGAAGATGGAACTTTTACTATTGACTTCAAAGCTCCTAGAGGCATAAAAATTGAGTCGGACGAACTTCCTTTGCCTTTAAATGTTAATTGGTGTCGCTGGGATAAAGCGCTTGAAGATTTTAAATCTTTAGGAGAAACTACTCAATACAGACTCTCCGATATCACAAAAAAAATTCATACACATCTAGACGATTTAACTGAATTACCTGAAACTTTATTGGGATTTGCACAATGGAGTGAAACCCTATCCGATGGCTCTGATAAAAAAATTGCTATAATAGCCATGATGACTACCATAGACTTTATGGCATCAAGACACGATAAAACAAATGATTGGAAATGGAAGAGAAATAGTTATAAATATCTACTTGAAGAGTTGCCCTATTTTCTCTGGGTTTTATTGAACCCAAGCAAACACTTCATCTATCCATTAGATAGTGGTTGTTCACCTGTTGTAGTGGCTTTTCTAAAGCTATTGGCAAAAGATTTTAATATTGAAGAAAAAATTATTCTTACTACAACCACTACTGGACATGAAATTGCTAGCAAATGGCACAGCTCTGGTCGTGGTTCGATACTAAAAAAGGCAACTCCTATTGACGCATCATCAGCTTCAAAAGATAAACCAAAAACGGTTGTTTCTGGAAAAATGGATACTCCAATAAATGAAACTACTGTTGCGAAACCTGATAAGCCTCAAATAAGCCCAAAATTAACATTTGATAAGAATCAAGGTGCTATATTTCCACCATCCCGCACTAATAGCGCACCGCCAGTATTGCTGAATAAAAAAGATAGTCGAACTATTGGTGACAGTAAACGACGTAGTTCAGCTCCAGGACGATTACAAACATTTTTTATGCAACAATACCAGTCATTGTTGGAATTACAAGAAGAGGCTGAAGAGATACCCGCTGATAAAATGAAAATCCTAATGACGCTTACATCGGCACATTTAGAGTATATGAAGACAGTGCAAGCATTATTACAGCAACCAGCTCCATCGGTTGAACAACAAACTTTTATTGCTGAGACATCAACAACAAGCAATGATATAGTTTGTAAAAGATGACCACAGCAACATTAATAAATTTAGAGCAACTTTTGTCGCTATCTAATTTATACGTTTATTGGCTTGATCATAACAATATTTATCAGGGTTGTAGTCGTACTCAAGCATTAGCTTATGGTTTGCGTTCACCTCATGATATTGTTGGAAAACGAAGTATTGACCTTGCTTGGGGGGAAACATCACCAAAAACAGCCAATGCTTGGGAAAAAACTAATTTAGAAATTATGGCACAAGGTGCTTCCATTTTTATTGAAGAGACAATCGTTGCCACAAATGGTGACCAGATAGTGTTGCTCGTAAATAAAATACCACTGACCGACGCTGCCAATAAAACAGTTGGACTATTAGTAATTGCCACTGATATCACCCCACAAAAGATTATTGAAACAAAATTAAAGTATGCCAAAGAACAACTTGAATTAACTCTGGATCACATTATTGCTAACATGCCCGCACACGTTTATTGGAAAGATCTTGATGGCGTTTATCTTGGTAGCAATGATCAACAAGCTCGAAGCCTTGGACTAAAAGATGGCCAAGAAATTGTCGGTAAGACCGACTTTGACTTACCATGGAACAAAAAAGATGCTGCCCTTTTTTGTGAAAATGATTTAGATGTCATCCGCACTGGCAAAACAAAAACGACCGAAGAAACTGCTATCTTTGGAGGTAAAGAGGCTATAGTGCTTAGTCAAAAAGTGCCTCTACGAAATAATCAAGGCATTGTTATTGGCATACTTGGTATATCAGTAGATATTACTAAACAAAAAAAACTGGAAAAATCATTAGAACAATCCAAACAAAAAGCCGAGGAAGCGAGTGAACTAAAAAGCCAATTTATCATGAATATGCAGCATGATTTGCGAACACCTGCAAGCGGTGTAGCCGCCATGTTAGAACTCTTGGCCAATAAGGAACAAGATTCAGAAAAAAAAGAAACATTAGAAGAAATCGCTGATTCGAGTAGAAAACTCTTAAATATTTTAAATGCTATTCTTGAGTTTGATAGTATTGATAAAGGCACAATACCTGTTTTATCTGAAAAATTTAATTTGCATGATATTATTAAAGATGTTGAAGCGCTGGAAGCGCCGACGGCTACACTAAAGCAAATTGATATTAAGACACACTTTGATGCGCGATTACCAAAAGAAGTCATAGGTGATCCGTTTCGAATACAACGAATTTTAATTAATTTACTCAGTAACGCTATAAAGTTTACCGCGAAAGGACATGTCGAGATTGATGAGGTTTTGTGGGAACACGTTGATGATAAAAATGTTCTTGTACAGATAATTGTAAAAGATACTGGTGTTGGCATTCCAAAAGAAAAACAAAAAGTCATTTTTGAGCGTTTTACGCGACTTGATCCTTCAAATAAAGGTATTCATGAAGGTCTTGGTCTTGGTTTAAGCATGGTGAAACAATTCGTTGAGGAAATGAATGGAACAATCGAAGTCAAAAGTACACTGGGACAGGGTACTACATTTATATGCACTTTCCCCTTCAAATTGCCTGAATCAGATACGATCTCTGAAGATCAAGCTATTTTAGCGCCAACAAAAGACACGGCTCAAGAAGAAATTACATTGATAAGCACTCGAATTTTGTTGGTTGAGGATGATCGTATTGCACAGCTTGTTGGAAAATCATTATTAGCTGATGAATTTCATGTGCAGCTTGATATCGCAACAACAGGACAAGAGGCTATTGATTTAGTTAAAAAATCAAAAACACCATATGATTTGATTTTTATGGATATTGGTTTGCCGGATGGTAGTGGTTGTAAATTCACAAAACAAATTCATTCGATTTCAGACAAAGCCGCTAAAATACCTATCATTGCGCTGACAGCGCATGATAATGACGATAATCGACAGAGTTGTCGCGTCTGTGGTATGCAAGATTATTTAACAAAGCCACTGGGTGTTCTAAAGATGGATCGTATTTTTCGAAAATGGCTGCACCAAACAGTTGATCATGGGGAAAAAGAGGAAAACAAAAATATTGAAGAAGATAAAATTATTGATCTTAAGCTTGGCGCTAAATTAATCAATGGTGATGAAAATAAAGCAAAAGAAACGTTAAAATTTCTTATTGATATGCTGCCTGATTACGAAAAACAGCTTAAAGAAAATTTCAGAAATAACGATTTTGAAGAGCTAAAAAATATTGCGCATAAGCTCAAAGGCGCTACGGCTTATTGTGGTGCACCTCGACTAAAACAGGTAGCTAAAATATTAGAAGAAAAAATACGTCTCACCGACAAGCCTGAAAAAGAGAAAATAAAACCGCTCTATAAAAGCTTGTTGTCGGAAATTAATAATCTCACAAAAGCATTTTAAAAGGTTTAAGATGCAGATTATAAATATACTTTCCCGTTATGCAAGGCGTTGCTGGAGCTTCTCTTATAGCCAATTCAGATGTTAATGACTTTGCCATGTTTTACGTCAAGAACATAAAAAATATCAGTGCTAATAAAATTCTGTAGAATATAATTTAAGTAATTATTCGTTAAGGCATATTTTATAATATCAGAGCGACTATCACAGCCGGGTTTTCTTTTGATCTTTTTTGTGTTTTCTTCGTAAGCGATAAATTACCGCTTACGAAGAAAACACAAGTGATTAATTTATCGAGAAGCAAAGTTAACGCTTGCTCATAAAAAAGGAAGTAAATCACCGGTTTTTTCTGCGACTTTTAGCTATGCAAATGAAGAGGGGGGGGTAACACATGTTGTATTGTGTAAGAAGAGTGAGTAGCTTAGCGCAGTCTAGCATAAACCAAAGCGCCTCCTAATGTGCCGGCTTTGGTTTCGTCTAAAAGGTGCTGATATTTTTCGAGGAGATAATCGTAAGTGTATTCATTTGCCAATTCGATAATTTCTTTGCGTTTTTTAATGATGTTGTTGACGAATTCTTGGTACCAGCGTTTGTATTCTTCATTTAGATCAATTTGTTTTTCAATCTGCCAGCCGGCTTTATTTAGCATTGGTTCGATTGCATCATGTTTTACTGGGTTTTCGAGCTGATATTTTTTCGGCACGCTTTGTTTGTATTCACCCAAATCGACATAAATAAAAAGCGCAAGCATTGTTGTTGGTTTAGCAATATTTCTAAGCGCCTTAAGTGAGCCAGGCTGATCGTTCATGACATAAAGTACATTAAACATGTAAATGATATCGGGCGATTCAGAAATAATTTTTTGAACGTCTAGCGCATCACAATAAAAATATTTAACAGCTGAAAATTTCTTTTTGGCATATTCAACAGATTCGGCATTGATATCAATGCCGGTTAGATTTCCATAGTGATGAGATTGAACATAATAAGCGGTTTCGCCTAAGCCAGAACCGACATCAAGTATGAATTGTTTTTCATTTTTTGGAAGATTTGCAAATAGCATTTCGATTGCTTCTGCTTCGCCCGCATGAGCAAAATCATTGCCGCGCACAAAGCCGAGAAGTTCTCTGAATTTACTTTTGTTTGATAGAAACATTTACTTTTCCTAAAAGTCAAAAGGTGTCAGGCATCACATAACCAACATAACTTTTACAAATTAAATCAAAAGTGAAAAGTTATGTTGGTTATGTGATGCCTGACACTCTTTTTTTATCCCAATATTTCTTTCAAGTCCGCTTCAGGCGTTGTAATCGGTTTGATGTTGTAATTTTCAACCAATACATTTAAAACATTAGGTGTAATAAATGCGGGAAGTGTTGGTCCTAGACGAATATTTTTAATGCCGAGTGATAATAATGTCAATAAAATTACCACGGCTTTTTGTTCATACCAAGAAAGAATTAATGACAAAGGTAGCTCATTAACGCCGATCCCAAAGGCTTCTGAAAGTGCAAGTGCAATTTTAATGGCAGAATAAGCATCATTACATTGTCCTAGGTCAAGCAAACGCGGAATGCCGTCAATGTCGCCAAGCTTTTTATCGAAGAAACGAAACTTGCCACACGCTAGCGTCATGACAACACAATCTTTTGGAATTTGTTCAACAAGTTCGGTGTAATAGTTTCTACCAGGTTTTGCGCCATCACATCCGCCGACAAGAAAGAAGTGACGAATCTTACCAGCTTTAACTGCACCAATTATTTTATCTGCAATGCCTAATACGGTGTTATGAGCGAATCCAGCCATCACAGATCCTTTGTCGGTGTCTTCGGTAAAGCCAGGCATTTCTAGCGCTCTGTCGATTACGGGCGTAAAATCTTTGTCAGCAATATGTGCAACACCGGGCCAGGCAACTTCGCCTGTCGTAAAAATGTTGTCTATATATTTAATTGGATTTTGTATGCAATTTGTTGTCATCAAAATTGCACCAGGAAATTCAGCAAATTCTTTCAATTGATTTTGCCAAGCAGTGCCATAATGCCCATAAAAATGTTCATATTTTTTTAGCTCAGGGTATGCATGGCATGGCAACATTTCGCTGTGCGTATAAATATTGATTCCTTTTCCTTTTGTTTGTTCTAATAAAAGAGCGATGTCTTTTAGGTCGTGACCTGAGACTAAAATGGCCTTTCCTTTTTTTGCGCCCAGAGGAATTTCAGTTGGAATAGGGTGGCCATAAGTGCTTGTATTTGCGGTATCAAGTAACTCCATGACTCGGAAATTTACTTTGCCACATTCAAGTGTCAGAGCAATCCAATCATTTAATGTTTTGTCATAGCTAGAATAGGCAACCAATGCTTTTTGAATAAACTGATAAACTTCATCATCAGTTTGGCCAAGGATTTGTGCATGATCAGCATAGGCAGCTAAACCTTTCAATCCATATAGCATTGTATGTTTAAGCGATTGAATATCTTGATTGGGTTCTTCTTTATCGTTTGCTCCATGCAGCATTGCTTGCAGGTTAAGTTTATCAAGAGATGTTTCAGGGATAAAATTTGTGAGTTCATCTTCAAAAGTGATAGATGAATTTTTTTCTATTATTTTCTTTTTTAATTGTTCCCGAAGAGAAACAGCATCATAAATGTGACTTGCTAAACGCTCTGGATCAAAATCAACATTTGTTACCGTATTAAACAGCCCTTTGACAATAAATTCATTTACAATTTGATCGTTGATTTCATTTTCTCGAGCTGTTAAAGCGATTTTTGATAATCCCTCTAATACATAAACTAACAAATCTTGTAAATTTGATACCATTGGAGTTTTTCCGCAGACACCTACTTTGGTGCAGCCAGCAGGGCTTGCAGTTTGTTCGCATTGATCACAAAACATTTTTTCTTTCCTTTAATATGAGTTAAAAGTGGCAGTTGTGCTTAAGTATTACACTTTACTGTTGAATTCAAAATTATAGGGCATTCTACATCAAAAGCCGTGATATGAGTCACAGTTTTTGTAATTATTTTTCAAAAAACTTACGATAATTTTTCGGGAAATATAATATCTATTTGTAACCCTTCATTGTTTTCAGGCGTGGCAAGTTTAATTTGTGCCTGATGAAGTTCCGCAACTTGTTGAACAATTGCTAGACCCAAACCACTGCCTGTTGCCTTATTTCCAAGCACTCGGTAAAATCGTTCGAAAACTCTAGCGCGCAATTTCGATGGAATACCTGGACCAGAATCACTTATTCTCAGGGTTGTATTTTGATTTTTTTTGAAAATCTCGACAATGACATTTCCTTCGTTAGGGGTATATCGAATAGCATTATCGACAAGATTACGAATCAGTATGCTTAACATAGTTTCATTACCAGAAAGTTTAACCGGTTTGTCTGGGGTGATCAGCTCAATATCAATGTCTCTTTCTAGCGCAAGTGGTGCAAGTTGTGCAATAATTTCGGCAGTAACGCTGGTTAAGTTGATGCGTTTTATATCATAAAGAGAAGCGGCTTGCCCGAGTCGGCTTAACGTTAAAAGTTGATGAACGATATGTGTGCATCGATCAACACCTAATAATAATTTCTTGGTTACTGTATCACGTTCCGACATTGTGTTGGCAAGTAATGCTACCTGTGCTTGTGTTTTTAGTGCGGCAAGTGGCGTTCTTAATTCATGTGCGGCGTCAGAAGCAAAGCGTTTGTTGCGCTCAAATTCTTCCTGAAGTCGTAAGAATAATTGATTCAACTCATTGATGATTGGCATGACTTCGATGGGCGTGTTGTCTGTATCTAAGGGGCTGAAGTCAGTGACAGATCGACCTGATAATTCATGTGCTGTTTTTTTAAGGCTTACTAAGGATTTACCAACCGTGAGCCAAATTAATATGCCGAGCAAAGGATAAACCCAAAGTAATATTAATAAATTATCCCACGTAATTTCCTGTTCCAATCGGGTTCGAAAATTATTAGGCTCACCGACCATGAACGTAAGATTTAATTTTGGATCATGAGCTGCATAAACACGCCATGTATTTTTGCCAATGGTTACGTCGCTTAGCCCATTATTATATTTTGACAGCCGGGTAGGCATTGCGTTAAGCGAATGTAATACTAATTGATTTTGTTTGTTCCATACTTGAAAGCGAAAATTATTGCTCGCTCTAGCCATTTTAGGGTTGTTTTTGTTTTCAATCAGAGTTCTGATGGTTTTTTGATTTAATATTTTTTGAATGCTATTAAGGCTGTCATCTGACGTTTTTTCAGCTATGACTGCATTTAAAAAAGTAGTGATTTGTTGGAGCTGAATATCAAGGTGGCGTTGAATGGCTTTATTGTCAAGGAAGTATGTTCCAAAAGCTGTTATCAACGATGTCACAGTGATGCTAAGTAGCAAATTAAATATAAGAAAACGTCTAATTGATCGTTTCATCATCATCCGTTTTGCCGTCATCAAGTTTATCAATCATGTAGCCTACACCACGTATCGTGCGAATAAAGTTGTTGCCAAATTTTTTACGTAGATTGTGGATATGTACTTCGAGTGCGTTACTATCAACATCGTCTTCCCAGCCATATAAGTTTTGAGTCAGATGTTCTCTAGATAGGACGCGTCCAACATTTTCAAGTAACTTTTGTAATAAAGCAAATTCACGTCTTGGCATATTAATAATTTCATCTTGATATCGAACGATATGTGCTGCGGGATCGAGAATAAGAGATTTGTATTCAATCCTGGGTGCGGCTCTATCGCTAAACCGACGCTGAAGAGCTCTTAATCGTGCACACAACTCATCAAGGTCAAAGGGTTTTGTTAAATAATCATCAGCACCTAGGTCAAGGCCTTTAATTCGGTCATCAACAGATTCTCTGGCAGTGAGGATGATGATTGGTGTGGTGATTCCCCGATTTCGGATCTTTTCTAAGATGGAGAAGCCAGATAGCTTGGGGAGTCCAATGTCGAGGATGACAGTGTCGAAGTTTTCACTTTTTATAGCTTTTTCACCGCTTAGCCCATCTTTGACCCAGTCGACTGTATGACCATGGTGATGTAATCCTTCACATACGCCACTTCCTAGTAATTCATCATCTTCAATCAGTAGTATTCTCATTATCTATTATGTCCAACATGTAGTAGGTTTGATCAAATAGTAGCTTTGATCAAATAATTTTTAATTTATAGCGCATTATAGGTTAAATTTGAACTAATTAGTAAAAAAATCGAATATTTTTCATTATGTTGCCTCTTGTTTGGACAATAAATGACCGTTTTTACAAGAATGTTGCTTGAATTTACGTCAGATTTATCGTAATTGTATGATAAATATAGTTTTATCAAGTCGTATAAATCCTCTCAAGAAAGGTTGCCTTGAATAAAAGATGAATGTTACATTAAGGCACTTATAAAATTATCAGGTAAGAACTAACATTATGAGATTGAGCAAGCTTGTTATCACTTCAGTTATTTGTTCGGTATGTGTTCTTGGTTTTTCGACATCTTATAGTCAAGAAATGCCAGATCAGCTCGCTCAGCAGGACCCGCTTACTCTGCAAGATCATCCTGTGCAGCATGATCCACTTGAGCCATATAACCGTGTTGTATTTACGATAAATGATAAGCTGGATAAATATATTATTAAGCCAGCAGCTGAGTTTTACAACAAAGTGATTCCGCGACCATTGAATATAGGTATTGATAACATATTTAATAACGTTGATGGAACTAAAATTATCTTGAATGATTTACTTCAGGCGAATTTTTTTCAATCGGCTAGAGACACTTGGCGCTTTGCAATTAATACAACCGTTGGTGTTGGAGGCCTTTTTGATGTCGGTCAAAGAGTTGGATTGCCTTATCAAGCGAATGGTTTGGGTTTGACGTTGACAAAATGGGGTTATAAAAATTCTGCTTATTTTGTTGTGCCATTATTAGGACCTAAAACAATTCGGGATACTTTGGCGATCCCTGCCGATATTTATTCGACTGTGACACCATATCTTCCTAATGTTGATTTGCGAAATAGCTTGTTTGCAATAAGCTTGCTAGATAAACGTGCGCAGCTATTACGTTTTCAAGGTGTTTATGATGAAATGGCAATAGACCCTTACATTTTTCAACGTGATGCATATTTGCAGCATCACGCCTACCTTGCTCAAAGGTTGGCTGAATTAAATAATCCCTATACAGCAGACAATACTAAAGCAATGAAACGAGATTATTATATTGCTGAGTAAATCATTCCTTTCTAATGCTCGTCATGCCGTGTCGATCAATGGTTTGGCTTGATACTTTTCCTGAATAAGTGATCGATATCATACCCTTAGTTTTACCTATTAGTGCGCCGCCTGACATATTAAGTTTTGCACTACTTGCGCCTGCTAAATTAATTTTGGCGTTGAAAACTTTGCTATTGATTAAGTCGGTGTTTGTGGCGCCTTTAGCATTGAGAATAAGATTTTTAATTTTGTTTTCATAGCCCTCAATAGAAATGATTCCTTTGGAGTTTATTTTTAAATTGTTAATGTCAAAGCCTGAAAATTTAAAAGTTGCAATGCCTTTTAAATTAACTTCTTTTAAATTTGGCGTTGTAATGACGGTAGAAAATGGTGCTTTGTTATTATCAATACCTGATAAATAAATTGTTTTACCGGTTTGCTTAAAGGTAATTTTATTAAATAAATATTTTGGTGCGGTTATTTGGACGCTATAATTTTTTGCATATTTAACCTTTAACGTATAAATGCCCTTGGCGTAAATAGTGTCGAAGTTGTCAAATTTAAAAGTTTTTGTGCGGTTAGGGTGATTGCCGGTGTTGATTTGTGCAACTTCTACAAAAGTTGACTGGGTTTTTGGAGTATTAATTATTTGTGTGGATGGGCGAACAGATGTTCGAATAGCAACCCCAAGAACTAGAAGAAGTACGATAGTTATAATGCCGGTAATTAACAAAATCTTGTTGCTTCTTTTCATGATGTTGTCTCCTGTTTATGTAGGTTATAAATTACTTGTATCTCATTAAAATCGAGATTCAACAAGTCCATTGTTTTAAAAAGATAAGGTAGCTCAGTTGAAAGAAAGTGCTGTTTTTTTATTTTCTGTATAATCTTAAATGCTTCTTTTGTAACAAAATATCCAATTCCTCTTTCTTTCCTGATGATGTTTTTTTCTTCAAGATATGAGTATGTTCGAACAATCGTATTAGGATTTACTTCGATGTTAATTGCCATTTCGCGAATTGATGGAATTTTTTCTTCAGCGTTCAACTCCTTACGTAATATTTTTTCAGTTAAATGTTCAGCAATTTGTAAGTAAATAGTCTGTTTTTGCATAAATTCCATTTTACACCTCAGTTTCACCTAAGCGAATATACGTAAGTACCCAGCAAAAAATTGGTAATATGATAACAATTAAGATGTGAATAATATTTCCAACAGATTGAGCAACTTGTGAGGTAAAGACACTTAAGTTTGGAATCAAGAAAATGTTACCAATAAAGAAACTTTTAGTAAAAAAGAGACCCATAATTGCTGTTATTATGCTAATAGAGAGAGAAAATAAAACCATAAACAATAGCGTTTTGATAATAACTTTTTTCCTGAAATAAATTGATCCAAGTAAAAAAAATGATTGAAAAACAAGATAGACCCAAATCGCTTTAAAAATATAACCTTGTAAAGGACTAAAGAGCGCAGGCCCGGTTCCATTAATTAAAAAAGCCAAACCGCCGATTATCCAATAAAATCTGCTGTAAACTAAGAATACGCCTACGG
>SDBS01005705.1_pt1 | contig 12099 bp, 12 predicted proteins | sample 2277091 | NCBI WGS metagenome assembly SDBS01 (sample SAMN10404972, study PRJNA504765) | marine sediment metagenome | isolation source: marine sediment core GS10_PC15, 163 cmbsf | place: Arctic Ocean: Southern Knipovich Ridge | collected 2010 | reverse complement strand
CTTCTCATTTGTCTTTCTAAGGCGGGCTAATCTATGTTGGAATCTGGTATATTCTTCGGCTTCAGCTTTTATTTTATAAAGAGTTCCCTTTCTTACATAGGTCATTCTCGTCTTTCTCTTTTTCTTCTGGGAAAGATAAGGATATGGTCCGTGAGGAAATCCCTTTTTGCACCTGCAATCCTTTTTCCCGCAGTAATTAGACAAGAAGACCAAGGAGGCTCTGATCATTTTCCTTGGTCTAAAAAGTGAGTTCTCTAATTTTTCCCGTTCTTCCCTTAAGTCAACTATTCTCTGAGGAAGGTTACTGAGGGCTTTTCTATTCATCATTATGATTTATCCTATATCCCTATATAATATATACATATAGGATTATAGCAAAAAAGAAAAAGGAAGTCAATTTTATTTTGACTCCCTCTGGAATGCTTACTGAATCTTAATTAAGGGAACTTTCGATTTGTCTGCGTAAGTTTGTTATAGTGTTAATAGAATGTCATATATAACTATCAAGCCAGAATGTCCTACCTTAGAGGTTTAATTAGTTAACTTCCTTATAGGTTTCATCTTTTCTTTTTTGTACTTACCCAAATCGCTTTGTTTTAGAAATAATAATGCTCTTAAGAGAAAATGTCCGCTTTTCACCCTTTTTTGCATCTATATATTTAGGGTAAGCAAAAAAGGAGGATAGAATGATCAAGGAGACTGAGCTAATAAAACTTGCTCAATTAGGGAACAGCACGGCTTTCGGCAAACTGGTAAATAGGTACTGGAATAAAGTCTTCCTCTTAACTAGCAAATATTGTAAACTGGAAGAAGATAAAGAAGATATCGTTCAAGAGGCTTTTATTCAAGCCTGGCAAAACATTAAAAGATTTCAAAGAAACTCTACCTTTTTCTTTTGGTTATGCAAAATAGCCTTAAACTTAATCTATGAAAAGAGGAGAAAAAAGAAGCTTAAGACTATATCCTTGCATAGCTTACCCCCGGACTATCTAAAGGATGAGAATGCTATCTCTCCTTTGGAAGAGTTAGAAATAAAAGAACTTAAGGAAAGACTTTATCAGTTCCTGAGCATCTGCCGGGACGGAGCTGGTTTCCTTACCTACAGACAAAAAGAAACCTGATTAACGAGAACGTCTTCATTGAGTGGAATGGATACGATAATGATTTTGTAGATAATGGGGGCAGAATACGTGATTTTTTAAATACTGGGGACGGACTGCGCATTCCGGACTGTTGGAAAGGAGTGGCTAGCAAAGACGAAATTGTGGCTGCTTTGAGCGATCCGATCCGTACCGTAATCACTCCCAATCGATGGAAATACAGTTTGAGTGCACGAGGCGAAGAGGAACTCTACGAACTCAACGCCGATCCTGATGAAACGACAAACCTAGCAGGGAAAACCAAATACGCCGGCTTGATTAAAGAACTACGCTCCGAGATCGCCGCATGGCAGAAAAGGACCGGTGATATTGTTAGACTGCCATGTTGAAAACGCGAGCTATTCCTCGCTAAAGCCCTGAAGCCAGAAATACTGAGAAAGCTCCTCCCACTCTAACTTTGATTTGGTTTCCAAGAGAAGCCTTAGGGGGAACTCGAATCAACCAAGAAGCTACGGTAGTCAGAATCTTTCTCTTTAAAACTAAGCCTGACAGGAGAACGCTATTTTGGAGTACTTGAATCTGTGTAAGCATTATTCTGTTCGGATTCCTGTCTTAGACATTCAAATTTCAGAGTGCTAAACTCTGTTTCGGTCGGCAAATGAAGAACGGGAGGAAATGAAAAATGAGATTGAGTACATCAGTGTTCGACCAATGGGTCCACCTCAACTAACACCGGCTAAACGCACTCAAAATTGCCAGAAAAACTAGTTTCTTAAGATATGGAAGTTGGGTTAGGCGGGACTTTGTATGAAACAAATCGAACTCTTAATAAAGCCAGTTTCTTATGACTGTAATCTGGATTGCACGTACTGTTTTTATAAGAAGACATCTAGTCTTTACTCTGGTAAAAACCATCGGATGAGAAATAATGTAGTAAAGAAGCTTATCTCTGAATCTATGAGATGCTCAGATGGAGGTCCCTGCATTTTTTCATGGCAGGGAGGAGAGCCACTTCTCGCAGGAGTGGATTTTTTCAAAAAGATCGTTCATCTGCAGAAGAAATATGGAAAAGCTAATCAGATAGTAAGCAACTCCATTCAAACCAATGGAACCCTGCTTAATAGTGAATGGATAAAACTCCTGCAAGAGTATAATTTCCTTGTAGGAGTTAGTCTCGATGGACCACTAAAGGTCCATAACCACTACAGATATTATCCATCAGGTAGCGGCAGTTTTAAAAAAGTGATGGAGAAAATAGATCTTCTCAAAAAAGGAGGAGTTGAGTTTAATATCCTCTCCACAATCGGTAGGCAAACTGCGAAATATCCAGAGAGGATTTATAATTTTTTTCTCTCTCAAGAATTCTCTTATCTTCAGTTTATTCCTGCAGTCGACAGGAGAAAGGGTAAGATAGAAGAGTTCTCAATTACTCCGAGTCAATATGGAGACTTCCTATGTAAACTATTCGACATATGGTGGAACGGTGGAAATCCTTCAGTCTCAATACGGCTGTTTGATAATATTCTAGAGATACTTCTTCAGGGGAACTCAAGTTCCTGTATGTTCAAAAGTTCATGTGGTGAATACATTGTGGTGGAATTCAATGGAGACGTTTACCCTTGCGATTTTTTTGTCAGAAAAGAGTGGAGATTAGGTAATGTATTTGAAATCCCAATAAAGCAATTGCTTGAAAGAGCAAAATCACATTTTGGAGAGTTAAAAAAAATTGCTCCTTCAGATTGTGATCGTTGTCCCTGGAATTTTATATGTCATAATGGATGCCTTTGATTCAGATGGGTCAAAAATGGTAACATAAAAGATAAGGATTATTTTTGCCAGGCATACAAACAGTTTTTCTCCCATACAATTGAGAGGTTCAAGAAACTGGGTGATTCAATCCGATAATCAAGCTATAGGGCCCACTTCACCCCCTTCCATTTTTCTATCAGAAAATCTGTCTTTTGAGTTCTTTTTTTCCTGAAATCCCGAAATCACCGTCTAATTTTGATTCTTCAGTACATAGTCCAGAGACTTGACAAAGTTTAAGAATATGTTATTCTAAAATAGAACCTGGAGATTCCTGCAACAAGGGGATAGGGCTGGCGACCTTGATGAAGAAGTGATGTTCCGAGTTTAAAGAAAAAATCATTTAGCCATTAAGAAGAGTGAGGAATTCCACTCCTGCAAGACCTATGGCAAAAATTAGTCCTAAACTTACCTCAAAATCTTTTTAGTAAAGGTTTAGAACTTTAGGACTGTATAAAGTCTTGGCAGATGATCTTTGATACAATGCCTCTAATCCCTATAGATACCCACGCCTTTACAGGCGTGGTGCTTAGCGGATTTTCAAGCAGAGCTTGTCCTGCTCCGCAGGAAACCGCTCTCATCCCCACCTTCACAGGCGGGGAGTTCCCGCTAAATTAAAAGACCGAAGCAGCTAAAGTACAATACGCTGGCAGTGAGAAAAACCTTTTTAACTGCAATGTAGCTGTTATCTCTTATCTGGATCAGTCCGGTTTATCTTTCTGTTAGGTAGATTATAAAATAAGGAGAACTAATGAGCATTGTTGAATCTAGAATTGGCGTAACAAGTTGGTCTTTCTACAATATGGATATCTTTGAGATTGCCGAGTTATTACGTAAACATAATTTGGGCTTGGAAATTCATCTTAATGATTTTGACGCAGAAATCGGTAATCCCACTCCCTTGACCCAGGGAGGAGTCTGGCCAAGGAGTTTCGTCAAAGAAGAGCGTAAGCGGTTGAAGGAAGTAGTCAAAAATCTTAACATCATTACTGTGCATGGCACTCCTTTTGACCTCAATGTAGCCGCCAATAATCCAGGAATTAGAGAAGAGTCTATACGACAATATGAAGAAGCAATGGATTTCGCCAATGATATAGGATGCAAAACAGTTACCTACCATCAAGGAAAATATTCAAGTCAAATTATGCTTTATAATGTATATCTTGAACGCCACATCGAATTTGCAAAGAGAATAACCAAAAAGGCGGAGAAATATGGAATCCAGGCGGGATTAGAAAATGGACATGATCCCTCATTCTATCTAAAGATCATAGAAGAGGTAAATTCTTCTAACTGGGGACACCTTCTGGACATAGGACATGCCATTATGGGGTGTAAAGGTGATACCAGGACGGTGCTTGATTGGATTGACAGGCTGGGAGTAGAACGGATAGTTCAAATTCATGCCCATAATGTCCTTGCCTGGTCTGCGGTTATGGGAGGTATGGCTGACCATTTTCCCTTTGAAGACGGAACCTGTTTGAGAATGGAGCCTATCTTTAAGAAACTTAAAGAAATAGGCTATCAAGGTCCAATCATCCTGGAAATTGTCCAAAATACCACCCAGAAAGTTATAGATGCCTGTCTTAGAGCAAAGGAGATAATCTGCAATGTCTGGCAGAAATGAACAATTTACGGTAGGAACAGCAGAAATAGAAATTACTCCTCCTGTAGGTGCGCTGATGTCCTGTTTTCCAGAAGGACTTGAACGAAAGCCCCGTCGTTCACAGGGTGTTCATGATCCTTTAAAGGCAAAAGCAGTGGCGATTTCAGACTTCCAGGAAAATATCTGTTTATGTTCCTGTGACTTAACTATGATAAGAACAATTGATATGGAGAGAGTTCGTAAAATAGTGGAAAGGGATGTGCCTGAACTCTCAGGACACCGTGTTATTATCGCTGCCACTCATACTCACTCTTCAGCGGAAAACTGTTATATTTTTGGAAATACGCCGAATGACCCATGGATTAAAAAGATGGACTATAGAATTGCTGAGACCATAGTTCAGGCGTTTAGAAACCGCATGCCTGCAAGTGTTAGTTTTGGAAAAAGTGAAATTGACTTTGCTTTTAATCGAAGGGTAAGTAGCCGGGGTGGGAAAGAAAGGTGTATTTGGGAGTATGAAGAAGGTGAACCAACGGGTCTTTTTGACCCTGAACTTATTGTTATCCGATTTGATAGAAAAACTAAGAGTCCAATAGCCATACTGGCTAATTACACTGCTCATGCCCTCACAGTTGGACGAGGAAATTTTCTTTATACTGCTGATTACCCCGGGGCTGCCTGCTTTTTTGTGGAGAAAGCTTTCCCAGGAACCATGGGTCTCTTTTTCAATGGTGCTGCCGGGAATACCCATCCTCGAAAGTGTATGCGAAGAGATTACAAGATTATGGAAGAGATGGGAAGAAAGCTGGGTGAGGAGATTATCAGGGTGAGTAAGCAAACGAATAAGATAGATAGTCCTTCAATTAGTTTTTATAGTGATATTCTTGATTTTCCTAATCGCATTGACCCATCTCAGAGGGTTAAAGTAGAAATTTCCTTGCTTGCCTTGGGTCCTGTGATAGTAGGTTTTATTCCCGGGGAACTTTTTGTTGAATTTCAATTAATGTTTAAAAAGAATATAGAACCGCATATAGGTATGATAATTGGCTATGCAAATGGCTGGCCTGGTTATATTCCTGTTCAAAAAGAGTATGACCTCGGTGGTTATGGTGTGGACTTATATACTTTGGACCCACCTCAATACAGTCGAACCTCTCTGCCCAAAGGAGCAGGAGAAAAGATTATGGAAAGATTACTCTCTTTTACACACTCCCTATCCTCCTCTAATCAGGGGCGTTCGTTGGGACGGGTATAGCCACAGTCATTACTAAAGCAATTGTAGTGGCCGAGTCTGCTTGCCATATCAGCAGGAAACGGGACAAACCTGTCCCTAGAGGATAGGATTTGATAGTACCAAAGCATAAAGAAAATTAGGAGGAATAGCATGTCACAATTGGCAATTTGTGGCGGAAAGCAAATAAATCCGGAAGGTTATAAAGTTATTTGGCCAAAAGTGGATGATGAAGATATATCCGCAGTGCAAAAAGTCGTGGAAAGTGGCCAATGGTGGCGTTTTCCAGAAGGAAAAGAAAGTGAGGTCGCTTTATTTGAAAAAGAGTTTACTGCCTACCATGATGCTAAATACTGTCTGGCAGTCTCCAACGGCACTATTGCTGTCCAAGCGGCTCTCGAAGCCTTGGGAGTAGAGGCAGGTGATGCAGTAATTGTTCCCGCTATTACTTTTATTGCTTCTGCCATAGGAGTTATTTTAGCCCGGGGCATACCAGTATTTGCGGATATCAAAGCTGATACCTGTCAGATTGACCCTGAATCGGTAAAGGAAAAGATTACTAAAAATACAAAAGGCATTGTCGTGGTCCATTACGCAGGGTATCCGGTTGATATGGATTCAATTTTAGAGATAGCCAAAGAGTATAATTTATTTGTAATGGAAGATTGCGCTCACGCTCAGGGGACAGAATGGAAAGGAAGAAAGGTTGGCGCTATCGGAGATATGGGTACCTTTAGTTTTCAACAGAGTAAATCTCTTACCTCTGGCGAAGGAGGTGCTATTCTTACCGATAGTGAAAAACTTTATAAGAAGGCGTATGCCTATCATCACATTGGTCGTTCCTTAGGAAGTGTTATAAAGTATGAACATACTATTGTAGGATCCAACTTTCGGCTGACAGAATTTCAAGGAGCACTTCTTAGAACCCAACTCAGAAAACTTCAGAGACAGACTGAAATCAGGATGAAAAATGCTAACTTACTTAGTGAAGGATTAAAAGAGATTGAAGGAATCAAATCCTTACAACCTAATAAGAGAATTACACAGCGCGGTTATTATTTCTATGTTATGCGCTACTATCAAGAAGATTTTGGAGGGTTGCCCAGAGAGAAACTATTAGAAGCTCTAGAAGCCGAAGGTGCGCCATTGTGGATTGGTTATGGAGCTCCTGTTTATCATCTGCCATTGTTCAAAAATCAGCATTTCGGTAGAACTGGCTGCCCAATAAGTTGTGAAAAGTATAAGGGTAAAAAAATAGATTATAGTAAGGTAAAGTGCCCTGTAGCTGAAAGAGTTTCATATCAGGAGCATTTGACCCTTCCCAATCATGTTCTCCTGGAAGAAAGGAATGTCCAGAGATTATTAGAGGCTCTGAAAAAGGTTCAAAAATATCAAAAAGAAATATTATAGGCTCTTCTCTAAATTTAGTCAATTCCCTGCCGCCAAGCTGTTTTCAGGTAATGACAAAGGTCTATAAAGATGGCAAGGTAGAAAAAATTTACAGGCTTCTAGGAGAATCTGAGCGGGTAGGCATTGATATTTTTCAACTAACTTGGGGGGAACTTTATGAAAAAATGCCTGACATTGATGCGCTATAGTCACAACTACCATTAACTAATAAACATTATTTATCAAACAGAAAGGACCTAGAATTTAAAATGAAATTAGGGATATGCAACGAAACATTTAAAGAGGAGAATAAGTTCTGGCCCTTAAGGAAGGTTATGGAATATATCTCCAGAGTTGGCTATCAGGGAATTGAAATTGCTCCTTTCACCTTAGCTTCTTCAGTGGAGGATATTTCCTCTGCTAAGAGAGAGGAAATCCGCTTTTTATCCAAAGATTATGGTCTGGAAATAATTGGTCTTCACTGGCTGCTGGCCAGCCCTCCCGGACTTTCCATTACCTTTGCGGATAAAAAGGCAAGGGATCGAACAGCTTCTTATCTAAGGAGCCTGATTGACTTTTGTTCAGACATAGGGGGAAGGATCCTCGTCTTTGGCTCGCCAAAACAAAGGAGCATAGAAAAAAACTCAAGTTATGAAGAAACAAGAAAAAGAGCTAAAGAAGTTTTTATGAGTTCTTTAGATAAAGCTGAGGAAAGAGGAGTAACTATTTGCCTGGAGCCTTTAGCCAAGCGCGACGCTGACTTTATTAATACTGCCGAGGAGGCAGTTTCCTTAATTAAAGAGATTAATCATCCCAATTTCAAGCTTAACTTAGATGTGAAAGCGATGAGCGATGAAAAAAAACCAATGCCTGAGATAATTAAGGAGAGCAAAGATTATCTTTTCCATTTTCATGCCAATGACGCTAATGGTTTAGGCCCAGGGTTTGGTGAAACAGACTTCAAGCCAATAATCAAGGTCCTAAAGAAGATTGAATACTCTGGATTTATCTCGGTAGAGGTATTTGATATCTCGCCTGGGTCAAAAAGAATTGCTGAGAAGAGCCTTGTTTACTTGAAAAAATTTCTTTAAAAGGAGAAAACATGCCCAGAAGGAAAATATTGATAAAGAGTGGATACCACCTGCGTAAGGATTGTCCAGTTTACTTTTTTCTAAAAGAAAAAATAACTGAAGCAAGGTTGATAGATGAAGAGGATGAAGAGATCATTTGCCAAGTAGAAAAGAATGAAAAAGGTTCTTTCCTCTTTTGGATAGTGGAGCATCTGTCTGCAGGAGAAGAGAAAGTTTATACCTTAACTACCAATGAAAGGGATATTTTGTCTAAAAAATCAGGGGTTGAGTTAATCCAGGCTAAGGAGAAGGTAGAGATAAAGGTCTCTTCTCAACCTTTTTCATCTTACTACTATAAGGATGTTGTTCGCCCTTATCTTTGGCCAATTGTCGATAGCAAAGATAGGAATCTTACTCGAACTTCAGTAACTTTAGAAAATGAGGAAGGCTTTGACCACCTTCATCATCGTTCCTGTTGGATAGCTCATGGAGACATTAATGGTATTGATAATTGGAGTGAGGAAAAAGGCCATGGCTATCAGATACATCAAGCATTTAAGGAAATTGTCTCTGGCCCTATCTTTGGAAAAATCAGGGCTAAGAATTACTGGACAGACAAAGAGAAGAAAAAAGTTCTTGAAGAAGAAAGAATTATCAAAGTTTATAATGTTATTACCTCTCGCATCATTGACTTTGAAATCAACTTTCGAGCTACTGAGGGGGATGTCAAGTTTGGCGACACAAAAGAGGGAGGAATTCTATCTATCCGGGTAAACCCCCTCATCAATGCTGATAAGGGCGGGCTTATTGAAAATGCCTACGGTGGGGTTAATGAGAAAGAAACCTGGGGAAAGCGAGCGCCCTGGTGTGATTATTCTGGTGAAGTTGAGGGAGAGAAGGTGGGTCTGGCTATATTTGACCATCCGGCAAACTTTCGTTATCCTACCTACTGGCATGTTCGTAACTATGGATTAATGACAGCCAATCCCTTTGCCCTTTCTTATTATTATGATGATCCAGGACGTGATGGTTCATATGTTCTCTCTAGCGGTGATAATCTCGTTTTTCGCTATCGCCTCTTTGTTCACTTTGGTAATGCAAAAGAAGGAAAGGTTAGCGAAGCTTACCACAACTATATTAATCCACCGGAGATATTAATCATCTAGAGATTGTTTTATTCTTTACCAAAAAAGCGATGAGAATTAAGAAAGGAAAAGTGATGGAAAAGGTTAGAATGGGGGTGATTGGCCTGGGAGGAATGGGCCAGGCGCATATAAGTAAAATCAAGGAGATTCCTGAGGCAGAACTTGCCGCAGTTTCAGACATTGATTCTAATATAACAAAAAGGATTTCTCAGGAATATAGAGTTGTCGGTTTTACCAATTACGAGAAACTTTTGGAAAGTGACTTAATTGATGCAGTGCTCATTGCTACTCCTCACTATTTTCACCCTCAAATTGGCATAAAAGCAATGGAAAGAGGAATTCATTGTCTTTCTGAGAAACCAATTGCTGTTTCTGTAAATGCGGCGGATAAATTTCTTCAAGCTGCTAAAAGAAGTGGGGTAGTTTTTGCGGTAATGCATCAACAAAGAACTCTACCTGAGATAAGATTAGCCAGAAAGCTTATCGAAAGCGGAGGGTTAGGAAGAATAAGGCGAACCTCTATGATTGAGCCAAATTACCGAACCCAAGCTTATTATGGTAGTGGCACCTGGCGAGCTACCTGGAAAGGAGAAGGGGGAGGAGTGCTCATAAATCAGGCTCCCCATGGAATTGACCTTTTTTGCCTTTTAGGTGGTCTGCCCAGGAGAGTCACGGCTAAGGTGCGCACCTACCTTCATAAGATTGAGGTTGAGGATGAAGCTACTGCTCTACTAGAATATCCCAATGGAGCCTGGGGCTATTATTATACCACAACTAATGAGGCTCCTCCGGGAATTCATATGGAAATTTCCGGTAACAAAGGAAAACTCCTCTATCAGGATGGCTCACTTAAGTTTTACTCTTTGAAGAGCTCAATTCCAGAGTTTACTTTCTCATCCAAAGATATATGGGCGGCTCCAGGGGTAGCTGAAGAAAAGCTAGAGCTCCCTCAATGTGAAACTGGAAATAAGGAGATTATACGGAACTTCTGTCGCTCTATTCTCTTTAAAGAAAAGCTCATTGCCCCAGGAGAAGAGGGTATCTGGAGTGTTGAATTCATTAATGCTCTCATTCTTTCCGGAAAGAAGAATGAACCAGTTGATATTCCCGTTGATAGACAGGAATATGAGGAACTTTTAAGTGAACTAAAGAAGAGCTCCCGGGAGAAGGAGGTAAAGGAAGTAAAAAGGATTACTGATCCCCGTACTCTCGGGTAGGAAAAGGAGGAGAGGATGTTTTTAACGGGTATCGCTGATGAGGCGGGTGCAAATATTGAGCGACAAATTGAGGCACATAAAGAATTGGGCTGGAGACATATTGAGATTCGCAATGTCGATGGGAGAAATCTTATTGATGTGGATGATACTAAATTTAACCAGATTGCCGAGAAGCTTGATAAGGGAAAAATGCAAGTTTGCTGTTTTGCCGGCCAAATTGCCAACTGGGCACGCAAAATATCTGGGAGTTTTGATCTTGACTTGGAAGAACTAAAACGGGCCATTCCCCGAATGCATCGCCTTGGTACCAAATATATTCGGATAATGAGCTATCCAAATGATAACTGGAGTGACGATGAGTGGAGAGAGGAGGTAATGGAGCGATTAGGAAAACTAGCCCAGATAGCACAAGAGGGAGGAGTGACACTTGTTCATGAGAACTGCAGCGGCTGGGGTGGTCAGAATTCAGAGAGAGCATTGGATATCATAGAGACGGTGAACTCACCCAATTTAAAGTTTCTCCTCGATACAGGTAATCGACCTCATGCTGAGGGAACTGTCTGGGATGTTTACCAGAAGGTGAAAGATTATATTGTCCACGTACACATCAAAGATTATGAAGGAGAAGAGGGAAACAGATTTGTCTTCCCAGGAGAAGGGGATTGTCAGGTAGAGAAAATAATTAGGGATTTACTTTCCTCAGGGTATGAGGGGGGTTTTTCAATTGAGCCTCATATGGCTTCCATTGTTCACCTTGATAAAGAAGCTGAGGATCAAGAAGCTGCTTATCGCCTTTATTTAGAATATGGGAAAAAAGCCCAAAGTCTTGTGGAGAAAGCAAAAAGAGAATGATGGTATCTCTTGGATTTTTTTCAAAGAGCCTGGATGTACCTTAAAGATCCATTTTTGAGAGTCTCCCATTGTCTTCGGCAGTTCCCCCGACCTCATAAAGGGTGGTGGGAAATTCTATTTTTTTGAAAATCTTATCATACCTTGAGCTAGTATAATGCCTAGATTTTTTTTGGATATTTTTTGTCCTCATCCTCTCCTCGAGTATACCCTTCAATTTACAATAATCCCATCTGTTGAAGAATATTCTTCAGCATCTCTTGTTTGTCTTTATTTAGAGATTTAATAGGAGGCCTGGTTGTTCCAACCTCTATTCCTATCAGTTCAAGAGCTTCTTTTATTACCACCGGAAAACTTCCCAAGCTAAAGGCTAATCTTAGAGGAGCTAAGTTAGCTTGAGCCTTTTTGGCTCGCTCTAGGTCTCCTCTTACATATGCCTCATAGATTTCTACCACTAATTTTGGGGCAACATTTGCTGTAGCTGCAATTGCTCCTTTTCCTCCGTATATGAGTGTTCCATAAATTAGGGTATCCCTTCCAGCCAGGACAGAAAAATCGTCACTTGTTCTTCTAATATATTCTGCCGTTGAAGTCATATCTCCGCTGCTATCCTTAATGCCTATTATGTTGTCAACTTTGGAAAGACGGACTACCAGATCAGTGGAAAGACTAACCCCGGTTCTTCC
>SDBS01005704.1_pt1 | contig 12100 bp, 9 predicted proteins | sample 2277091 | NCBI WGS metagenome assembly SDBS01 (sample SAMN10404972, study PRJNA504765) | marine sediment metagenome | isolation source: marine sediment core GS10_PC15, 163 cmbsf | place: Arctic Ocean: Southern Knipovich Ridge | collected 2010 | reverse complement strand
CCTCACAGGTATTATGCTGAAAACATAATCGTCGCGCTGGCCAGGCTGAACGGGAGGGCCGTGGGCATAATCGCGAACCAGCCGCGTTTTTTAGCAGGCTGCCTGGATGTGAATGCTTCAGACAAGGCAAGCAGGTTTATAAGGACCTGTGACGCATTTAATATACCTCTGATCACTTTTACCGATGTCCCGGGCTACCTGCCGGGCACCGATCAGGAGTGGGGCGGGATCATCAGGCACGGGGCAAAGCTCCTCTGGAGTTATTCCGAGGCCACAGTGCCGAAACTGACCGTTATCACCCGCAAGGCCTACGGGGGGGCTTACATAGCCATGTGCTCGCGGCATCTGGGTGCTGATATGGTATTCGCCTGGCCGATGGCTGAAATAGCCGTGATGGGGGCAGAAGGGGCCGTCGATATTATCTACAAAAAAGACCTGGAGGAGGCCAAACACCCGGAAAAAGCAAGGAATGAACTGATAAAAGAGTACGAGGAACTGCTTTATAATCCCTATATTGCCGCGAACAGAGGCTACATCGATGCTGTAATAAGACCTTCTGAAACCCGTGTCAGGCTCATTGAAACTCTCGAGTGTATGAAGTCAAAAAGTGATACCCTCCCGCCCAAGAAGCACGGCAATATACCTCTTTAGGCGCGTAGTACCTTAATACCAATTTTCTTGTTTTTTTAGCAAGAAAATTCTAAAAGTCGGGCAAGCCCGAAGTTGCAAGAATGCGGCTTGTCCGCATCAGGAGCATGGTTTGAATATAAAAAGAATTGCCGCGCTGACCGGGGTAATATATTATTTAAGAGATGAAGAATTAAGAAAACAGCAGGAAACTGCCCGGATAACCCCGGGCGGCGATGCAGGCCTGTGGGTGCTGTGCGGCAGGCAGACGATCATGTCCGGCAGGGACCTGGTCCAGAGGAGGATCTTTGCCAGAAACGGGGGCCGGCCGGTTGTCAATGGGGTAGTTTCAGGCAGGGTAGGCAGAATACCAAAAATCAGGGTTTTAACAGGTAATATTATCAGAAACATGATCAGGAATTTTTAAAAAATAGCATTCAAAGGTGAGAAAGTGTTTACGATAAAGAAAAAACGTATTGATGTAATGATAACCGCGTTCAGGGACGGCTTTCAGTCCGTTTACGGCGCCCGGGTGCTGACAAAGGATTTTTTACCGGCTGTCGAAGCAGCGGTCGATGCCGGACTGCGCCACTTTGAAGTAGGCGGAGGCGCCCGGTTTCAATCCCTGTTTTTTTACTGTAATGAAAACGCGTTTAACATGATGGATTCCGTGAGGGAGGCTGCAGGCCCTGACACTAACCTGCAAACCCTTGCCAGAGGTGTCAATGTAGTGGGCCTTGAATCACAGAGCAGTGATGTGATCAAACTGCACGCTGAACTGTTTAAAAAACACGGGATCACGACGATCCGGAATTTTGACGCCCTGAACGATGTCGACAATCTTGACTATAGCGGGCGCTGCATAGTTGATGCGGGCCTGAAGCACGAGATCTGCATAACGCTCATGTCCCTGCCGCCCGGTGTTGAAGGTGCTCACACACCGGAATTCTACCACGGTGTACTGAAAAACATACTCGACGCGGGGATACCTTTTGACTCTCTGTGCTTCAAGGATGCCTCGGGTACTGCAACACCGCAGACAGTGTACACGACGATAAAAAAGACAAGGGCAAAGCTGAGCAACAAGATACCGATCCGGTTCCACACCCATGAAACAGGAGGCACAAGTGTAGTCTGCTCAAGAGCAGCTATTGAAGCCGGGGCCACCGGGATTGACTGTTCAATGGCGCCAGTGTCCGGAGGGACTTGCCAGCCCGATATTGTGGTCATGTGCCACGCGCTTAAAGGTACGGAATATGACCTTGGATTTGATATCGCCAGGCTGATAAAGGTAGAAAAAGTTTTTAAGGATTGCATGAAGGATTACGAGGACCTGCCGGAGGCTGCCCGGGTCGAACCGATGATGTTTTTTTCACCCATGCCGGGAGGGGCCCTCACTGCAAACACGCAGATGATGAGAGACAGCAATATCCTTGACAGGTATCCTGCCGTGATCGCGAGTATGGGTGAAGTGGTGAGAATGGGAGGTTTCGGGACCTCAGTAACACCGGTTTCCCAGTTTTATTTCCAGCAGGCTTTTAATAATGTGATGGTCGGGCCGTGGAAAAAGATCGCGGAAGGATACGGCAAGATGGTGCTGGGTTATTTCGGAAAAACCCCTGTTGCGCCTGACCCTGAAATAGTGAAGCTTGCCTCCGACCAGCTCAACCTGGAGCCGACAACGAGAAGTCCGCGTCTTATCAACGACGATGACCCGTCAAAAGGAGCAGAAGTCGCAAAAAGGATACTCGAGGAGAACGGGCTTCCCGTAACGGATGAAAATATTTTCATTGTCGCGACATGTAAAGAAAAGGGCGTTATCTACCTCAAAGGCGAAGCCCGGGTCAGCGTTAGAAAGAAAAGTCTGCTGAAAGGGGACGGTAAGGGTGAACTGAAAAAACCGCCAGTTAAACCCGACAATCTGAGAAGCTTCGACGTTTATGTGGACGATGAGTATTTCAAAGTGGAAGTCAACGATCTCTACAAACCAAACCAGGGGTTTTTGAATTTTTACAGCTCCGTTTCCGCGAACCCTGATCAGTCTGCCGCGTCTTTATCCTCTCCCCCGGGCAAGGGGAACAAATCTTCAATCCAGGCAAGCGAGGGTGAAACTGCTGTAACAGCACCTCTTCCTGGTACGATTATCCGTTATGAGAAACAGGTCGGCGACAGGGTCAAAGTTGGAGATACAATAGCGATAATCGAAGCCATGAAAATGAACAACAACATAGATTCTTCTTGTGACGGGGAAATTACACAGATCCCGTTTAAAGCCGGGAGTAATCTTGCCAAAGGCGACATAATCTGCATTATTAAGTGCTCCGAGTAGGACCTGGTTTCCCTGTCTTTTTGGGGGATATGATCGAGCGAGCGGGTGGTCCGCATCAGGGGGTACGGGTGGGCAGGTATAACATCCTTCATTTCACGGAACTTGATTCAACAAACCTCTACGCGCTGCGAAACCTGGACAGCTTACCCGATAAACAGGTCATTGTAGCGGAAATACAGACAGGCGGCAGAGGCAGGTTTAAGCGAAAGTGGGTCTCCCATATACCTGATAACCTGTACATGAGTCTGGTGCTAAAACCGGAAGACCCCGAAGCATGGGTGCGGGCCCCTCTTCCAAGCCTGACGCAGTACATGGCTGTCGTGATATGCGAGGTAATGCTGTTATATGGGGCCGATACATCGCTGAAATGGCCGAATGATGTTATGGTTAAAACCTCAAAGATTGCCGGGCTTTTAGGTGAAAGCGTTATTCAGGGGCGCCGGCTTAAAGGTTATGTTCTCGGCGCAGGGATAAACCTGAACATGACAGCCCTGGATCTTGAAGGCATTGACAAGCCGGCTGTATCACTCAACCAGATATCCGGGGCCGCGGTGGACCGTGAAGAGTTTTTATCCGCTTTGCTCGATGAATTTTTTAATGGATATGATGAGTTTATTGAAATGGGGTTTTGCTCGATCAGGGACAGGTATATTGAAAAGTGCGCATTTCTGGGGGAAAAGATCACGGTGTCGACTTACGATGGCCAGGTCATCGGAGATGCCGCGGGCTTCAGTGACGACGGAGCATTGTTAATTATCAATGATAATGGAGAGATGGTAAATATAACCGCCGGGGATGTTAATTAGACTGCGCAGCCGGAATTAACCCCTTCATGATGTCTTCATTATTTGATCGGACCGTATCCCCGAATTTCTGTATAACATTGATAAAAAGTTTCAGTTTGCTTTTCAGTACACTATTTAAAGCCGGTTTAAACAGCCTGCAGAGAAAATCAAGGAAGGAATTATTTACCAGGACCCAGAACTCGATGTCAGTCATGATCGAAGTGTCTGTAATTTCCTCATAATAAACCGAAGCAATGACATCGGCGCTGATCTGCCCGATCTTTTTGCTCACAATCACACCACGCCCCCCGAATTCCCTGAAAGTCCTTTTTTTTTGCAACAGCTTGAAGTTTCCGGCAAGGCCGCCATCGTCTTCGGCGTAAAACCTGTCCCTGTCCGTAGATTCGATCCTCAAAGAATGGATGCCGTATTTGTTCAAAATTTCTGAAGCATAGTCCATATTGTCGAGAAAGTAATCCATTTCTTCAGACGAAAGAGCAAGTTTAAAACCTGCCATCTTTTGGTAAAAAGTCGGGTTTGATTTGACATTCTTTAAATCGGCGCCTCTGCCTGCAGCAGGGGAAAATATTATGGTAATAAATATAATTATAAAAAATGACTTTTTGTTGTGAAACACCTTAATGACCGCTGCCGGTTTTAGCTGTGCGCACCAGGAGATAAATGTAATAATCATGGATCCGTGCCGTTACTGAAAAATTTTTTATCAGAACGCATCAATCAGTAGTTAATATGGATATATGATCATTAAACTTTTTCCTGATTGTCACTATTGCCTGATTGAGTGTTTTTTCGGGTATGTTTTCATTTTTAAAACTGGACAGGTTGATTATACGTGTGTCCTTATAATACCATATGTAATCGATCAAACGGTCAATAAAGTTCAGCAGCTTTATAAGCTCTTTGTACGGTTCCGATGAGCTTTCGGGGTTATGGTGAAACAGGGACGCTTCCACGAATATTTCCGGGAGGTTCCAGTAGTCGAGGAAAAAAGCCCCGATTTCCTGATGTGTATGTCCCTGAAAACCAAGAGCAAGTTCATTTTCATAAAACCCCATGTTCCGGTTATTTCCGGCGTTCTCGACTATTAAATTATACCGTCCAGGATAATACTGGAGGAGAATGATTTTTCCGGTTTCATAGGTCAAACCGATCGAGGGAAAGTGTTTAAATGGCAGCGCCCCATGTTTTTCTCTGTAAAAACCTGGCAGCAAAGCATTCATAATAAATGAGTGGGTGAAAATGTATTGCAGGTGTCTGGTCTGGTCGCTGTTCCAGTTCATCGTGTTGATCACGGAAATAGTTAGCAATATGTCATGAAGGGTGTCAAGGCCCAGAGTGACCGAGGCCTGGCTGATCGAACTGCAGCTATTCATCCCGTAGAACGCGGAGTTGGCGACATGCAGTACCTTTGTCGCGATCGAAGGGTCTTTTTGAATTATCTTTGACACCTCTGTCATGGATTTTTCGTTATTTACAGCTTCCATAAATTCGGAATATATATTCGAGAGGGTCGGAAGGTTTTCGATCCCGTTGATTATATCGAGCAGCTTTTTGGATTTGAGGGTTTTTCTTATGCCGAGGATATGATTGATCTTTTTTTCTATCTCTTCATTTTGCCATGGTTTCAGCATATATGTGGAAGCAAGCCCCCGGGTGAGAGAATCGACCGCGACAGATTTTTCAATAAATCCGCTCAATATTATACGGTTGATCGACGGGTATTTTTCTTTTACGATCTTGAGAAACTGAGATCCGTCCATGCCCGGCATCCTGTAGTCGGTAATAACAATATCGACGGCTTCACTTTCCAATATATTTAGACCCTCACTGCCACCCTGGGCGGTCAGCACCTCAAAATCCGAATATAAAAAGCCCCTTTTTATGCTTTTAAGGATACTGATTTCATCATCCACAAAAAGGACTTTTGCCCGGCGTTTTTCCTTTACGCTTTTTGAAATTTGCATATATTAATTCGTTTTTTCTATTCTTGATTCTATAGGGATTTTTATGATAAACTTTGTTCCCATCCCTTCTTTACTCTTCACAAGAAGATCCCCTTTGTGCTTGTGGACAATTATGTCATAGGAAATATTAAGACCCAGACCGGTGCCTTTTCCCGCCTCCTTGGTGGTGAAGAAAGGATCAAAAATTCTATGAATTATATTGGCCGGGATCCCCGGACCATTATCGGTGATTTCACAGTACACGAATTCATTATCCTTGTAGGTCTTTATTTTGATTAAACCCTTGCTGCTGCGGGTTTGCGCTTTAAGGGCCTGCGCGGCGTTGACGATTATGTTGAGAAACACCTGATTTATCTCGCCGCCTATGCACTGAACGGGTGGAGTTTGTGAAAAGTCCTTTTTGATATCAGCCACGTATTTAATTTCATTTCTTGCGACGATCAGCGTGCTGTTAATGGCTTCGTTGATATCATATTGCTCTATTTCGCTGTCGACATCGATCCTGGAAAAATTTCTCAAATTACGGACAATTCCCGTTATTCGGTGAATTCCTTCCATCGATTCACTGACAAGATCACCGATATCCTCAAAAATATAATCCAGCTTCTGCTCTTTTTTATATTTGTCAATTTTGTCTACGATTTCAGACACGGCGAAGTTCTCTTTTGAGTGAATGCTTGAAGCGATCTTTTCAAACTGCTTGATATATTTTTTGATGATGTTGATGTATAATTTAAGGCTTGTAAAATTGCTGGAGATAAAACCGATAGGATTGTTGAGCTCATGGGCGATCCCCGCGGCAAGCTGGCCGATCGAAGCCAGTTTTTCCTGCTGGATCAGCTTCGGCTGAGTTTTTTTTAGATTTGAAATAGAATCAATGAGGTCTACGTTTTTTTTGTGGATGTTGGTTTGGCCCCTGATGTTTTTCGTTATATCCCGTATTACACTTGTGTATATAATGTTCCCGTATTGATTTATTATCCGGCTTGATGTTACATGCGCGGCGATAAGCTCACCGCTTTTTTTAACAAGGGTTGCCTCAAAGTCTTTTACAGAACCGTGCTTCTGCATCAATTCTTTCCATTTGTCCATGTTGGCGACACTGTGATATAAATACTGCAGATTGTCGATGGACAGTAAATCTTCTTTTGAGTCATATCCCAGCATGTTGACACACGCCGGGTTGACGTCGAGTATCCTGTCATCCGGGGTACTGATGCAGACCATGTCCTGCAAATTTTCAAAAAATCTATAGTAAATATCCTCCGACATAAAATACGCCCCGTCTTCGGTATTTTTAAAGTCGGCTTCATGCTTAATGTTTTTAATGGGATCCATTTTTATTCCTTGCAGTTCCCGGATGGTTATTCCAGTGCGTTTTTATGCACTATGGTTAATTAGTTCTTGGTGACAACTTCGGCCACGACTAAGTCGGGCAAGCCCGACAACTCCGGGTCTCCCGGAGCAGTCCCCAATAACTAATTATAAAACACAAATAAAGCTTTTACCAATCGTATTTGAAAAATTTGTGCTTTTATTTTTACAATGAGAAAGCTATCATTTTTTTGCTTTTAGCTTTAGATTTAATTAGTATATAGTTTAGTACCTTTATAACAATTTCTTTTCTTTTTTTGCGCAAACTTTAGTTTGCAGGAAACATATTTAAAATCAAAAAATGCGGCTTGTTCGCATTAGGGAAGAAATTTTATAAAAAACGCTGTTGTTTTCGGCAGATTTGTTTCCCCTGGGGGATTGAATCATGGTAAAAAATAAGGTCCTGTTCGTTGATGATGAATTAAATACACTGTCGGCTTTCAAGCGCCTGTTTTTTAACAATGATGATGTTGATATTTTTACTGCTTCAAGCGGGACGGAGGGGTTAAAGGTTCTGGGGCTGAACGACATAGATTTAGTGATATCGGATATGAGGATGCCGCAATTAAGCGGTACCGATTTTCTTAAGTATGTTAAAAATAAATACCCGAATGTGCTGCGGATCATGCTTACAGGTTATGCTGATATGCCTTCGACACTCGAAGCCATCAACAGCGGCGAGGTTTACAGGTTTTTGACAAAGCCCTGGAATGACGATGACCTCAAAGTCACAATAACGAAGGCTCTGGAATACTCGGCCCTGAAAAAACGAAATGAGGAAATGAGCAAGATCATTTGGAAAAAGAACAGGGAGTTAACAGTTTTCAATGAGAGTCTCGAACAAAAAGTTGAGCAGAGAACTTCTCAGCTCGGGCAGGTGATAAGCAAGTTGAAGCAGGTGAATAATGTTCTCAAACAGAATTTTGACGAGATTATCAACCTTCTGACAGGTATTATATCGCTTTTTCACAAGGACCTCGCGTCCCATGCAAAGAGAGTAGCCGGGTTTGCTGAACTGATGTGCAACGAGCTTGTGATCGAAAAGGATGAAAAGGAGATAATTATCCACGCTGCATTTCTTCATGATATAGGGATGGTGGGCGCAACCGATGATATTTTCATGCTGGATTTTGATCAGCTTGACGAAAAAAGTAAAAATTTTTTCTTATATCACCCGGTGATCGGAGAGAGGATAATCGGGGCCATAAAAAACCTGCGAAAAATATCAAAAATTATACGTTCCCATCACGAAGAGTATAACGGCAGCGGGTTTCCTGATCAGTTGAGGGGCTCCCATATTCCGATCGGGGCGCAAATAATAAAGATCGCCAGTGATTACGATACTTTCAGGTTCAAAAGAGAATTTGGTTTTGATGAAGCGCTGAAAAAAATCAAGGACGGGTCTTACAAATCCTACGACCCGGATATTATAACCAGTTTTATCAAAATAATCACAAAGAGCGGTGCCCTGAAGCACAATCTATTAGCAAGGATCAGGATAAAGGACCTGAAACCGAACATGTATCTTTTGGATGAAATCACTTTAGAAAACGGCGTCCTGCTGATCCCGAAAGGTGTAATAATAAATGATATTATCCTGAATAAAATATACACATTTTCGTCCTTGATACCAATCACCAGGGAGGTTGAAGTCAAGTATCTGAGTGACCGGTAAAAGAGCGTGGCGCGGCTATAATGAAAATATATAAATTTGAATGAGGCCGTTTCATAGTTTAAAATGTAATTAGTGAAATAGAATTTATTAGAAACAAAATTATCGAAAAATGAGTAAAGAGGAAAAGTGCAGATCAGAGACAGGAAAATCTTAAATTAAAAGTGTTGAGGGTGAAAGTGGCGAAAGAAATAAGAGAAAAAGAACAGCTTGGAGATGAGCTAAAAACTCTGAGGAGCAAGGTTAAAGAACTGGAAAAATCATTATCCGGATTAAAAGATGAACATGCCCGGCTGGCAGAGAACGAGGAGAAGTTTCGAACACTGATTGAAAATTCAACGGACCTCAAGTACAGGTGCGACCTGAAAGGCCGTATCTCTTACCTGAGTAAAGCCTGGGAAGATGCTCTCGGCTACAAATCCACCGAGATGATAGGAAGTAAATTTTCGGATTTTCAGTCACCGGAATCGATAAAATTCGATGCTGACGAGTTTTTAAAAGAACTTATCGATAAAAAAATTAGCAGTTACGAGGCAGCATATATATCGAAATCCGGAAATATAATACATCTCAGATTTAATGTTATGCTGTACAGGAGCCACACGGGCTCCGAGCGGGGTATTATGGGGACCGCTTATGATATCACCGGTCTGAAATGTATTGAAGACCAGCTCAAGCAGTCGCAAAAAATGGAGGCGGTAGGACGTCTTGCAGGCGGTATCGCCCACGATTTTAACAATCTTCTGACAGCGATAATAGGGTATTCTGAGATGCTGATGATGAACAATCTGCTGCCTGAGAACGCTTTTCAAAGCGCGGATGAAATAAACAAGGCAGCCCACCGGGCAGCCGCGTTAACTCAACAACTTCTCGCGTACAGCCGAAAGCAGGTGTCAAGGCCAAGGGCGTTCAATCTCAATAAATTAGTAAATAATCTTGACATGCTGCTCAGAAGAGTTATCGGTGAAAACATCGAATTTTTCACCGTGCTTGAAATAGACGTCGGGCTTGTTATTGCCGACCCGGGGCAGATAGAACATGTGATTATGAACCTTGCGGCAAATGCCCGTGATTCAATGCCCAACGGCGGGGCGCTTACATTTGAAACCAGAAATGTCAATTTGGATGAAGAAGATTGTGAAAAATACCCGGAAGTTACCCCGGGCCCTTATGTAAGGCTGACTGTGAAGGACACAGGGCATGGTATGGATAAAGAAACTGCAAGGCACATTATGGATCCTATTTTTTCTATAATGGATCCTATTTTTTCTAAAAAGGAAGGAGGAAGACGGACCGGACTTGGTCTGGCCACAGCATACGGGATCGTCAAACAGAACAACGGCCAACTCAGGGTTACCAGCGAGGTCCACCAGGGGACTGCGATTGAAATTTACCTGCCCCGGGCGGAGGAAAAAATTGAAAAAAAAGAAACGCCGCAGCGAAAACTGGAAACAGAGGGGGGGAACGAAACTGTTCTTGTCGTAGAGGATGAAAGCGCCGTGCGGATTATGGTCGGGACACTTTTGAAAGGTTTTGGATATTCTGTCATCGAGGCCAAGGATGGCAATGAAGCTCTGGAGTTTTGCAGACAGAATAAAGAGATGATGATCCATCTATTGATAACTGACATAATCATGCCCGACGTAAGCGGGTTTGATCTGGTTAAAAGAGTCATAAAGACCCACCCCGGGACCAAGGTGCTGTATATCTCGGGTTATTCGGAAGAGGAAATATCCAATAAAGGTACTTTAGGAAAGAAGGTCCCTTTCTTAAAGAAACCTTTTACACCCACCGTGCTTGCCAGAAAGGTGCGTGGGGTATTGGATAGAGACTAGGCAGAAAAAGCCACAGACACTTATGATATCTGTCCTGCCCCGGAAGTTTTGTAAGAAGTGTTTAATGAGGATCAGCTGTTCAATCTTTCCTGGATAATCTTTATAAAATTCAGTTTTTTGAACAGCGCATGTTCTTCACCGTTCTTTGTTTTATCCACTCTTTTTACATTTATGAACAGATCTATTATCAGGCTGTTAAAAGTCTTAATGTTTGAAGGTGTGTTGTCGAGCGTCATTTTATAAAGGAGTCTACTGTCGGAAGTCATCTTATCCATGCGGCGGTGCGCCTCGTTCTGTATTCTGGGCCATATTTCTTCTTTAATGATCGTTAAGAAAGAGGTAAAAGCCAGTATTTGTGTGTACAGTCTATCAAGATCATATCCTTCTTCTTCAATTGTGTTATTGGAATTTATCATATCATCTATATCCATCCAGTCATTTTTTGGTATTGTTGAATCAAGGAGATAATAATTAATAAACTGATTATGGGTAAATATGTTGTACCTACTTCCCAGCTCGTCGATAATATCGAAAATCTTCTTGTCCTTAATTTTCATGAATTCGATCTCCAATATTCTGTATTGTATTATACCCGAACATATTTTGCAACAAAAAACAGACTATCATTTATATTCTAAACCATTTTTTTATATATTTCATTAATTTTTAAATAATTCTTGGTGACAACTTCGGCCACGACTAAGCCGGGCAAGCCCGAAGTGGCAACAAGAACTAATTATATTGGCAACAGTCAGTTCAACTGCTGAATATACCAACGGCTTTGCACCCGGTATTAAATTTCCTGTTTGTCATTATTTTGTTACACCCTTTATTATTTATGACACTTTTTTCAAGGTCATGGTGATTTTATAGCCTCCTTTTTTATATTTTATTGGAATGGTGTTATAATTAATTGTTATTCAATCAGTTATAAATCTGTACAGGGTGCAGTAATAAATGGTTTTTCAATATTAAGGCATGAGGATTGCAGTATAAATAATATGGCAGAAATGAAGAATAGGCATTTTTATTTTTTTGCGGTGGTAGTGGTTCTTCTGCCGTTAAACTGGGTGACCGTATCTGCATTACAGGCTGTTTTTAAAAATGAATTTCTATTGAAAGCCCTTTTATCATTTGCGCCATACCAGATTTTTATAAAGGCCGGATTTTGGGTCCTTACTGCTGCTGTGTGGGTAACGATGTATTCTTTTGTTATAATGAAAAAAAACAGTAAAAATAGACTTCTAAACGAAAAACAAAATGAGATGGCAGCCCTCCTGAAGGCTTCAAGAATTGTGTTGAAACACAAAAGCTTCAAAAACACAGCCAGGCAGATCTATAATTTCTGTAAATCGATAATAGGCGCAACCCAAGGGTATCTTTCGCTTCTTTCTAAGAATGGAGCAGAAAATGAATATATATTTATTGATTCGGGCAATTATCCCCCGAAAGAGGACCGCAGCTTTTCCGTGCCTATCCGGGGAATGCTGGAA
>SDBS01005702.1_pt1 | contig 12103 bp, 11 predicted proteins | sample 2277091 | NCBI WGS metagenome assembly SDBS01 (sample SAMN10404972, study PRJNA504765) | marine sediment metagenome | isolation source: marine sediment core GS10_PC15, 163 cmbsf | place: Arctic Ocean: Southern Knipovich Ridge | collected 2010 | reverse complement strand
ATTTTTTATATATATTTATATAAGATAAATAAATAATAATGAATAGTATATTTTGATTAGTATTTATAAAATAATTTTTTTTTTTATTTTTTTTAAAAAAAAAAATTAAAATAAATATTTGAAACATAAAGAATTTTTATTTTTTTTTTTTTTTTATTTGAGGGAAATAAGGAGAAAAATTGTTCTTATTTTTTGAAATAAATGAAATTTTTTGAAAATTATATATAATAGTTTAAATGTAGAATATAATAATCAATAAGCTAGTGTTTAGTCATTGGTCTTTATTTTTACTATTATTATTATTATTATTGTTTCAAAATAGGAACTACGAAATAAATTAAAAAAAAACATAAATAAAATATTTTAAATGAAGATAAAAGAAATATTTTATATTTTTGAAATTTTCTTTGGTATTTTTTTAATAATTTGGTTCGCAACTCGAATACCAACCAACCCAAATGTTTTAGAATATTCAAGAAATATGTGTAGTAATGAAGATAACAAAGATAACATTGGAACTGTATTTTTATCTAAATCGTCATTGTCCATATGGTCAACTATGTCAATGTTACAAACATCAAATATACAAAATAATGTTGTAAATTTAATACGTATATACAAAGATATTCAAATTAATACAAATATATATTCTAGGTTGTCACATGTAACTAGTAAAAATGTTATACTAAAAAATAAGAATACTATATATATTTATAATAATATGAAAAAACCTTGTTTAGTAAATTCAGTAAAATTTGATGATATAAAGATGTTTGGTAGAATAATTCTTTCAGTTATTTTTACAATATCATTTTTAGTTGTATTTGTATCTTATAAAAGAAAACAAGCAAAATATAATTCATTAATTATTAGTAATTGAATTAAAATAAAAACATTATTTTATTTGATTATATTTTGTATTCAATTTTTTAACAAAAAAAAATACAAAAATATTTTTTCTTTAATAGATCTATTAATATTACAAGTATCATCTCTGACAAAAAATACAATTGATATTGTTGATTCATTTTTGTTATCTTCTAATTGATAAGTTATTTCTTTACATTCTTCTTCATCATGATTTATTGTAAATATTTCATTTGAAATTTCTCCTTCAATCAATCCATATTTAAATAAATCTATTCTTGTACCATCTTCAATTTCATTATTATTAAAAAACTGTTCATCAAAAATTACTGTAATTTTATTATTATTACTATCATTATAATAATAAATTAAGTCAAGGTAATTAATATACTCAGTATTATATTTACATTTGTTATTTTTATTTAAATTTTTGATTTCTATAATTAAAGTTTGATTTTCTGTTTTAATTGTTTCGTAACAATTATTTATAAATATTTGTTCTAAATTTTTTGTTAGGGTGTTGGTGATGGTAGTATTAATAGTAGTAGTGTTAGTATTAGTGTCAGTATTATTATTTTCGAAATTGTTATAATACAACAAATCAAATTTTCTTAAAAAATTTTCATTAAATAAATTATTATTTTCTAATAATACTTTTTTTTCTTCTATTTTAATTAAGTTAATTTTCAGTATTGATAAATCAACATTATTTTCAGATGATCTTAAACTATAATAGTTTTTTATAAATAATTTTTCATAATCATAATCAAAGTTTATTTGAAAAAAATCAATTGATGTATTATTATTGATAATAGTTTCTAAAAAAATAACAATATTTTCACAACTGTAATTTAATTTCATTATTTTTAAAACATTTGAATAAATTATATCAATATTATTTTTAATGTAAAAATCATTAATTTCATTTTCAATGCTAAACTCCTTTAAATAATATTCACTAAAAGACTCTGTTTTTTCGTCTGAAATATTATAATTTGTTTTATAATATATAATTGAGTCATTGTCTTTTGTATAAAAAATTCTAAATTTGAAACAATAGTCAAAGTTTTGTTCACTAAGTATACTAAAATTATTGATTTTTATTGTACTTATTATATACAATGAAGAGTATGTACAAGTTACATCTAAAAAATCACTTTTTGATATCACAATTTCATCTTTTTTTTTTGTTTCTAAATAAAAATTTAATTGATCATCAATAAAATAACTTTCATAAAAAGAATTATTTTTGTAATATTCATTATGTGTAATTATGAAGCTTTTATATACACTTGTTTGATTATTTTCATTATCAGTATAATAACATATGTTATTATTTGCTAAATAAAAATTATTTATAATTATATCTGAATTATTATTTTTTGTTAATATAAATGTTCCAAAAGATTTATCCATAATAACATTTTCCAAACTTAATTGATTGAAATTTGTTTCAAGGTTCAAATATATATTATAATTATAAATATTTTTACAACAAATAATATTAAATCTTAAACAACTTAGTAACACATAAAATAAGTAAGTCTCTTTCATACAACAATAACTTATTAATTTATTTATTTTTAAAAAAAACAAAACAAAAATTTTCCAACAAAAATATTTTATTTGAAGAAAAATTTTAAACAAAAGTGGTATTATTCAAAAGTGATTACATCACAATATTTGGAAATGCCTCTAAAAAAGTCCCTCTTAAAATTAAAAGTGCTATTATATTTATCTTTTACTTCATATAAATACGTCTTGAACAACAACTGATCAGATTGAAAGGAATCAATAATTTTTGTATCAATTTCAAACCTTCTTAATTCAAGAACTTTTTTTTCTTGACCACATGTATCACTCTCACAAGCATAGAAAATCAAACAATTACCATCCAACAATTCAAAAAATATTACATTATTACTATTCTTATTATGAGTTTTCTTGAACAAACATAATTGATTATCTTTTTTTCTGCTGAAATGAAAAGTCATGTGATTTTCTGTATTTTTGAGGAGACAATCAGCTTCACATATATCCATTAATTCAATTGCAATTGATAATAAAGGTTCAAGGGTATTCATTTTAGTTTTAATTTTATTTTTTTTGTTTTTTGTTTTTTGTTTTATTTCAAAAAAAATGTTTTTTTTTTATTAAAAAAAATATTTTCTTCCAACTTTTTTTTAACAGAAGTAGTTTTATTTTTAAAAAAAGTAAAACAAAAATTAAATAATGAATATGGTAATAAATAATGAAGAATTTAAAAAAAGTCTAATGAATTTATTAATTACTTCTATTTTATTTCCAAAAAAACGCACTGAAATTTATATGATAGTTAACAGAACCAATAATAACGAAATTTATTATTTAATTGATAAAAATAATGTATCAAAAAATTTCATGGAGATATATACTGAACATTTATTAAAACAAAATAAATATTATTGTAGATGTATTAATATTGGTGGTTTTGTAAATCAAGCTCTATCTGTTATATTATATTATATTACATTAATTATAATAGTATTGAATTTTTTCTTTTAGATTTGTTAAATAATAGTTCACTTTATGTTAAATTAATACACTCAAGGGTTGAATTAGTGATGCCTAAAACAAATCTCAAAATATTTGAATATGAAGCTTTTGGAAAAATAGTTAAAATAACATATTTGGATAATTTAAAGATTGGAAATTCTTATGATTTTACAAATATTGATTATGAAATACAAGAAAGTATTAATTATGAAATATCATGTTTCCCAAACATATATGATTGTAATATGAAAAATTTATTAAATTTAAATTATTTAATTTTTGTTGATTCTATCATACAATATTTAATTATATTTAATAGAATAGAAAAAAAATTTAAATTAAGTAATTCAGTAACAAATTTGATATTATGTAATGGATTAGATTCTTTTTTTTTTGGCACTGGAATAGTTTCTAATAGTATAATTCTATTAATTCAAAAAAAAAAATATTTGTCAAAATTAATCAAAAATCTTCAACTTTATAAAAAAGAACTATTATCTGAAAATAAAAAATGTGATAAAAAAATTGAATTAAGAAAAAATTTAAAGTTAATGTATAAAAATATTTAAATAACAGGGATATTAAATATAATGAAGTTATCAAAAAAGTTGTTAAAAACAAAAATAAACAAATAAAAATAGTTTATTCAAATTTTTTTTCGTTTGTTTGTTTTTTGGTCTATTAGTCTTCACTACTACTACTCATAATAAATATATCATTGTCACTACTATCATCAACTTCATCATTACTTTTAGGTACATAACGATTAGAATCATCAACATCAATTACAAGAACATCAGAATCATCAAAATTTGAATCACTAGATTCTTCTTCTTCTTCAATTTTTCTTAATTTTGATTTTTTTTTGTTTATATAATCAAGATAAACTTGTATATCTCCTTTTTTATGATTTTCTGTTTTAAAAGTTATTGAATTTGTACTACTAACATAATCAGAATTTCTTACTTCGGTTGTTGGTTCATTGTCGGTCAAAGGATCGAAATATGGATTTTTAGTGTATTTAATTGATATTGATATTCGATCTTCATTTACAATAGCCAATTTAATTTTTTCACTTGGATTTTCAATATATTTAATTGCATTTCCACATTGATTTACAGCAGCTAAATTAATTTCTTCACTTGGATTTTTACAACTTTCTAATTTAAAAGTTACTAAATTCGTACTAGTTAAACTTTCGCTTTTAAATTTGTGTCCGTCTTTTGCGTCTTTTGACATTTGTTCTACCTAAGTTTTTAATTTTTTTTTGCTTTAGTTGACAACTATTTTTTTTATATTTTTATTTCAAGAAAATATTTTTTTTTATTAAAAAAAAAATATTTTCTTACAACTTTTTTTTTGAACAAAAAATATTTTTTTTTTTTAAAACAAAACAAAAAAACAAAACAAAGTAAAGTAAAGTAAAGTAAAGTAAACTAAACTAAACTAAATGGCTAGACTTAGTAACAAACTATTTCATTTAGTTTTTCTTGAAGATGCTGATCTTGATTTACTAAAAAAATATTTTATAAAACTTGAAACTTATACACTTATTCAATTTATTGATAATCCTGAAACTATATGCTTTCTACGTGGTAGTGATGTTCATATAAAAAATAGTAGATTTATTTTCAATTATAGTTTATTTTGGTACAAGTGCGTTGAATTTTTTGGATATGAATTAATAATACTTGAAAATGAACAAAAACAAAAATATCCATCTTACAAATTAAAAGAAAAAAAATCAAAACTATTAAAATATCTTCTTTGTGTTACAGGTTCTAAGGAAGAACCTGAGGTTGAAATATTAACAGTTAAGCATTGTAAAACAAAAGCTTTTTTATTTAAATTATTGCTATGCGTAAAAATGCACTGTGGGTATCATCCATTATCAGAATTTTTTTCCATTTTAATAGAAGAGTGTTATGTTTTTAAGATGTTTGATCAACTGAAAGGTGTATTTGTAGACTACTTTAATGATGTACTTTCTAATTCAAGAACTAATGAAAATTATGAAATTTTAAAATGTGCAATTGATAAAGAAAAAAAAATATGTACAAAACATACTTTTAGATTCAGTAATGAAGAATGCAAAGAATTGTTCAACAAAGCACTAGAAACTAATGTAGATTGCATTTATCAAATGTTTGAACAATAAATTAATTTTAAAACCCAACTTTTTATTTTATTGAGTAAATATAAGTATAAGTATAAGTATAAGTATAAGTATAAGTATAAGTTTAAGTTTGAGTTTAAATTTTTGTTTTTATTCGATTTTATTTTTGCAATATTTAAATAATTAAAGAAACAAACTAGATATTTGAAACATCAAGGATATTATTTTAAAAAAAATGAATAACACGAAAAAATTGAAAATAAAAAAAACAAAAAGAATTTTCAAACGTTTTGTTGATTCTTTTTTTGGATTGATATATTTATAAAGTCCGAAATATTTGTTGTTATTTACAACTGCTATTAGATTTTCATCAATTGAAGAAGAAGAAGAAGAAGAATAATTATTATTATTACTATTACTATTACTATTACTATTACTATTACTATTACTATTACTATTACTATTATTATTACTATTACTATTATTATTACTATTACTATTATTATTATTACTATATTTTTTGAAATTATGATAGAAAAAGAGAAAATTTTGATAAATTTTAAAATTGACAAAAATTACCAGAAATAAACTGTTTATTATATGACTTAAAATAATTATTGATTGATTACTCAATTTTAAATCATTGAAAATCGGAGTTATTACACTAATTATTACAAAATTAAACGATAAAGATAAAATATCCAAGAGAATAAACAATAAAAAATCAAAAAATTTTTCAAAAACTTTTACTAAAGATTTAACTTCAAAGGTTTCTATAATTGGTGTATTGTTATTGTTGTTTCCGGTATAACTTTCTTCGGTATATAGATTCAATTCTGTAAAATCTTTTATTTCTTCCACCTCTTCCAACATACTTTGTTACTATTTTTATTATTTTTTTTTTAATTTATTTTATTCCAAATATTTTTAAAAAATAATTTTTTAAATAGAACAACAAAATGAATAATAATTTAGAAAAAGAAGAATATCATAATTTATTTGATAAAAAAAATGCACTACTAGTAATAAATAAAATATTTGATGACAAAACTGCGAAACAATTATCACAAACAGTACAAAAAATTGATATGGAAAAAGAAAAAGAAATATTAAAAAATACTGAACATGATTTTTTGTTTTACCTTGATAAGTCCATTGAACAAAAAAATTCAAATGTAAATATAAACAACAGTAAAATTGAAAAAATATATGATAATTACGATGACGATGAAACAGAAGTTTTAACAGTTTTTGGTGATGAAAATTCTTTAAAACTTAAATTAGTTAACATTATAGACAAAGATAAAGAAAAAGAGGATAAGATTACAGAAATAGAAAGTACACAAATTAAAGGAATTGGAAATGTTTATATACAAAAAACACTACAAAAATTCAAAACAAAAAGGTACAAGGAAGTTATCAATTCTATTAAGTTACTAAATATACAAAAAACTAATTTTAATTTTGGTGAAAAGTATGTCTTACAAGAGTTTTTTTGGGATGAAAAAAAATTGAATTTATATTTTATTTCTGTAGAAGGTATAATAAGGTTTATTATACCTGAAAAATTTTCTTAATAAAAACATTACTTTTTTAATATGGAAGAAACTTTTTCTTTTTGTTGCTTTTAGCACTTTTATCATAAACAATAACTTTTTTTTTTAAAATTCTATTGATATTTGTATTTGTATTTGTATTTGTATTTGTATTTTTTCTTTTTCTTTTTTCGTTATTATTATATATTATTATTTGTGTAAGTTTAGTATTTTCAAAATATTTTAAGGAAAATACATTATTGTGAGCTTTTAATGTAGCAACTTTAGATTCTATTCCTCTTTTAGCTTTCTGTATATTATTTCCTGTTTTGAGTTGATGCAGAAAATCATCAGCTGTACTTTTGTTTATTTGTATTGCATATAATAATTTATTTTCATAAATTTCAATAGCTTTATCAAGACTCTCACATTTTTGGTAAGATACATGTGTCTTTTTATCGTGCTGTTGAATCAAAACTATCCAACATAATTTATTATCGCAGTACTCATCTTGTTTATTTTTTGAAGATTTAAACTTAAATGTTTCAGGCATTTTTTTTTAAATTTTAAACTAAATCATTATGTTATTTTTTTTTTGTTATTATTATCATAACAAAGATAAATAAAAATATTAAATTAAAAGTTTTAATTCAATCAACTCATCTATATATTCAGTAATAAATTTACTTTTTGTACTAATATTACTTGTTCTTTTTGTTAAAGTACCTAATTTTTTATACAAATTTTTTTTACACATTTTTATTAATTTTGATATTAGTTCTTCAAATTCTTTTGAGAAGTAATTATACATTCTCTCTGAATTCCCAGAAAATATGTTAACTTGTTCTTTTTCTTCCAAAAGTTTCAAATTTTTGAAATTACAACAATTGGAACTTATATCTTCTTCTCTTTTTATTATTTCTAATTCCAAACTCATAAAATTAAATCCTGGTTTTGTATTGTAAGTAAAAAAATTCTTAAGATGTACGAGATCATATTGTTCAATTATATCTTTATCTAAATTTACTACCTTTTTTAAACCACCATCTTGCAGAGAATTTAAAATAACAAAAATTGATTTTTTAATACCAGAAATATTAGAAAAAATTTTTTTCTTTTTACTATTATTTTTATTGTTGTTGTTATTGTTGTTGTTGTTGTTGTTGTTGTTGTTGTTGTTGTTAGATTTATCATCTTTCAGGTTCATCAAATTATTTTCTTTATTTTTTAAATAAAATAAATAATTTGTAATTTTTTTTGAAAATTTGTCTATTTTTTCATAATTTAATTCAGCAGATTTAGTTGGTATGTATTTTTTAATTTCCGTTTCAATTTGATTTGCATAGGTTAAAGATGTTAAAACCTTTTCATATATTGTCCTCTCTCTATAAATTTTTTTTTGATTATCTAAAAGAATTTTCTTTCCTATTGATAACATTAATCTAACTTTATTTTTTTTTGAACTTGTGTCTTTTAATATTGAATATATTATAAGTTCAATTGTTATCTTGTTATCATTTTCTCTTTTTTCTTTTTGTTTTAGTTTGTTATTATAATTATTATTATTATTATTTGAAAAATTATTATTGCAAATTATGTTAAAAAAGTCTTCAAATATTTTAACTTTTTCAAAATCCAAATTTGAAATTTTTTTTTTTTTTGAATTATTTTCTAATGATTTTAATTTTTTAAAAAATTTCAAAGCATCTTCAATAAAATATTTATTAAATTGTGAAAAAGTAATTAAATATTCTGAAATAAAATTAAGGTTTGTAATCACATACTTTATTATTTTCATTGTTGTTGTGTTTTTTTTTTCAAACACACTTTTTGTTGTTTTTTGTTTTAAAAATATATTATTATTATTATTATCATTATCACTTTTCATAATACTACTACTTTTACTACTAACATTACCAAATTTTTTATTTTCCTGTTCAATTTTTTTATATTTTTCTAGTAAAATTTGATTTTTTAAAAAATTTGCCTCATTATTTAAATTATTGTTCGTAAAATATATTTTTTGTTTATTATCATTAGTAGATCCATCAAACTTATTATAATTTATTGTTTTTAAACTTTCAAAAAATAAAATCAAAAATCTTATATTCTTTAAGTGTTCATTGTAATTATGTTGAAATACATCAATTGAATAATTCTCTACATAATATTTTTGTTTAAAATTTTTATTATTACGATCATAACTGTTTCTCATAATATCATTATGATCGCTTATAGGAGTATGTCTTTGTGGATCTTTATCTAATACCGGTGAATTATTTTTGATTGTATTTGATATTGGACATATAATTGAAATTTGGTGTCTTGAAGAATCTACAATTCCTATGCAATTTTGATCACAAACGTGAACTTTAAAACTTTTTTGGCAAATAAATATATTTTGACTAACAGTTTTTCTAACTATTTTTTTATTAATCAAATTTTCGATTATACTATCATAAGAATTACCAACCTTAGGATTAAAAAAATTACATATGTCATAGTTTTTGTTGTTCATAATTTTATTTGTTGTAGTATAAAACATTTCTTCACTTTCTTTAACTTCATTATTAATATTTACATATACTTTACACAAATGATACTCATAATTAACATTATTAATAAAAAACTCTTGATCTTCATTTTGTATTTCATTATGAATCAAAATATCGTTTATTAAAATGTAACACAAATCTACTAACTCATCATAACATTCTTTTTTTTGTTTAATTAAAAAAGAAATTCTATCTATTTCTCTGATAAGCATAATCGATAGGAAAGCCTTCTCCATAATTATTTTTAAAAGTGGTCTTTTTATTTATGTATTCTATTCTTTTCTTTTTGTTTTGTTTTGTTTTGTTTCGTTTCGTTTCGTTTCGTTTCGTTTTTTATTTTATTTTATTTTATTTTGTTTTGTTTTATTTTTTTTTAATTTTCATTGATTTTCAAAAAAAAATATTTTTTGTAAAAAAATTTAAATAAAAATGGTTTTATTTTTTTTTAATTACTTAGTTATCTGACGAAAATATACTAAAATTTTTAGATGTAGTTTTAGGGTTTGTTTCTTTTTCTTTACTTTGGTAGTAATATCTAAACACACAGAATATAAGTTTATGACAATCAGGATTTTTTTTCCAATTTGAAATGTACATATCTAATTTTTCCTTTTCTAAAAATTCTTCGGATATTTTAATTCCTAAACCATTACCAAAAATATTTTTTGAACTATCTAAAAGATTTTCTTTTTCTTTTGTTGATAATTTTGAAACATTGCATAAATTTTTTGTAAGTATATTCAATAAAGAATCTTCTTGTTCAATTACATTTCTTCTCCTGTTTAAATTTTTAGTAATAATGTTGATTTCTTCTTGAATTTGTTTACCATGATTTTCTAAAATCACCTTTGATTTGTCATCATCTGGATCATACTCTAAAGAAAGTTTTTTCAAATTCAATTTTTTACAATTATTATCACAAACTAATTCATTAAGCGTAAAGTCATTCCTGTCTGATATAATTAGTTCTAATAGTAATGGAATTGATTCTCTAATAATTTTATTACTAGTATCATCTATAATGGTCTCTTTTGATATTAATTGCTTAAAAGATAATGATAATGTATCAACTTTATTAAAAAAAATACTGTAATCACCCAAACTTCCTTCAGTTAAAAAATTTTGTGCTGATTTATGAAGACTTTCTTTAACCTTTTTTGAAAATATTATTTCAGAAATTTCTTTTTGTTGTTGTCGTTCTTGGTCTAATCTTTCTTGTTCTAGTGTTTCTTGTTCTTGTTCTTGTTCTTGTTCTTGTTCTTGTTCTTTTTGTTGTTGTTGTTTTTGTTGTTCTTGTTCTTGTTCCGCTTGTTTTTGTTTTTGTTTTTGTTTTTGTCTTTGTCTTTCTTCTTCTTCTTCTTCTTCTTCTTCTTCTTCTTCTTCTTCTATCCAAGGCACAACAGGTTGTTTTTCTTCTTCTTCTTCTTCTTCTTCTACTAAATTTATTTGTTTTTCTTTATTTTCTATTTCTATTTCTTTACTATTATTATAACCATTAAGGATTTCTGATGTTATTCTTTTTTTTGCTGGTCTTTGGTCTACATTTTCTAAGTTTCTTTTATTATAAGAAACAGTTCCATTAATGTTTACTTTTTCAAAGTTTGGTTTTGAAAGATCATTACATACAATTGTTTTTGTTAAATTTTGAATATTTTGTTCAACTTTTTTTGCATAATTTTCCAAATTTTTTGCATTTAAAATTGAATTCTTATCATCTCCTTTTTCATCTATATTTTCATTATCGTAATCCATACTTCTTTCACTTTCACTTTCACTTTCACTTTCACTTTCACTTTCACTTTCACTTTCACTTTTACTTTTACTATTATTAGTATTATTCCTAACAAAATTTATTGCGAAAACTTTTTCGGAAATTTTCTTAAAGTTTTTAAAAATTTGGTAATTATATGGAAAAAAATTAAGGTAAATTTTTAAATGATTCACTAAAATATTCCTAGAAGGTCCTCCCAAAATTTCCATAAAATTTTCAATGCTTTTTCCAATCAAATTCGCAATATTTGCATAAGTTTTTGAATCAGTAATATAACCTTCTGTATTTAGGTTAGTTTTAGAATTTGAATTCATACTGTCAGGATTAAATGATATAGTTGATAACATTTTGAAGAACTTGTTGAAACAATCAAGTTTTTCATTTTTTGCATCAAATTCCAAAAACTTTTCTGTATTGTCAGCATAAAATTTAAATTTTTTAGTTTTGTGTTTGTCTGAAGCAAATTTGAAGAATTTTGAAATATCAATCATGGTATCTTGAAATTTTATTAATCCAAGATTTTTTAATAATATTTTCAAATCTGGTTTTACAATTGGAAAAAACCTAATTTCATTAGTAGTTTCATTTTTAACTTTGTAAAACCAATTTCTAAATACTGTTTTACCTTTAGAAACAAAACAAAAACTCATATTTTTATGAGTGAGTTTTTTGTAATGTCTATCACTTAAAGTATTTTCTTTAAACTTATGAACAATAAATAATT
>SDBS01005701.1_pt1 | contig 12103 bp, 15 predicted proteins | sample 2277091 | NCBI WGS metagenome assembly SDBS01 (sample SAMN10404972, study PRJNA504765) | marine sediment metagenome | isolation source: marine sediment core GS10_PC15, 163 cmbsf | place: Arctic Ocean: Southern Knipovich Ridge | collected 2010 | reverse complement strand
CGGGTTCTTGCCCTCGGAGAAGATGACATAGTCGAAGGCGACGCTGCCGGACTCGGTTGCCACGATGAATCCGTCATCGGCCGAAATCGCCGTTACCTCGTCCTCGACGATGATGCCGCCGAAACCGGTCACCTGCTCGCGGGCGATCTGCTGGAAATCCGATCCGTCGATCTCGCGAATCCCGAGATAATTGTGCAGATAGGCAAAGTGCATCGCCGTCGTGTCGGTCCCATAGACCGTCGCTGCGTGCCCGTTCTTGGCCAGGAACAATGCCGCGGACAGCCCTCCCGGCCCATCGCCGATGATTCCAATCGATGCCATGCCGCTTCCTCTCCCCTGGGGTCGCTCAACGCCCGGATCTGCTCAGATATGCCCATGCAAGCACCGATCGCGGCATCAAAGTTCACGGTCTACGGGCGGGTGCAGGGCGTTGGGTTCCGATGGTCAATCCACCGGGTGGCCGGCGAACTGGGCCTCTCAGGCTGGGCTCACAATCGCCCGGACGGTTCAGTCGAGGTGTGGGCGCAGGGTTCTGCCGAGGCAATCGCCCAACTGGCTTCGTTCCTCGAACAAGGTCCCACCGGAGCTCGAGTTGTCACTCTCGAGGCGGAGCAGGTTGAACCCGACGATCGGATCGAGGGTTTCCAGATCACCTTCTGATTGGCGAAGCGACTCGCTACTCAGTGGTGCTCGTTGATCTGCACCGGGGTGCCGTCGGGATCCTCGAGGGTGAACGAGCGGCCGAAGGTCTCGTCGGCAATCGCTGTCGCCGGCTCGATGCCGTGGTCGGCGAGGCGAAGCATGACCGCCTCGAGCGGCTCGGCGGTCACCAGCGACAGCTCCACCCGGCCCCGCTCGGGCAACTCTTCGATGCGATGCACCCCAAGGGTCGCATCTCCAACATCGAAAGAGGTCCACACGTCGGACTGATAGGTCGGCTTCGATCCGAGCACGGCGCCGTACCAGACGACCGCGGCTGCCGTGTCGGTGGTATAGATGATCGGTTGCAGCTTCATTTCCGCTCCTTCTCGCTCAGATAAGCCTCGAGGGCGTCGGCCACGAAGTCGGATAGTCGCTGCTCCGCTTCGATAGCGGCGTGCTTGACACGCTTGATCAGCAGCTCTGGCAGATAGACATTGAACTGTTTCTTTTCGTCTGTCATCTCGCTAGTTTGCTAGCACTCTAGCATTCTGTCAAAGGTCAACCTCGGCGGGATGGCAACATCCTGTCGATCACACAGCCAGGGCTATGACGGCTCAATCCGTGTGCTCGTCCCTCGTCATGATGTCCGACAGCCCGTCCGCGAAGTCAGACGTCGTACCGAGAAGGTCTGATCCCGGCCCGATCGCTCTGTTGCCAAACTTCCGGCGGAGGGCGTCGACCGCCTCATCGAGGGCCTGAAGTTCCAACTCCTTGGGGTTGCCCGGCGATGCCTCGTCGTCCACATCAAGCTCGAGCTGTAGCGCGGCACCTCGCTCCATGTTCGAGACGGAAATGCCAACCAGGTTCAGGCCACGATCCGGATGATCGTCGAGGACCGTTTGGATCAGTGAGGCGCCGGTGCGATAAAGCACGGCGCTCGACGCGGTGGCACCGCGCAGCGTCTTCGACCTGGTTACCGAAGCCATGTCGGTGAACCTGGCGCGCACGGTCACGGTCCGTCCGCGCCGGCCCTTGTTCCTCAGCCTTGCGCCAACTCGTGCGGACAGTTTGGCGATCACGGCCTTCAATTCCTCGGGGTCACGGTGGTCGCCGCCGAATGCACTCTGGGAGCCGACCGACGAGGCGCGGCGGCTGGTCTCGACAGCCCGTGCGTCGCTGTTCATCGACAGGGCCCTGAGCTGTGCGGCCCTCGCCCGGCCGACTCGATCGGTGAGCATCCGCTCCGAGGTCTCCGAGATATCGCCGATCGTGGTGATCCCGAGGCTGGCCAACGCCTCCTGGGTGACCGGTCCAACTCCCCAGAGGCGCTCGACCGGAAGCGGGTGGAGGAACGCGATCTCGGTGCCGGGCTCGACCACGATGAGTCCGTCGGGTTTCGCCACCTGGCTGGCGATCTTCGCCAGGAACTTCGTCTGTGCCGCACCCACCGAAACCGGGAGCCCGGTCTGCTGGCGTACCCGCTTCCGGATGCTTGCCGCGATCTCACCCGGCCTGCCGAACAGGTGCATCGACCCCGCGACGTCGAGGAACGCCTCGTCGATCGACAAGGGCTCGACGATCGGTGTGAACTCACGGAATACTTCGAAGACACGGTCTGAGTACTCGACGAAATCGCCGAATTCGCTGTCGAGGACGATGAGTGGCGGGCACAGCCTGCGCGCCTGTCCGAGCGGCATGGCACTGCGGACACCCATCGCCCGTGCTTCGTAGGTGCACGACAGCACCACGCCACCGCCGACGGCCACCGGCTTCCCGATCAGGTGTGGTGCCTTCAGCAAGGCAACCGACGCGTAGAACGCGTCGAGATCGGCATGTAGGATCGTCGGCCCGTCGGCGCGCCTCATACGGAGATCATGTCACGCCCGTGTGACACAATTGTCGTCATGAGCGCAGACTTCTCCGCCCTCGGCATCGTGGTCTCCAACATGGCCGCGTCGCTGGCGTTCTACCGGCAACTCGGCCTGGAGTTCACCAACGGCTCCGAGAAGGACGGCCATGTCGAGGCCATGCTCCCAGGTGGATCCCGTCTGATGCTCGATACCGAACAGGTCATGGCCTCCTTCGACCCGGACTACAAGGCACCGTCCGAGGCGGGTCGGATCAGCCTGGCGTTCGACTGCGGGACGCCGGGGGAGGTCGACGTCCTTCACCAGGCAATCGTTGACGCTGGCCACGAAAGCCTTCGACCTCCCTTCGACGCATTCTGGGGCCAGCGATACGCGACGGTGCTCGATCCCGACGGCAATACCGTGGACCTATTCGCCGCGCTGTGAAGCCGACCTACTGCTGATAGATGTCGCTCACGATGCCGGCGTTTTCTGCGAGGACCACATCGCGCTTCACCTTGAGGGTTGGCGTCAATTGGCCGCCCTCGACGGTGAGATCCTCGGGAAGGATCCGGAACTCCCTGATTGACTCAGCCCGTGACACGGCCTCATTGGCACCATCGATGGCATCCTGGACCGCGGCCTCGAGGTCGGGATCGTCGATCAACGCATCGAGCGACGAACTCGGCTTTTCGTTGGCCTGCGCCCAGCCGCCAAGCGCGTCCTCGTCGATCGTCACCAACGCAGCGATGAACGGCTGGGCGTCGCCGATGACCAGGCACTGGCTCACCAGCGCCGAGGCGCGCAGCCGGTCCTCGAGCACAGCAGGTGCGACGTTCTTGCCTCCCGCGGTGATGAGGATTTCCTTCAGCCGTCCTGTGATGCGCAGATAGCCATCATCGTCGAGTTCGCCGATGTCGCCCGAATGAAACCAGCCATCCGGCTCGATCGCGGCTTTCGTCGCCTCCTCGTTCCTCCAATAACCGGCCATGACCCCGGCGCCCTTGATCATCACCTCGCCGTCGTTGGCAATACCGATCGTCGTGCCGGGGAGCGGGCGCCCGACGGTGCCGATTCTCTGCTCATCCGTTGTGTTGATGTTCGAGGCGCCGGTGGTCTCGGTGAGCCCGTAGGCTTCGACTGGGGTGAGCCCGATGCCGCGGAAGAAGTGCCCGAGGCGGTCCCCGAGCGCGGCCGCGGAAGAGATGGCATACACCAGCTCGCCGCCAAAGACGTCGCGAAGCTTGGCGTAGACCAGGCGGTCGAATAGCGAGTGCTGGACCCTGGTGGCGACGCCGATCCTTCCTCTGGCGATCCCCTCGGAATAGGCGATGGCCACCCCGACGGCGCGGTCGAAGATCCCTCCCTTTCCCTCCGCATGGGCCCTTTGCACGGCACCGTTGTACACCTTCTCGAAAACCCGCGGAACGGCAAACAGCCAGGTCGGCTTGACCATGGCCAGCTCCTCGAGCAGGGCGTCGACGGAAGATGCGTAAAAGATCTGCACCCCGGCAGTGACCGAGGTGATCTGGACGCTGCGCGAGGCAATATGGGCGAGCGGCAGGAAGAGGAGGGTGCGCTGACCGGTCCGCATCATGGCGGGAACGGTGGCATCGAGCTGGGCGAGCCCGTAGCTCAGGTTGCCGTGGCTGAGCATCACGCCCTTGGGGCGACCGGTCGTCCCCGACGTGTAGACGAGGGTCGCCAGGTCACCGTGTCTGATCTCCTCGATCCGACGATCGACTTCCGTGCGCAACAGGTCCGTTGCACCGTTGACGAGTTGGTCCATCGCCCCATCGTCGATGACGAGCGTGTGGCGGCAGGCCGGCAATCGCTCGGCAACCGTGTCGTACATGGCCTTCATCGCCGGCGTTTCACAGATCAGCACGAGCGACTCCGAGTCGCCGAGGATCCACTCGAGTTGTTCGGTCGATGACGTCGGGAAGATGGTGACCGTCGCCGCCCCGGCGGACCAGATCGCATAGTCGAGGAGGGTGAACTCGTAGCGGGTCGAGCAGAAGATTGCGACGCGGTCGCCCTTTTGCACCCCCAGGGCAAGGAGGCCGGCCGCGAGTTCCTTGACCGTGGCGTGCATCTCGCCAACGGTGATGTGTGCGAATCCGTCCCCGATGCGATAGCTCAAAGCAACGCTGCCGGGATCGCCGCTCGCTCGCTTTGCCAGCGACGAGACCGGGTTGTCGGTGGGGCTGATCGCCCGCTCCCCAGGTGTGGTGTAGGTATGCACCGCTTCGCCTCTCTGCGCGCCTGATCAGAGTGTATGGGGACGGTCGCTACCGTGCCGCCGTGGACGGCATCGACATCTTCGGCCTCGATCGTCTGCTCGTCCTGATGCTGCTGGCAATCGGGTTTGCCCTCGTCGCCGGAAACGGATTCGCCATCCTCCAGGAGCGTCGCGGTCGAAAGCCAAAAGACGAGGCGGGAGAGTTCAGGCCGGTCCGCGCCTGGTGGCTGTTCGGGGTCGGGTTGGTGATGACGGTCTGGGGCCTTGCCAGCCTCTGAACCAAGCGTTCTCGCGTCGCTAGCATTTGCCGCCCCGCGGGTGTAGTTCAATGGCAGAACATCAGCTTCCCAAGCTGAATACGGGGGTTCGATTCCCCTCACCCGCTCGATGAGAGTCGCGGCCGCACAAACCGCCCCGGTGTGGGGAGACCCGCAGGCGACCGGCGACGTCGTGGTCGAGTGGGTCCGCAAGGCCGCGGCCGACGATGTCGCCCTGCTCGCCTTTGGCGAGACGTTCCTCAGTGGATATCCCTTCTGGATCGCGCGTACGGACGGGGCGCGCTTCAACGCCCCCGATCAGAAGGAGGCGTACGCCCATTACGTCAACGGTGCCGTCGACGTTGACGGTCCCGAAGTGGAGACGATTTCGGCCGTCGTCGCCGAGACCGGCGTGTTCACCTATCTCGGCATCACCGAGCGCTCAGCGAGCGGTGGCACTGTCTACGCCACCTACCTCGCCATCGACCCGGTGGCCGGCGTCGTCAGCGCGCATCGCAAGCTCATGCCGACCTACGAAGAGCGCATGGCGTGGGGCATTGGTGATGGCAATGGGTTGCGGACGCACCACGTCGCCGATTTCGCGGTGTCTGGACTCAACTGCTGGGAGAACTGGATGCCATCGGTTCGCCATGCGATGTACGCGCAGGGAACGACGCTGCACGTGGCCGCCTGGCCGGGGTCGGTCGAGCTGACCCGGGACATCACACGGTTCATCGCACTCGAGGGACGTTGCTATGTGCTCTCAGCGGGAGCTCTGTTGCGCGCCGAGTCAATTCCTGCCGACTTCCCGCTCCGTGATGAAGCAGTACACCCCGGAGAGCTGCTCTACAACGGCGGTTCGGCAATCGCGTCTCCTGACGGTTCCTGGCTCGTCGAACCGGTCGCCGGCGACGAACGGCTGGTGGTCGCCGACCTCGACCCCGCGGTCGTTCGGGGAGAGCGGCAGAACTTCGACCCTGCCGGCCATTATTTCCGCGGTGACGTCATCCAAGTGCACGTCGACCGGACGCGCCGCGACCCGGCGTCATTCACCGAATAGCAGAGCCCGAGCCCGGCCGGGACCACAGACATCGACAGCTACCATCGCCGTCGATGATCTTCTCCGACCGGACCATCCGCGAAGCCATCGAGTCCGGACGCATCCGGCTCGACCCATTCGACCCTTCGCTGGTGCAGCCGTCGAGCGTCGACGTACGCTGCGACAACCGATTCCGGGTGTTCGAGAACCACCGCTACGCCAACATCGATCCCAAGTCACCCCAATCCGACCTGACGACGGAGATCAAGGCCTCGGAGTCCGACCCGTTCATCCTCCATCCCGGCGAGTTCGTCCTCGGCACCACCCTGGAGACGGTTGGCCTCGGGAACGACGTTGTCGCCAGGCTCGAGGGCAAGTCGTCGCTCGGTCGCCTCGGTTTGCTCATCCACTCCACCGCCGGATTCATCGACCCGGGTTTCACCGGGCAAGTGACCCTGGAGTTGTCGAATGTGGCCAACCTGCCGATCACCATCTACCCCGGGATGAAGATCGGCCAGATCAGCTTCTACGAGATGACCACGGCCGCCGATCACCCATACGGATCGCCGGAGCTTGGCTCCAAGTACCAGGGACAAAGCGGACCGACCGCGAGCCGCATGCACACCGACTTCGAGGAGGAATGAGATGGCAGAGACGCCGAGGGTCAGCGCAATCATGATCGATTGCAACGACATGGACGCCATGGCGGAGTTTTGGGGAGCGCTGCTCGACCTGGAGGTGGCGGCTCGCTATCCGGAGTTCGTGTTCATGAACGCAGTCTCCGAGGGCGGGCCCAGCCTGGGGTTCCAGCTCGTGCCGGAGACCAAAGCGGTCAAGAACCGGGTTCACCTCGACCTCGCGGCCGGGGATCGGGAAGGGGTGGTCGCAAGAGTCATCGAGCTCGGAGGGACCCGCGTCCACGATCACGGAGACGATGCGTTCAAGTGGACGACCTGCACCGATCCGCAGGGCAATGAGTTCGACGTCGCAGATGCCGAGTAGAGCGAGCGTCGCTTACGCGTCGATGGTGTAGAGCGTGATCGGCTCGGCGACGTTCTTCAGCTCACGCTCACCAAGCAGCGTCGCGGTCAGGCCTTCCTTGTTCTTGATGTTCTCGTAGACCACGGCCGACACACCGATGCCGCCCGGTGGGGTCTCGCCCTCGATACGTGAGGCGATGTTCACCCCGTCGCCGTGGACGTCGCCGTCGGTGTGGATGACTTCGCCGAGATGTATCCCGATCCGCACCTGGTAGCGGCCGTCTATTCCAACGGCTCGCTGAATGTCCTGAGCCGAGGCAACGGCACTCGACACCGAGGCGAAGCTGGCAAGGACGCCGTCGCCCATCTCCTTGAGCAGCCTCCCGCGATGGCGGGAGAGCGCCTCGCGATGAATCCTGCCATTCGCCTCGAGGATCTTCATAGTCGACGCCTCGTCATCGCCCATCATGGCGGTAAAGCCGACGATGTCTGAGAACAGGATCGCCGCAAGCTGCCGATCCTTTGACCCGCTCCCGGTGCGGATGGCCTCATCGAGATAATGGCGCTTGCCGCTGAGCGCGCTTTGATACTCGTCTTTGGACAGGATGTTCTCATCGAGCTGGAAATCGGTGCGAAGCAGGTTGTCGAAGAACGCCTCGAGCCGGTCCGCGTCGTTCTTTACCCCCTCGCGCATGAAGTGGGTGTCGATATTGATGCAGATCGCGCCCACCAGCCCGTACTCGGGGCGAAAGATCGGGATCGTGGTGCACTTGAACTGGCGGGAGCCGATGTTGAGCTCGTAGTTGACCTTGTCCTCGCCACGCTGGCGGCGGGTCTTGAGGTCGAGAACGAGGTTGGTTGCGCCGCTGCCAACGGACCGTCCGGTCACTTCGCCGTTCTCGATGGCGACGAGCGAACGAGCCGGGTTGACCAGATTGTGCAGCAGAACCTCGATGCCGGTATGCGGGAAGGATCGGCCGAGTTGGTTGACGATCCGCCGATAGTTCTCGAGGAATTGCTCGTTCTCTGAGATCACCGAATCGCCGCCATATGCCGAATACAGCTCCTTGTACCGGGTCAACGCGTCGCTGGTGAACGTGTCGCGGACCAGGTTTTGCTCACCGATGACGATGAGCTCGCGAGCTGCCTTCTCGTTTCGATCCTGGAGGAAATGCCGCACCGCCTCGTCGAAGTCGTCCGCGCTGAATTCGCCATGGCCGTTCGGGTTGATGACAAATGGGTAGAAGCCGTACTCCTCGAGGCGCTTCCCCCCGACAGCCTCTCCCGGACCCGCTGCGCCCGCCCTGGTTCTGGCGCCGGCGAAGTATGCGCCAACCCCGACCGCAATCAAGATCAGCGCAAACAATCCGATGAGCAACGGGTCCACCAGTCCGACCTCCTCGAGGTCGATTCTACGCAACTGCCTCCGGCTCGGAGGCCGGGATTTTGGCGGGACCGACGGCACCGGACCCGGCTACAAGACCTCCTGCGATCACCAGAGCGATCCCGATCCAGGTCAGCGGCTGTGGCGACTCGTCGAGGAACACTGATGCCCACACCACCGCCGACGCCGGCTCGAGATACATGATCACCGAAACAACAGCGATCGGGAGCTTTGCCATCGAGCCCCACCAGATCACGCCGGACAGACCCGTGAAAATCACCCCCAGGATGAGGAACTCGCCGATGAACTCGGACGATTCTCGGATGGCCTGCACGGTGAAGGGGAACAGAATCACCGCGGCGGCGAGCGCCTCCCACATCGCCACCGTGAGGCCACCGAGCGCGGCGGCGACCGGCTTGCCGATCACGAACAGTGCCGCCAGCAGAACGGCTGACACCAAACCGACCGCGACCCCCTCCAGTGTCGCTCCTGCACCGGGGCGCACCACCAGCAGCATCCCCACTGCGGCGAGCACGAGTCCGACCCAGGCAGAGGCCCGGTTCTCCTCGCCAAGCACCGGCACCGACACCAGCGCTGCCAGGATCGGTCCGATGTAGACGACCGCCAGGGCCACAGCAACCGTCGTCAACTGGATGGCGAGGAAGAACGTCAGCCAGTGGACGGCGAGCAGGACACCGAGCACGGCGACACGGAGGCGATTGGTCTCGGGCAGGGCGAAGTGCCCGGTCGCCAGTGCCACTCCTACCAGGAACAAGCCCCCGAGCGTGACGCGCATCGCGACAAGGTGCGTCGCAGGGATCCCTGCGCGCACAATCAGGGGAATGGCGCCGAACGATATGGCGAGCAGTGCGATCGCCATCGCCGCAATCGCCCGCTGTCTCGTGTCGTATTCATGCATAGATGATCATCGATATGTTACGCATGGTTGCCACTCTGTGGGCTGCGGGCTACATATGACCATTACGGCCCTGGGCCGTAACGGGGGTCAGGCGACTGGGACGTCGCGGCCCATGTCGGCGAAGAGGGTGAATTCGGGGAGGAACGTCATTTGCACCTTGCCGACCGCCCCCTGGCGGTGTTTGGCGATGACGACCTCGGCGATGCCCTTCGTCTCGTTCTGGTCCGGGCTGTAGTACTCGTCGCGGTAGATGAACATCACAACGTCAGCATCCTGTTCCAACGCCCCGCTTTCGCGTAGGTCTCCAAGCCGGGGCCGCTTGTCCTCGCGTTGCTCCAACGCCCGATTGAGCTGGGAAAGGGCGATCACCGGCACCTCGAGCTCCCGGGCCAGGTTCTTGAGTGAGCGCGAGATCAAGGCGATCTCCTGCTGGCGGTTCTCGCCACCGCTGCCGTGCATCAGCTGCAGGTAGTCGACCACCACCAGGCCGAGGCCGGGGTTGCGGCGCAGCCGTCTCGACTTGGCGCGGATCTCGGTAACGGTCAGGCCCGGGGAGTCGTCGACGTAGATCGGCTTCTTGTACAACAGGCTGGCTGCATTCGACAGCTTGGTGAAATCGGCCTCGTTGAGACGTCCGGTGTTGAGTTTCTGGAGGTCGATGCGCCCGGCCGAGCACAACATCCTGGACACCACCTCCTCCCGGCTCATCTCCAATGAGAAGATGGCGACCGGAAGGTCTTGCAGCGCCACATTCTGGGCGATGTTCAGCGCCAGCGCCGACTTCCCCATCGAGGGGCGGGCGGCGATGATGATCAGGTTCGTGGGGTGGAGCCCGGCGAGCTTGCGGTCGAGGTCGCGGAACCCGGTGGGAATGCCCGTAATTTCGGAACCCTCGCGTTGCAACTCCTCGGCCTTCTCGATGGCCGGGCCGAGCAACGGGTCGATCGATGCCAGACCGCCTCCGATGCGCCGCTCGGATACCAGGAAGACTTCCTGCTCTGAGCGGTCGAGCACGTCGGCGATCGGCTCTTGCATCTCTGTTGCGAGGGAGCCGATCCTGCCCCCGACCCGCATCAACCGCCGGCGGAGGGCATGCTCCTCGACGATGTCGGCGTAGTACTCGATGTTCGAGGTCGTCGGCACCGTGTCGAGGAGCCTGGTGAGAAATTCGACGCCGCCCATGCGCTCGAGTGATCCGTCGCGGCGCAGCACCTCGGACACCATCACGGCGTCGATGGGCTCATTGGCATCGAACAAGCCCTGGATCGCCTCAAAGATCTGCTGGTGCGCCGGTTTGTAGAAGTCCTCTGCGTGCAGCTTCTCCAACGCGATGTTGGCGGCGTCAGCAGAGAGCAGCACGGCGCCGAGCACCGATTCTTCCGCATCGGTGCTGTGTGGTGCGGTGGGAAGCGCGCTGGTCATTGGGCGTTCGGCGACGCTGGTCACGAATCCTCCCTGTCCTCTCCTGGCCTGTTCCTCACACTGTCGCACCTGGGTATGACACGAACGCGTCAACCACAGCGGGAAGTAAGGGAAGCCCCAGGAGTGTACGCGGATCACGCCGGAGGTTCGTCCCACATGGCAACATGTTTTTCGCGGCAGAGCGCTGTTCAGAGTCGACAGTCATCAGTCGTCAGCAAGAACGCGACTCGGGCTGAGGACTGCAAGCTGAAGACCGATGACTCCCTACGCGGGGATCACATCCAACGTGACGATGAACTCGACTTCGGGATGCGGGCGCAGCGCAACCTCGTGCAGGCCGATCTCTTTGATCGGCGCATCAAGGGAAACCAGCTTCCGATCCACATCGATCCCGGTGAACTTGGTGATCGCGGTGGCAATGTCGGCGTCGCTGATCGAACCGAAGAGCTTGCCCTCATCACCCGCATGGGCGGCAACAACCACCCGGGTCCCCGTCAAAGACTGGGCAAACGTCTCCGCCTCGTCCCTGGCCACGCGCAGTGCTTCTTCGCGCGAGGCGCGCATCGCGTCGGCCTGACGAAGCGCACCATCGGTCGCCTTCACCGCATACTTGCGTGGGACCAGGTAGTTGCGCGCATAGCCGTCGGCGACCTCCACCACATCGCCCTTGTGGCCGAGGTCTTCGATGTCGGACGTGAGGATGAGCTTCATCGTCGCGGTTTCGAAGTGGCCTGCTTCGTGGAGACATACGGCAGCAGCGCCATCTCTCTGGCGTTCTTGATGGCGATCGCCACCTGGCTCTGTCGCTTCGCGCTCAGCCCGGTAACCCGGCGGCCCCGGATCTTTCCCTTGTCGGACATGAACTTGCGAAGCAACGCGACGTCCTTGTAATCGACGTAGTCGTCCTCGGCGAAACGGTGGACGGTGCGCTTTCTGCGCCTCGTGTCGACCTTCTCTCTTCGCCGCGAGGGCTGTCTCCGCGATCGTGCTTTGGCCATCGATGTCTCCTCGGTAGAGCGGGTTGCCTAGAACGGCGCCTCGTCTGGCCCGTAGTCGGTGCGAGCGACCGGGGCGGCTGCGGGAACCTGTTCCTTGTTGTTCTTGTTGTCGCCGGCCCACGCGCCATCACGCGGCGTCTTGGTAACGGTGGCCGTCGCCCAGCGGACCGAGGGACCGATCTCCTTGATATCGATCTCGATGATGGAGCGCTTGTCACCCTCCTGGGTTTCCCACTGCCGCTGCTGCAATTCGCCGACGACGATCACCCGAAGACCCTTCGTCAGCGACTCGGCGACGTTCTCGCCCATGTCGCGCCAGCAGGTTCCGCCGAAGAAGCTGGTCTCCTCCTGCCATTCGCCATCGCGGTTCTGA
>SDBS01005700.1_pt1 | contig 12104 bp, 9 predicted proteins | sample 2277091 | NCBI WGS metagenome assembly SDBS01 (sample SAMN10404972, study PRJNA504765) | marine sediment metagenome | isolation source: marine sediment core GS10_PC15, 163 cmbsf | place: Arctic Ocean: Southern Knipovich Ridge | collected 2010 | reverse complement strand
AAAGTACCATTACGACGACCATCGTACACAGAGAAAACCACGAAAAAGAAAGGCCAGATAATTGATACAAGAACTAGAATAGGCGACGCTAATATATCCGCATACCGCAAACCTTCCCACCAACCAACTACAGGGATTTGCATTTCTTCTAGCAGATTTAAAAAAGGCAACGGTATTTTGCCAATTTCTAAACGCAAGTACGTGGCTAAGACCAACATCCCGATAGTGCCGAGCCAGTCCATCAACAGCAAAACGATCACCCGTCTTGTACTAAATCTTCTCAACATAATTGTTCCCATCTGGTGTTCATTATCACTTCATTCTATCATCCATTAATTGGTTTACAAGTCACCATATCCTTTATTAGTCAAGTAATTAGTTCATTAATTCCCAGTGGTTTTCTCAAGAATTGCTTCGAACTGATCTCCAATCCTTTGAATATCGAAATGCTCTTCAGCGTATCCTTTTGCATTATTAGCAAATTCCTCTCGTAATTTCGTGTTTTGTACAAGCCTTTCAGCAGCTTCAATGAATGAGCGGACATCCTTTGGAGGTACGACTATCCCTGCTTTGTTTTGAGAAACGATTTTCGCGGCCAGGTTCTCAGTTGGAACTGCCAGGAGCAAAGGTCGCTGTGCACAAAGGTATGTCAGCACTTTTGAAGGGACCGAAAATATCCCTGCATCAGGATCTAAAATAGCCACTAAGACGTCCGCAGAACCCATTACAAAAGGTAATCGATCGAAAGGCTGATACTCTAACAAATGTAAGTTTTCTAGCCCCATATTTTCTTTTTGTTTTTTCAACCATTCGGCTCCAGGACCTTCTGAAACCACTACAACAACCACATTTGGTTCTTTCCGAAAATGAAGCGCCAATTGCAGCAGCAAGTCTGGATTATGTTTCATTCCCAGGGTTCCAGTATACATGAAGCAAAACCGGTCCGCAAACTCCCATTTTGATGACCAGGTATTCACTTTTGGCTTTGGTGTGAGATTTTCAAGTGGCGCCCAGTTCGGGATTACAGACAACCTATGCCCATTAACCCCCCATTCCTGCATGAGTGGAAGAAAATCATCTGTGATGAGTACAATTTGATCGCTTTGTATAAGTAACTGCCGTTCTAATCGAATATAATACTGCCCAATTATCCCCCCAAATATGGGAATCCTTTTACGCAAAATATTTTTTGTAGCTATTCCAATCACATCCTGAAGCCAAAACACAAAACGAATACCATGCTCTTGAGTAGTTTTCAAGGCACGAGATTGCGCGTCTAGTGGGGTTTGCGCTGAGATCATCACATCTGGCTGAAAATTATTTATCTCACTAGAAAGCAATTGCCCATATTCTCTTTCCTGCCTCCAGCGCATCACGAACGAGTACTTTTGTAAAGGTTTTCGAATATAAATAGGGCGAATTGAAAAACATTCTGGATCGGTTGAGTTTCTATTTAATGGACCCCGCGGTGTTATATTGTATCCCGCATATAGGTGAAGGACCTCATGTCCATGCTTTGCAAGTTCACGGCTGAGTTGTACTGGAAATGCAAAACCTGGATAGTCATGAACTAAAATTCGCATGTCAGTACTGAAATTCAGGTTTGGAGATTTTTCTATCGATTGGTTAAGTATTATTTAAAACAATGCACGTCTGTAATTAATGCAGAAAATCAAAAAATCTAGTTTTCCGTGATTTCCGAAGTGATATATCCAACCTAATATTTTTTTTCACAAGCGAAAAAAATGCTGGGCGCCCAGTACTTTAAAAAAGATTTCCGTGACATAATGTCAAGTAAACGAAGAACATCTCTTACAATAGGTTGGTCCAAATAGCTAGGTATATGAACGTTTCCAACAATGTGCATTATTTCAAAGCCTGCGTTTTCTAAATATTGTCTTATTTGTCTTAGACTAAGCCATATCGAAAATACATCTCCAGATATAGATCGTCTATTTTTATTAATTATTAATGCAGCAGGCAAATAATAACTATAAAGGTTTGCAAAGTTGATCACTAATTTGCCGTTTCTCTTTAATACACGTGCAATTTCATCAATTGCAACATCGTGAAGATGTAAATGATTAAAAACATTTATTGAAACTGCACAATCAAACGAATCACTCTGAAATGGTAAATGGTAAGCAGACGAATTTATTCCTATATATGGTGATAAGGCTATTTCATTCAATCTCATTCTTGCGGCTCTTAGCATTTCAACAGATATATCAACTAAAGTTAATTTTTCACCAATTTCTGACAACAACGGTGAAAATCGGCCTGTCCCGCAACCCACCTCAATTATTCTTTTCCCTCTCCATCCCATACATAACTCAAAAATTATTTGATATTGGGAAAGCGACGTCGCAATGCCACCAATGCTTTTCCATCTATTGTCATATGTGGAGGCATCTATATCATAGAATTTTTCTACGTCTTTCTCTTCATTGATCATTTTAATGCCTCATCATAAACTGATTGCACTTTATCGGCAATAATAGTTGGATGGAATTTTTCCCTAACTTTTTTGCTTGCAGCAAACCCCATAGCTGCGCTATGATCGGCATCTAACAGCAGTTTTATTAGAGCCATAGCAATACCTTCGACATCTTGAGGAGAAGTGAGAACTCCGACTTCAGGATTGATGATCTCAGGCATACCGCCAACTGCGCTTACTACTACTGGACGCCCAATTGACATTGCTTCAAGAGCCGCAATAAAATAATCGGAAGGACCATATGTATTGAGAAATGGGGCAACTAAAACATCAGCTGCTGTCATAAGATCAGACATATTATTTACTATGCCTTTTTTTATAATATGCTCCTTAATTCCCAATTGCATAATTAGAGATAATAGATATGTACTTCGAGCTCGATGATTTTTATGCTGCAATTCTGTTGTAATTATTAATTTTACGGAAGGGATTTCTTGAATCACTAGAGGTAATGCTTTTATCACTGTTTCCAAATTTTTCACAGGAATAGTACTACCAACAAATAGGATTATTGGACAATTAACTGGTAATCCAAGATGATTTCGTATTTCAGATTTTGTATGTTTAGTGGTATAACGTTGAATATCTATTGCTGGTGGAATAATAACAATCCTTTCAGGATTAACTCCAAACAATTGTAAGGATTTGGATATATTATTACTGATTGCTATGAACTTCTTTATTTGGTAAGAAGCTAGTGATAAGAAATACCACTTTCCAACATATCTGGATAATCCTCCCTTGGAAAAAACAGGACAATATACTGTTTGTATAGCAGCAGAATTCTTAACTCTCGAATAAGTAATAGTCGGGATAATATAATCAAAATACCCCGAATGTCCATGCACGATGGCAGGATTTCTCTCATTTTTTATTGAATAATATAATATTCGAGTGCTATATTCTATGCCAAATTGTAATGAATTGGGAGATGAGTGTACATTAATTGGAACTAATTCTATTTTCGAATTTTCCGACTCAATGAATGTGGTTTTTAAAGCGTCTCCTGGCATTTGACCGACTATAGATACATTATTGGATTTCGATTGTTCTCTGGCCAAATTAAATAGGGCATTTGCTGCCCCCCCGATAACAGTACTATTATTAAACATTGGGAATCTCGAGATCAGATGAATAATCTTCATAATTGAAATATTTGGTTATAAAAGAGTGTACTGTTTTAAAAAAAGTACTAAAAATACAACTGCCCTTTAAGCTCAGACATTTTCCTTAACGTTTTCCTACTCAAAACTTTGCGATTCATACGTATATATGTCATATCTTTGAACAACAATATTAATGATCGTAATGGGATACTGATATCTTTGTAACGTAGTGATAACTGCGTCCCTCTAATTAGAAAATAAGAAAAAACATTCAGTATGGGCAGGTTTAACATTGCTGCCTTTACTCGATTTTTTAGTGCAATGGAAGCAAACTCAATACGATTAGGAATCCGCGCCTTGGGTGACTTTTTATGCATGATGCTTATTCGGGGATTGTAATAAATCTCGAAATCATTTTCCAATGCTCGCATTGATAAATCCGTTTCTTCAGATCCCCAGGGGAAAAAGTCACGATAGGTTCCAATGGCACCAATCATATCGCGCCGAAAGGCATGACCCGCACCGATAAACCATGCACATAGTCCTGGAAGATCAGGATCTCGATTTTTATCCCTAAATGGGTATTCTTGAGGAACGATCTTTTTCGAGAAAAAGTTGGTTATTTTAAATGCCTGGATCCCTACCACCGGATGACGTTCAAAGAATTCAACTACCTTCTCTATACTATCAACATACTCAAAAATAGCATCATCGTCAACCTCCACGATATACTTACCGCGTGCTTGAGAAAGAGCAACATTTCTGCCTCCACTTACCCCCTTGTTTTCGCTAAGAACAACATAGCGGATATTTCCGCACTCCTGAATTCTACGCTTGTTATGTTCAACAACTTGAGCATCTGAGCCGTTCTCCAGAACGAATAGCTCAATATTTGCGTAACTTTGCTGTTGTATGTTTGAAATTGTGTCGAAAAGTTCTTCTGATCTGTTTCTCGTGATGATCAGAACTGAAACCAAGTTACAAGAGAAGACACCATTTATTGCGCCATTCTCCTCATCTAACATAATAGCTCACCAAGACTACTAAGGCTCCAATGGACACCGAGATCGCAAAAAGTGTTATTAAGGCGCTTAAACCAATGGTCGTGGTTTTTTTTCTGGTAGGAACTGTAACAACTGTTTTTCTAATTCCAACATGCGAAAAAGGTATTCTTCTCGCTTTATCAGGCTGTTGTTCTAACAACGGATATGCACTCGCAAGTCCCAATATTACAGCAAATGCAAAAGAAACTGTCCTGATACCTCCAATATTGTAAGTGGTGAAAAAAGAGATGACAAAAATTCCAGCAACACCTGCAAGCAGGGTAATCCGAGTACTGCGATCAATTTGTATCTTTCTTAGCCGTATCCATGCAACAGCAAAAATTAAGAGCATGAAAATCGTTGCGGGTACTCCAACTGTAAAAGCCGTATCTAGAATAAAGTTATGAAATCCAGATGGTGATTGGAGATGAAGAGCGGGCAACAAGCCGCCCCCCGCTTCGACTTTCATTCTTAACGCAGAACCTATTCCATATCCTGTTATTGGTTGTTCCCGGATCAATTTAACTGCAAAAGGCCAGAGATATTCGCGACCTGATAACCCTCGATCCACGATAGCCATCTCACGAAAAAAACCTGATGGCTGTAATAATAAGAATATACTAATTACTAGGGAAACAGTCCCGATAACTATTAATAATTTACGCTTTATCGTCCCCATACCATAAAGCCAGATCAATATTGCGAAAGATAAACCCAACCAGACACCTCGCCCCCAAGAGAGAAAAACACCCGCGGTGCAAATCGCCAGCGAAATCAAAGCAAGCCAAACTCGTTTTCTTTCTGCTAAGAAGTAAGCCGCTCCTAGACAGCCAAGAAAAGCTATTGCACCAAAGGCTGTACGTTGCCATAAAAATGATCTCGTGGAATAAAACCCCAAAGCCCCCATAAATTCTGATTGCACCAGAGAAATCCCAAGAAATTTATTTAACCCCAAAGTAGAAAGGATTCCTAGCCCAGATGCAAAAGTACCGATGGACATCAAGATAAGCCACCAGTGTTCCACAAGCCCCAGGTAGGTAAGTGCTGGTGCGATGATGAAAAATGCAAGTAGAGTGACGATAATGTATCCTAATCCATTTACCATCACTCCAAGGTCCGCCTTCCCTCCGACCATGAGAACAAGCTGAGTTAACAGAATCATCAAACAATATAAAACCACATAAGGATTAAGATAAATTAGTTTTCCAATAGTTCCGCGTGGCAGATGATGCAAGTAGATAAATGCAACCCCTATTAGTACGAAGATCGCAATTACATAAGCCACTTGGCGCACCCCCATATTTACTACTTCATACATATCTGGAGGAATAGTCACTATTAAAAGGAGCCAAAGCCACTTCTTCCCCTTGGCTGCGGTTTTATTTTTCTTTTTACTTTGATATTGTACGTTGGTCACTAGCGAAGCCTGTTTGTCATAATTTTTAGCTCCAAAAGGTTTCGAATCAAATGCTTCGTGAGAGAAAACCATGATGCTCAAGCCAACGAACACTTTCAATCACACCCTTTTCAACATCGAATTTTGGTACATAACCTAATAAATCTCTGGGTTTTTTTGAAGAATAAAGCGCCCTCTGGGAATACAGATTCAATTCAGCCATAACCGGAGTCGTTTTCATTGTCTTCTCTGCCTGCTTTATGATAGTTTTCGCAGTACCATACCTGGCATATACCTTCATAACGAGATCACCATAATGAGACAATACATATTTTGCCGATGACCTGACTGGTATCAGAACTGCTGAGTTGATTTTTGAGCTTGTTTGACGTATTTCTTTTAATTGGGGCAAACCCATCGCATTATTTAGCTTCAGAAAATACTGGTTCCAAGTTATAGTATCTGATCCAATAATATTAAACGCCTCACCAATCGCTCTTTCGTTACTGGCAGCCAAAAATATCCCAGAAACCAGATCGTCAATATAAATTAGATTGCAGATTCCATCTCCATATTCCTGATAAATTCCCCAATTTCCAGATTGAAGCCGTTCAGCAAACCGGATTGTCCATAATTTACTAGATGGTCCATAAACTATTGCTGGTCGAATTATCGAGACTGGTACTCCCTTTTCATAAAACTTCCAGCACAACTTTTCAGCATCAATTTTTGAATCACCATATTGATTTCCTGTATATCGCAGTGGGTGTGCTTCATCGACTTCTCCGTTTGCATGACCATAAACATCCACGGTGCTCACATGCACAAAACGCTTTACACCATGATTAAGCGCAGATTCAAGCATATTCTGCGTGCCTTCAACAGTTACGGTCCTGTCCCCTACCGCACAGTGGATGACATGACTGATGCCATCCATCGCATTATCAATTTGTTCCCGGTCAAGAACATCGCAGAACACAATTTCGACAGGAAACCGTGCAATGCGGGTCGCACTGGACCATTGTCGAATTCCAGCGCGAACATTCGCATAACCGCTCAGGTAACTCGCCTCGACAATACTTCCTCCGATAAACCCCCCTGCCCCTGTTACTAGAATTCTTTTATTATTTTCCATTGTTATTCACCCAGCTTGCATACCAGGGCATCTCAAATCTGGATGCATGATTATAACTTTCTTCGATAAACTTAATTGAGTCTAACACCTCAGCCCCCGATACAAGGGGTTCTTCCTCTCCATAAATCACTTTCAGGAAATTAGAAATAATTGTATTCCCAAAATCATAAAAATCTTTCTCCACAGACTTCAACTTAATTTTTTGAGGCTCACTTGATTTTGGAGTAAACGTGAAAGTGTTTCGCTCGTAAATACTTCCCTCAATTGCCCCTTGCGTTCCCTCAATCCGGTAAACATTTTCAAGTTTGTACAACCAACTGAGCTTGATCTTCCCTTGGCATCCACCATGTTCATATTGGATATGAGCAACGGCTTCAGGTCCACCAAAAGAATCGTTTTGAGACAAAATTAGATCCGGCTTTTCTCCCAACCACCAGCAAGCCAAGTCTAATACATGTCCACCTCTATCCAGCAATACTCCCTTCGGAGATTCTTTGCTGTTAAAGTAAAAACCTGATGTTGTAGGCCAACTAAACGCCCCACCTTCATAATATTCCATAGACATTAAGTCCCCCAGGTGACCCTCAGTAATTAATTCCTTTATTTTTATCGATGAGGGAAACAATCTTCGGGTATTATTGACGCAAAGTTTTACACCTTTCTTCCCAGCAAGATTAACCATTTCCTTTGCTTGGGCAGAAGACTCAGCTAAAGGTTTTTCGCATAACACATGTACCCCATTTTCCAGGAAATCCATTGTAATTGGGTAATGCAGGTGATGCGGCGTCGCTACAATCACACCATCCATCTGCTCGGATAGTAATTCATGATAGTCAGCCAGGTGGTACCTCACACCAAATTTTTCAGCCATACTAATTACTCGTTCCTGGTCAACATCTACCAGGATTAACCTTTCTAAAACGCCTGACTGTTTTGCTATTGCAGGCAAAATAAATGTCTCGGCAATAGCTCCACAGCCAATCAATGCCAACCTTGGTTTACTTATGCTAAACTTTATTGAATCATCAAATGTCATAAGATGTCCCTTTCGAAAAAATTTTTATGGTAAATGTCTCATAATGAGGATAACAATGAACTACCCCGCCGCAAGCAGCGGGGGATTAGACCTATTAGTGAATGAATATTGGTGATATTCAACAAATTCTGCGTATAAATAATTTAAGAAGACTTAATTTGATTATCTGTGTGTTTAATATTTGATTGGGAAAAATCTCGTCTAGCCATCAAGAAACAAGTTATTAAATATATGCCGCTTTTTTCATTTGAACTAATTCTCCGTATAGGTTTTCAATTAATTTAATAGATCTGTCATAATTATACTTGTTTTTTATAAAACGCTGCGCATTTAACCCGATCTCTATACGCAAATCGGTATCTTGTATAAGTTTTAGAACCTGCTCGACCATTTCGACTTCCGAATTAACTATAACGAAATCTTTCCCCTGTCTACCATTAATACCTTCCATGGCTATCTTGGTACCAATCACAGGTAAGCCCATCGCCATTGCTTGTAAAACTTTAAATTTTAACCCTCCTCCCCATTTTAGGGGAGCTATGAATATGGAAGCTCTTGAGAAGAATTGACCAGGATCGTCTATCCAACCGGTCACATAGATAGATTGTTCTTGGAGTCGTGTTAGCTGAGCAGGAGGGAAGGCTCCAACGATGTAAAACTTTACATCTGGGACACGATCCTTGATCTGCTGAAACGGACCTCGGATAAATTTCACTATAGATTTCCAATTTTCAGGTCTGGCCATTGAACCAAAGAATAATAACGAATGTGGTTCCCTTATATCTGGTATGAATGACCATTTTTCGATAGAAGGTTGAATAATATGAAATCGTGTTGATACTCCTGCTTCATTAAGAGTTCCCAAGTCGTTATCTGAAAATGAGAGCACCGCATCACAGTTGGCTAATCGCTTTATCTCAATAGACTTACAACCTCTTGAATACCAATTTCGCACCAAGCGTTTCATCACATTTTCTTCACTACTCGCCCAGCGAGCGAGATACTGGAAAAATGCGTCATGCTCAAGGCATACAATTGGAATATTTGGTTTTAATTTATGGATCAAAGGTTCGAATACAAGACTCTTAGCCCATTGAAGTTCCGCTATATCAAAATGCTCCTGGTGTAGTAATCTAGATATCACTTGAGACCGTGTTAAATAATCGCTCAAACTTGCGTTCATAAAGGCCGGGTGCCAGATGGGTGCAATAGCATAATGTATAACCCGCCTAATCGAATAAGTATAACCTCGTCCTTCTCTCTTCACCGTAGTAGGACTATCTAAACCAGCAAATGAGTGAACCAAGATAACTCGACAAAGATTAGAAATCTCTTCCTTTGCCCGGACGTTCTCATAGCTGTACGGTGAAACAAGTGTTATCTCATTTCGCTCAGCCATTTTGCTGATATAGTGATATAAGTAGGAACCACCTGCATGCGGTATCGTGGCGTATGGTACGTATGGACTAATCAATAGTATCTTCATAATAACACTGACCAAACATTTAAGCATTTCACAGCAAATAATTCAATTCTATAAGTAGTAATATTCACAGAGCAATATTCCCCACGAACCTTACTTCAACCCCATACAATATACAATATATAACATACAATAAATTGTATCAACAATGGAAAGAATTATCCTGTAAATTTGACTTAACTCAGTAGACGATGAGGTCGATAAGCCCAAAAAGAAATGATGTTTATTATCATCACTCTCAAGCATTTCCAAAAAAATAAATCAGGGACAATCTTATGTACTTCTTAAAGAAAAGAAGTGTTGTGAATCGGTTAATTATAGGTCTAAGTAAAATTCTTACATGTAACGCTACGTCTCAGGAGAGGTTCATCATTAACATGTATTCCAAAAAAAAATATCGTTTCCCTATCAACATCACGAAAACAATCATTTTATGATTGTTTTTTGAAATGGATTTAGTTTATGCAATGTCAAGTATAGCCACATGACTACTACAATTATTGATTCCGTGCAAAGAACTGCAAAAGCCATTCCTCTTGCATCCCATATACTTGTCAAAATTAGGCCTAAAATTATATTAACAAAAACCGCGCTAATTAGTATTTGTGTAAATGCTTTATCATGTTTAAATGGCAACATAATCTGGATTCCGAATACTGCACTGATACTTACAATGAATGGTAAGGGAGCTAGAATTCGAATAATGTTTATCGCTGGTTCAAATGCAGGATCTAATATACGATTAGTGATGAACGTTGCACTAAAAAAAAGAAAAGCACTTATCAAAAATCCGATTCCCATTTCCACAAATAATACTCTTCTTGCCCACATTAGAGTTAGTTCTTTTGATATAGTGGCGATTTTGCTGAATCTGGGATAAATCGCCTGGTTAATTGGCTCAAGGAGTCCTTGAGTAGCACGAACTATTTTTTCTGCAGCAATGTAATAACCGACAACAGAGTTATTCGTCAACATCCCCAAAATAAAAGCATTGCCAACTGTATAAATACCAATCGCTCCTTTTGATAAGAACAACATCCATCCTTCTTTTAGTTCTTCCCGCGCGCCTATCCAACTGGGAAAAATAAATTGTAGTTCTAAAATTGTATAAGCAAAACAAACCGCTATAAAACCTGCTCCCAACCACTGAAGTGACAATAGTCCGGCATAGATAATATAATCAGTAGGATCGTGTATTAGTGCAAAGATCCCTATCGTCGAAATCACTCGTACCGAAAGATTGATCAAAGAAAAAGATACCATTCGTTCCAAGCCTTGATATAACCAAACAGGAAAAAGGATATTACCGATAACTATTCCATACAGTATAAATACAAGTTCGCTGACTTCACTAAGCCTAGGAACAATTCCAACGAGTATACTAAGAATCATAATACTCATCATACATAGAAGTATCTTGGCTAGCCAGACATTACTCGCGATCCTACTCACTTCTTTTATGTCACCGGTTAATAATGAGATCTTCCGCGTAGCCGTCCAATTAAAACCGTAATTGACAATCAGCACAAAATATGCAATTAGACTTTGAACAAAGGCAACAACCCCAAATTTTTCCGGTCCCAACACTCGCACAAGATATGGAAGAGTTATTAATGGAAGGATATAGTTTGCAAACTGAATTACATAAAGAGAGAGAATATTTCTCCCTACTCTACTCTTCTGCCACTTGGACACAAACTGAAAAATTTTTGTCGGTGTTCCAGAGTTAATGGTCATTTAAGCTACTATCCCACATGCCTGTAGGGATATGCGAGAGATTAATTGCAGGGTCGATAACCACTTCTCTCAATGCGATTCCATCCCACTCAATATTACCCACTTCCAATAATCTATAAGCTAACCTGATAGTTGATTCACCCATTGGCGATGTGGTATCCAAAGCCATTATTTTCCGCCATTGTCCATTTGTGTTCTGTAACCCTATCGTCCCAACAAATGGAAAATCAGGTTCAGAGGCAAACCAAGGACCAGACATAATCTTTCCACTCATCCCTTCGGTTTGGTAATAGAATCTAAAAAGATAAATGGAATTTGGTTTCAAACGGAATTGGCTGCGCTTCCCTGTTATCTCATCATTGTGGTCAAAAACAACTTGCGGCGGTTTGAGGTTTGGAAAATCCTGAAGCCAAATTGCTTGCATCCGTCCCGACTGACTGCCTTCGAACACATCTATCTCATCCGGACCCGCAAAAAACAAAGCATTGTTAACCCCTTCAATTCCTGTGCTATCCCATTGCCACCAATATTCAGGGCGATCTTGCAACCAAACTTCAAACCCCCCATTCTCCAATAAATTTGAGCTCAGAGTAATCTTGTCTGCTGGAATGTCAAGCAATTCAGCAACAAACTGGAGGTCATCGGTGCGTCTTGCTAACTCCTCGTTCCAT
>SDBS01005699.1_pt1 | contig 12105 bp, 23 predicted proteins | sample 2277091 | NCBI WGS metagenome assembly SDBS01 (sample SAMN10404972, study PRJNA504765) | marine sediment metagenome | isolation source: marine sediment core GS10_PC15, 163 cmbsf | place: Arctic Ocean: Southern Knipovich Ridge | collected 2010 | reverse complement strand
CTAAATTTGGATAAAGCTTCAAAGGGATTTTTATGGCTGGACCGGCAGGTGTTCCTCCCTCCTCCCCTCATACATGCAACGTTGTAAGAGAATTGATTTGTGAAATGTGGGCAAATTGCTGTGATGCAGTGATGGCACGGGCTTGGAGTAGGCGTAACAGGTTAGTATGTTTTGTTTACCTTTGAGTTGCATCATTACTAATAGTTAACTCCATAACATATGTACTACGGTGAGAATGATAACAGTTGCATAGCGCTTCATAAGCGTGTGTTGAATAGGTTTAAAGAAGAAAACCCATACAATTGCACCATAAGAGAGCTACGATTCATCCAGGTAATAGACTATATTAATGGATACATAGGCAAATGCGATCAAAAGAGCATATTAGTACTCTTTGGTATCCGCAATAGGAATAAGTTATCATGGCGCTTAAGAGAGATGCGCAAAAATGGCTTTATCAATCTTCACAGGGGCAAGCTATTGGGCCAGGGTAATGGCAGTTTATCTTCAGGCTACACGTTAACTAATACAAGCAAAGACTTAATACGGTATTTCTTTTCATTGTATCCTATAGTACAGAGAGAATATAATAAACAGCTTAAAGAGTTTGATTGGGATGCTCCTTCTTCTTAGTACTATTTTGGTGTGCCGTTTTTACGGTTTGGGGGCAAATGCTGTATATTGCCTTGTTTTCGGGCTATTTTAAGCCCCTGTGGTTTATCTTGATGGTATTACAAGGCTCTTAAATGCATTTAGAGACCTCTAAGGCATGGCCGAAATCATTTAATTTGCCTGTTTTATCCTTTGTTATCAATGCTTTATCATGCTTATGTTAATTTAATTACAATTTAATTGTAACTTTATTTGCATTGTTCAGTATAAGTATATATATTTGATTTATTATTCACTTAAAACAATTGATTATGGAAACACAAACGCACACCTACAGCGAAATAAAGAACCTTTATGAAGGGTTGGAAGACTTTAGTATTGATTCAAAAGAAGCAATTGAAAACATGATAGAAGATAAGGAGGATTTTATGATTGATGACTATAGATTTATTAAGACAAATTGTATAGATGGGATACAACAGGACGAATTAAAGTCAGACCCTTATATGCTGGGTTGCTTTAACGGTGACTTCATATCAGACAACACAGATTTAAGCTATGGCATTGTAAAGGCCTTGCAAGAAGGTGACAGATACCAGGAGTTAGGACAACACATAATAGATAATGACTATTTGGAAGATATGCAAAGCGAATATGCCAGGCTAGACGGTTATGGTCATCATTTTGCACACTATGATCATGATGAACATGAAGTAGGAGAGTATTATGTATTCAGAACTAATTGATATTCGAAACGGTAGGCCTGTTTTGGTCTGCCGTCTTTGCGAGTTGGCCAACGCAAACTGATAAGATAGGCTATATTAACTAACTAAACTCAAAATTATGAACACACACGCAAGCAACAAACTAATAGCTAGTTTTATGGGCGAATCTCCGGATCCTTTATGCAAATCTCTCAAAAAAGACGGTTACGCACATTGTAAATATAACACATCATGGAATTGGCTTATGCCAGTAGTTGAGAAAATTGAAAGCATAGATGTAGGCGAAATTCTTAATGGTAAAGGACAGGGATATAAAAATCAATTCAAAATCTGGTCAAATGCCTGCTTAATTGAACCTTCAAATTGGGGCGGACCATTAATAAAACAAATTTGTGCACCCACAAAAATTGAAGCCGTTTACAAAGCAATAGTAGAATTTATCAAATGGTACAATGACAATAAATAATTAACTAACTCAAAACTATCAATTATGAAAACAACTAAAATAAACACGTATTTACCCATATTCCAGGGGTTTTACGGAACTTTCTTTGAAGCTGACAATGAAGACGATGAAATTAACGACATTAACAGCCAAAGAGAGGCAAAAGGATTAGCCCCCATTGATTACGATAAATGTAATTGGGATTATTCAGAATACCACGAAGATGTATCAAAGCAATGTGTAGACGCTATTGAAAGAAAGCTACAGGAAATCTTAAACAAGGATGTTAAGATAAGTTTTCAGGCGCTGGCAAGCCCAAAGGAGTATAATTTCACAAATGATAGCATTAACATTGAGATAAAGCTAAATAAAGAAGCTCAAAACACTATTGTTAAAATCTTAAAAGACAATGAACGGGCATTAAAGCCATATATCGAAGAAAGATATTCAAGTCGAGACGGTTTTATTAGTTCTCATTCTGCTTACTATGAAGAGTGGATTGAAGCCATTAAAACGTGGGACAATGATTTGTTAGCCCATAAGCTGGGGGCAATACTGGGGTTTATATTGGAAACCGTAGAAGGGTATGGACCAATAGACCTGTACGATGACATTGAAACCCATTTGGTATATGCTTCTAACTATAACGAACTAATAGAAGGGTAATTCGAAACGGCGGGTTCGCCCGCTGTCTTATTGGGCTGGTCTCCAATAACTGAAGAGATAGACCGTATTATTTAACTCTAAACTCTTTTATTATGACAACCACAAAACTATTATTGTATGTTCTGAAGATGGCAACTGTTTTTGTTATCGGAAGTTCCGGGATCGACACTGACAGATTATCTCACCAACAGGATAAGGCTATGCAAATAGCCTTGGTTCAAAACGGTGACGAAAGACAAATAGTCATTAACGCTTAATCATTCACTCAATTATTTCTTAACTCAAAACAACTCAATTATGAAAAATCAAAACAAAGTAAACTATCTGAACTGTTACGCACCTATTAAATTTAATGTTAAGTCTTTATTTAGGTCTGTGGTCTTTTTAGGGTTGGCCGTTTTTACGGTTTGCGTATCATTTAATTTAATCTAATTGCGACGTTCACGGCATAGTGAACTAAGCTGGTAGGGCAAACGGTTTTTGAGGGGTTCGATTCCCCTCATGCCCTCTTTAATTAACCCAAAACTCTGAATTATGACAACCAAACTAACAAAAGAAGTAGCCAGAGAATGTATATTTACTTCTGTGGCCAGAGGCAAGCACACAGGCAAGGCGTTAATAGTTACGCTATTACCTAGTGATGAACTGGAGATACGTATTAAAGGGACTAGACAGTCATTTAAATTAGCCCTGTCTATGTGTTTGAACCTGGCTTATATATTAGATGCCAAAGACAGGTATAATGAAGCTAAAGACACTTATAACATTAAAAAGAAAGCCGGCATTAAATGGCTGAAGCTGCCTAAGATGCCGGACTTTAAATTCGCTAAGTTCTTTTATGAGGCTGCGAATTTGCGCCTTGCCGGAAAGAGATAGCCAAGCAGACGCGAAATAAAACAGAATATATTTTTAATTAACCAAAACACTTATAAATTATGAAAAGCAAATCTCCAAACGCAACGGTTTCAAGGCTTTACTATAGATATAAGGCACTAGGAAATAAGGAGCCAAATGATAATTATTATAATAGCATCGAAGACATTAAGACGGATCTAAGAATGCTAACACGCACTAAAGGGGCAATAAGATATATGAGTAAGAACAACATTATTAAATTATGTACCATGGAATCGTCTTTAAGATTCATGCCTCCACATTCATTTATAATGTTATTTGGCTATGCATTAGACGAATTGGATTCGCAACGACAAAATAACATTGATTAATTAAAGCCCAAAATTATGAAAGCAACATTTGCAAGTATAGTTTATGACAGAGAAGAAGTAACTATTTATTATTATCGCGGAGATGAAAATGAACGACCGACAATTACATTAACGAAGTTTCAATTTAGGGATACCCTTAAACAACTTTACCCAGGAGATTATAATTATGCAATGAACAGGGGTTATCATAAAGGGGTGCAAGATACAGAAGGGCATTTCCATCCTGAGTATTTAAAAGAAGATTATCACGATGATGATTTCAACGAAATTATGCAAGGCATATTAGATGATGTATTAGGAGTGGGCTAGTTTGGTCTGCCGAATTAACGATTTCGAAAACTTAAAAACTTTTAATTATGTATTTTGAAAACAAAATAGAATTTAAAATGTTAACCAAAAAAGATAAGGATAAGCTTTTGTCCTTTATTAAAGGGTTAGACGTGCAACATAAAGTAATTACACCTCATTTTAAAAGCTGGTTCAAAGGCAAAATATATTTTAGGACATTTATAGATTATGCAAAAGCTAGTAAATTCAAAAAAGAATTATTGAAAAAATAACTGAGAATGTATTGCCAGAATGAATTAAGTTAATTTATTTTAACCAAAATTTAGGATTATGAAAAAGAATGAAACTATAAAAATGATGTTTCCACCTCAACCAATTGATGACTTAATTATAATGCAAAATTGTCTGCATAAATGGGTTTTGGCAATTAATGATAAGGTAGTTGTAAAGCCGAATAAAGGGGAAAATGAGTGGTTTCTGGAATTAATGAAAGAAACAAGGCTTTTAACGCTAATCGACTTAAAATGAGAGAAATAGAATATAAAATGTATTACGAAGCACAAAGGGGCGGTATTTTGATAAAGCAAAGCACAGGATTTGGGTACAAATATTGGATGGAATGTGCCAAAAGGGGAGGCTCTACAGATATTATTTATGTTGATTATAACAAAGGGCTAAGTGATGAGTTCCTAAGCTATTTTATCTATGACCATACCAATCATATGAATAGAATTTATTATAAATTTGAAAACTTAAAACTATAAATTATGAAACATCTATTAACTATCGAAGAAGCACAATATGGAATAAGAAAGGCAACTGTCTTAGCTAAAGGCGATGATGATATTAATCGAATCAGCATATGCTATAATGGTATACGGGGATATATCAATAGGGGTGGTGCTATATTGTGCCGACATATAGAAGCTGAAAAGATAATTGATAAACAAAATGAAGTAGTTGAATTAATGAAGCGACTTTTTGGAGATGATTTTAAAGGGCTATACATTGCTGTTACCAATGATCTGTATAATCCTGCAAAACAAAATAAAAGAGACGCTTATTATTGCCATTAATTAATCAAATTCCAAACCCTAAAAACCGAAAACCATGAAGACCTTATTAAAATTAATCGTATTATTATTATTAATGGTAATGTTAGCCTCATGCCATACTACTTACAAAGTCAAGAAGACCAAGTGTAAGGAGCAAAAGGGGCGAGACTTTTTAAAGATGTAAGTATGAACAAGAAATATCTTAAGGAAGAGATAACAGAAAGCTATCCAGTGTCCTCTGGGAAAACTATAAAAGTGACTTATGTTCACTATTTTTGTGGTTTGCCGAAATACACAGTAGGGATGGATACTGTTTATCCTAGCTTTCTTATATGTTTAAATTGATGGGCTGCCGAAGTTCGGCGTTCAGAACTTATTTTTTAACTCAAAAACTTTAATTATGATAGCAATATTGACAGCATTATGGATAGGACTTTGGGTACGATTGTATATAAATTGGACTTATTCAGACATGGAATACAATGCAGAATACGATATGTGGTTCAAAAAACGGTCTAAATGACCCAATTTGCGCAAGAACACCAAAAACCGAAGGTAATAACCAACCCTTAAATAGACGATATGGAACATTTAGATAAGAAGGGATTTGTATTCCTGGATGGGAATAACAACCCGTATTGGTGCCGTATGTACGGTGATTCACCTTGGTTTCTGCGTTGGCATGAGGCGCAAAAAAGCTGGGTAACCTATAGGCAATGTGATCAAATGGAAGTTTGGGGAGCCCAAGAAATGTCTCTGCCAGAAAACGAAGCACAACTTTATCATGATTTGCATGAAAAATTTATTAACCCCCAAAGGAATAAACCATGAAAGGACAAACAAGCCATTGTTGCAATGCAGAAGCAAAGAAAAGGCCCAGCCATATAGGGGGTGACTACCCGTTCTGTGAGTACTTGTGTACTCTCTGTAATAGGCCATGCGGACTAAATAAAACTTGCTGTGAAAGAGCAGAAAAAGCCGAGAGAACCCGCATAATAGAGGCTGTAAAACAAAGGCTTAGTCATACCTCCTATAAAGCATTGACAGAAGAAGAAGTTATTTCAATCATAGAAGACATCAAATAAATTCCTAATCCTAAAAACCGAAAACCATGAAAACACTCAAAACATCACATTACATTATGGTAGTAGCCATAATGGGATTATTAGCCTTTTTAGTAAACGAGAATAGACAGGGCATATTAGCTAAGACGGTATTCATTGAACGTGTCATAGATGGAGATACTTATGTGACGCGTGATGGTGTGCATCTCCGGCTTATCGGAATCAATTGCCCGGAACTAAAGGAAAAGTATGGACAAGCAGCCAAGGAATTTGCTGAAGAGCTAGTCCTAAACAGAAGGGCTACAATAAAATATGGCAAAGGAAAACATGATGTATATGGCAGAACCCTTGTGTACATCTATGTAGGCGAAGAAAGAATGATTAACCAGATTCTTTTAATCGATGGATATGCCGAAGTAATGACTGTTAAGCCTAACGTAAAATATGCAGAGTTCTTCCAGGTATTGGAAGATGATGCCAAGAAAGAACGTGTAGGCATGTGGATAGGGGGCTACTAACCCCCTTTTTTTAGCCATTTTTTTGGTGATTACATACTTGTTGACCCCAAAACTCTCTCAAAACTATGAAGATCAACGACTTAGTATCCCTATTAGACTATTTTTCTACCGAGCAGAAATGTATAAATTTCCTGAAACCAAAGTGCTGCCCGTATTGCGACACTTTGAAAATCTATAGATACAACAATGGCAAGACTTTCAAGTGTGCTGAGTGTAGGCGGAAGTTCAGCGTTCGCGTTGGCACCATCTTTGAAAATAGCCCTGTGAGCCTTAGGCAATGGTTTATGGCTATCTTCTTAATAGCAAACGACAAGAAAGGCGAGAGCTCAATACAGCTCGGCAAATTCGTTGGGACTACACAAAAAACAGGGTGGTTCATGGCGCACCGCATAATAGAGGCGATAAAGGGGGCCTTTGTAAATGGCCCTATGCTGGAAGGTGTCATACAGATAGATGAAAGCCCAATAGGTGGCAGGCTAAAGAATAAGCACAAGGATTTCAGGTCCATGTCTTTGGAGGAAAAGAAAAAGTATAAGAAAAAGCCCATCTTATTGGCCATGCTGCAGCAAAGTGGACTCATAAAAGTGATTGTGAAGAAAAAGTTTAACATCGAAGAGGTTAAGAAACTGATAATAAAAAGCGTTAAGAAAGGATCTATCATCGTTACCGATAGCTTCAGGGGATACAGGCATTTAAAAAATAATTACCTACATAAGAAGATAAACCACAGGGCTGATCAGTGGAAAACCGGAGAATACCACACAAATAGCGTGGAAGGGTTCTTTTCCTTTGCCAAAGGCACTATTAGGGGTACGCACCATTGGGTCTCCTTCAAACACCTATTGCGGTACTGCCAGGCAATAGCATTCCGGTACAATACAAGGCGCATGAGCGAACAAAATAGGTTTTTGCTTGCTCTTAGTCATATAGGAGGTAAAAGGCTTAAATATGATGCTCTAACAGCTAAAGAGACCCCTTCTAGGTATCCCTTTGGTGATGGGTGGCGGAATTAAGGGGTTGGGGGCAATCCCCCGACTCTAATTTTTATTGTTATTGATATTTTAAAAGTTCATTCGCTGTTATACAAATCATTTCAATACCATCGGTTTTTTCTAATCTTTTCACTTCTTTGATTGCTCCACTTGTATAGCTAAATGCAACAAAATATCCCTTTGTCCTTTTATCTCTTCTCATCGCAGAACTAAAGCTATCTATATCAGGGCGGCCAACCTTATCCTGTTGCTTTACCTGAATAGGATAATAGATATCTAATGTACCAAATAATCCTTGTCCATCTTCTTTTGATTTTGCCCTATCAGCAACATATAGTTTGCCGTCAATACCCATATCGCCTGTTTTCTTCGTTGGCGTGCCTCCTAATGCTATTACTGCCCAATTTTCAAACTCAAAATGTGGCAATGCCCGCAATTCTTTTTCTGTCCGTGGTAAATCTTCAACAAAAAAATCTTTGCCTTCATTCAATTTGAATATATCCCATAAGCGATCCGCCATTACTCTACAAGCAGTTGGTGAAATATCAATACCAATCCATTTACGGCCCAATTTTTCGGCTGCTACAAGTGTAGTCCCACAACCACAAAAAGCATCTAATACAATATCTCCTTTATTGCTGCTGGCTTTTATTATGCGTTCTAATAATGACAAAGGCTTTTGGGTAGGATACCCTAATCGTTCTTTTGCCATCGGATTTATAAATGGTATGCTCCAAACATCACTTAATGGTTTTCCCTCTTTTGAAGCATAAACAACCTTATATTTTCTACTAGCAATCAAATCTTTAACTTTGGGATGATTTTTATCATAGACTATCAAACCCTTACTGCCATAGCCACCACCTAAAGAATAACCTTTTTTATACTTGTCTTCTAAATTCTTAGTAATAGTGCTTATAATATTTAGATTATTATTTGGGGATTTACTATAAAATAGGATTGTATCATGATTTTTTTGAAAGGATTTTTTAGATGGGGAAGTCCATTTTTCATAATGCCAGATAATCTCATTCTGAAAATTATTGAAATTAAAAATCTGGTCAAGCATAATCTTTATATAATGACTTGCATGCCAATCGCAATGATAATAGAAACTGCCTGTATCCTTCAATATCCTATGTAGTTCAGTTACACGTGGACGCATATAATCAATATATGCCTGAGCATCACCAAAACGATCTTCAAAGGCTCTTTTTTGCTGTGTATCTTCCCAAAAAGTTTCGTAATTACGGTTACTGTTAAAAGGTGGATCAATGTAAATCAAGTCCACACTATTGCCAGGAATGCCCTTTAAAGTGATAATGTTGTCTCCACAATAAATGATCTGCTTTTTAAGCTGATGTTTTATCATTATACCCCTAAAGTTTTTTGAATCGGATATGATCGTTTTAAGCTAATCTCTCCTTTATATCCTTAATAAGATCTCGTATGTAAGCAGCACGTTCGTATTCCTCTTTTTGGACTGCCAAAGTTAGGGTTTCGGAAAGGATAACTAAAGCCCGTTCATCGCTGATGCCTGGGGGCATGATGTCCCTAATGTGTGATGTCGCTTCCATATAAGCTAAAATAAGCTAAACTATCGAGACATCCAACTGGGGACACCCCAACCGGAAATAGCAGGCCATGTAGGCCACAATCTCGATAGTCTAGGGCAAAAACCGAACCATAAAAATAAGATAAAATAGGCAGGGGTACAACATTAAAGCAAAAAACGCACAATATCATGACTGTACGTTTTTCGATTTCTTTCCTCCAAACGGTAGGATGAACCTGTTGCGGGAACAGGGATTGAACCTGTGACCTTTGGGTTATGGGCCCAACGAGATACCATCTTCTCCATCCCGCAAGATAAAGATACAAAACTTTATTAAAATAAAAAAGCCCCCTGAGACGTATCTCAGAGGGGGCCGTTAGTATTTATAGCTAACGGCGGGGTATCTTAATGAATATCTTTCTTGTGTTGCTCAAGCATATCTCTTAAAATATCTTGGTATTGCTCTCCGTTAACGCCATCTATGCCTAACCAAATGCACCCTATCTGAACAAAGGCATCTGGTATTTCATCTTCGTCAATTGGGATGGTGAATTTCCTGCGGTTTCTAGGGTTTTGGTATACATCATGTTTCCAGTCATCAAGACGGTAAGCATGTTCAATGCCATGGCTAAAGAAATGATTTTGTAAAGTTAATAGCTGCATGGTATTAGTTCTTCGGTTACCTTGCCAAAACCTCTGAGGGTTTCAGAAAATGCGGTTTTAAATTCTACCTTGTTAGACTCTTTAATGCACTTTACTGCATCTTCAAGCCTTTCAAGTAATTCTTCCTTTGTTTTGGCAAAAGACGCTGCCCCTCCCACCTCAATAGCTATGCCCATGTATGTGCCATCCGGCACTTTTACGACTAGGGCTGTATAGTTGCGTGTACTCCCCATGTTTACGATTTTATGTAGGTTAACGATTTTGTAAATACAATAACGTCAAAATTGTAAAAAAGTTGGATAATATCCATACTATCTTAGTAATATACTTGTCAGGTGTCAGTTTTTGTCTGCCGAATTAGCGAAATGAGATAGTCATCTTCTTTGCTTCTGCTAAGATAGCTGCTCTTCTTTCCTTCTCTATAAGAGCTAGTCGGGCTGCTCTCTTGTCCACCCATACCCTCTCCCCTATTTTCTTAATATCTTCCTCTCTTAATTCTCTTTCATAATATTCGATAGCTTCTCTTTCAAATAGCTTTTTAAAGTTATCGGTTGTTTCTACCATGTCTTTAAGTAAGAAATCGCTTAATGCTAGAGTAGCTTTTTGATTTGTTTTCTGTATGCTTAACACTCCGCCTACCAAGCCTTCAAGGTTTTTTATTCTTGTCGCGAGAGTATCTAATGGATTTGCCATGATGTAAGATTTTGAGTGAGTGAATGTCGTAGCGCAATAATAATTATTTGCAAATTCTCTTGCAAATAATTTGCAATAAATTTTGCAAATAGTTATATTTACCTGTAGTTCATTGAAATAATACTATGGTTACTAACGCGATGCGTTAGCTGTTCTTGCGAAAACTTGCGAATTTAAAATCAGCAAAGGACAAACAAATATCTATGCAATATTATGTGTGGGTGGTAGTTTGTTATGCTGTGAATGTCGCAAGTTTTCGCTGGCAGGCTACGTTAGCCCACGCATTATAATATATTTATAAACATACAATTTGGGGCTTGATTGAACTAAATCTCAATTTATGTTTAAGAAACACAAGGAATGGTGGTTTTGGCTACTCGGAGTTGACGCCTTCGCCATACTCATCAACACACAACAGATTAATATCCCTAAGCTTATAGGAGGAATGGCTGCACATCTATTAGGAGCTCTTGTATTGGCCATAATTCCTTGGGGGTGCTACAAGCTTTTTGGGAAAAATACCACATCTGAACAGTTCATGTGGGCATATTCTGTAGGCTTATCAATTATGTTGGCTTCATTTCTTATAATGAAATTCCATGAATAGGTTATTATTATTATGCCTGGCTATTGTCATGGCTTCATGCCAAACAACCTATAAGGTGAAGAAGACTAAGTGTAAGAAAAATAAAGGTAGGGAGATACTTAATTTCTAAGCCTATAGGCCGCTAGGTATATGTAGCGGCCTTTTTGTCTGCCGAATTGCAGAGTTGGCTAATGGCATTTACGTTAAAAATATAGAATGTATCTTGCCGAGTATCCAATTAATGGCTCTTTGTAACACATTGACATCATCTTTAAATTTCCCTAAACTTGTATTGCAGCTACTACATAGCCATCCTCTAACACTCCCATCAATATGGCTATGATCTAAAACCACATCATTGCTATGTTCTCTTTTAAATGACCTATTACAAATAGGGCACAAGAAAATCTCCCCTATTTTGGGTCTTGGGTTATTTTTTTCAAATAGCCTTTTCTGTTCGGGATTAATCTTTACCTTCTTTGCATAACATTCTCTGCATACAGGCCTACGTAAAACTCTGTTATTTTTACCATATTGATTTGGTGCAAAGGCCTCAACATCTTTTTCTTTACCACATTCCTTGCAGGTCTTAACTTGTTGCTCCGGCATGCTCTAAAGGGAATAAAGATAATCGTTCTATGGAAATTCTCTTTTCGATTATTTCACAATACTTTTTGTTTATTTCGCTGCCTAGGAAATTCCTCCCCATAGATAGGCACATCTTAGCTACAGTTCCACTTCCCATCATTGGGTCATATACTAAATCCCCCTTATTGCTCCATGTATAAATATGATCACGTGCTAATTTTTCGGGAAATATCGCAGGATGTTCAAAAGCAATTTCATCACGAGTTGAATGCCCTCTACCAATGTTATATTCCCAAATATTGGTTCTTCTTCCAAACTCAGCATATCCACCACGCTTTACCTTTAATAATTCTCCATTTTGCAACCTCTTTGTTCCGTTATCCCCTTTTCGAGATTCCTTGTTTTCTCTATCCTTTAGAAGATTAATAG
>SDBS01005698.1_pt1 | contig 12105 bp, 10 predicted proteins | sample 2277091 | NCBI WGS metagenome assembly SDBS01 (sample SAMN10404972, study PRJNA504765) | marine sediment metagenome | isolation source: marine sediment core GS10_PC15, 163 cmbsf | place: Arctic Ocean: Southern Knipovich Ridge | collected 2010 | reverse complement strand
ACCAGTGCCGTCTATCTCGTATTCGTAACCATTGACGGTGCCGTCGGAGTCGTGCCCCTGCCACTCGAAGGTGACATCATCATAGTCTATGGTTCCACTGGGGCCACCAGTTATCGATATGGTGGGTTCGTGGTTAATGGGTATTACAGTAAACGGGCCGAACTGTGCCTTGTTATTATTCTCATTGCTTCCTTCGTCAACATCGTCCTGATAGTCTGCACATAGAATGAAATAGCGGGTACCGATGTCGCTCTCCCGAAATGTGTAGTATTCGTACTCAGATGAGCCATCACTCTTCCTCAGTGTTCCCACGCTATCGCTCTCCCACCTATCACTGGTGTCAATCGAAGAGGTTCCAATGTAGTAGCCGAGTTGGCTTGAGCCAGCAGTTCCATCACCGTTGTTCCAGACAATGCACTCGACCTTCACACTCTCTTCGACTTCGTAGTCACGAGGCGAGGTTGACCCATCAACTCTGATTTGGGAAACTGAAAGGTCAGGATCTTGGGGAACAATATTGTATACCAAAATCTCGACACGACCATCAAGGGTCTCAACATACGCCCAGACCTTCGTATCTCCACTTCCTACACCGTTAGTAAAGTCCACCCAGTCGGCAGTCGAGGTTTTCTGGCTGGGTATGCCATTACTGATATCCTGGCAATGATACGTGACTGAAGACGGAGCATCATTTGCCTTCAATATGCGAATTTGAACTTGTGACCCGGGATCTCGGTTTATCGTAATAGATGATCCAGCTGATACATTGAGCCATTCCTTTTGCTGCCCATTTTCGTACCACCAGACATTGACATGCTTGAGTAAACTCGCTGCTTGAACGACGCTGGGAGATAATAGAAATTGGCTGATGTTACCAACTACCAGTAGCAGTGCTACTAATAAGAAAATGAGGGGGGAGAAGCGTATTCTTTGCTCTTGGACACTACTCATTTTTGCTCTACTTTCGCGGTAACCTACTCAGTATTCGCCAGTTCATAAATCCCACGACTTGGTTTTGCCAGTACGCTCGTCTTGTGTCGGGATCCGTGGTTATTCCTACTCTGCATGGCATGATGTTATCCTCCTCCCCTTTTTCCTACCGGATTATCCCTGTGCGTCGTGTTACAGGTGTGTCCTACCTGTGTTCTTACCTCTTCCTCCCTTCCTGTTCCCATTCCAATACCTTCTCCCGTGTCGTTCGGTGTCCTATCTGCTTAATGTGACTGCCTGGGAATTCTCCTTGATGTTCTCTCTCGCGTTCTTGGACAGGACGGTCAGTAATACCCCGATGAACTATCTTTCTATCGAGAATCAGATGGTATTTGGCAGTATTCCGTTCCTTTGCCATTTTCCTCACCTCCCGGTCAGAATTAGCTTCCTAGTTTCCACTTGTAGACCTCCAGTTAGTTAGTCCTATATTTGTCTACTTAAAAGTAAGGGGGCACCATCAACCGCCATTAATTGCGATTCCAGTGCCCTTAATTTACATCTCTAATCTCCTCTAACCCACCACTAGCTATTCAATTTTCCAAGCCTACTTACATGTTGCAGTTTCATTATATTCCTATTCGATTATTTGTCAATACCCCTTAAATGGAGATGAACTAGTGTGCTGCAGATGTAACAATCAGCCATAATGTGACGGAGACAGCTGTTTCTACGCAGATATATGAAGGGCTTAGTGGCTTATCACCTGCATAATTTATTGGATAGCTTTATTTTGAGCTGGAACGTCGCTTGCTGAGAACAATTCTAGCACTGGGAATACTTATTACCACAGCTACAATAATAAATACCCACCAAGTCCATACTGGCAGCCAGGTAGCTAATAGCACACCTAAGCCCACGCCAACGAGAAACTTACCCGTGATGTGCAGAGAGAAGTAAGGATCCGGTACCTGCCTGAGTTTTTCAGTTTTAGCACTAATCCAATTCATTGCTTGCCTCCTCTTTTCGATGACCTATCATACCATATTGGGAATAGGAGCGACTACATCGTGTTGTTATAGCAACTTCTAATAACTGGTTTGACTTCCTCTATTGAACATTCCATCGAATTGTTCCCCAACGTCATGTGTAACAGGATAAGCACACCGCTTCAAAGTCATTTCCTAGCCTAAAACGTGGCTCGCCCCCTGACCAAAGTGCTATTGACATAGCTTCGTTCGTGCAGCAATAATACGGAAGATTCAGAACTAAGGGGGTATTATGGCAACAGCTTATTGCGTGAAGTGTAGAAAGAAGATTGAGATAAGGAATCCCAGACAAGTTACACTCAAGAATGGCAGGCCAGCAACCCAGGGTGTGTGCCCTATGTGCGGGAGTAAGGTATTTAGAATAGGGAAAGCATAGATATTCGTAGCTTAACCAATTAAGTGGTTCAAATTATGTCTGGGAGGTAGCGAGATAAGGCCTTTGTTGAGAGTGGATGAGCGTATTCTGCTCAACATGATTCACTTGCACTATTCCTGAAGCTAACCGCTGAAACCTCAATGGGCTGTGACACGTCGGTGACTGTTACAGCTTCATTAGCAGCCAATTCAAATTGCTGCTCACCCTCAGGCGACCCGACGAACACGATGCAATCCACATTACCCACATTCTGAATCACAACACCATCATCTAGCTCATCTACAGAAACTTCCAATGTAGACCGGGGGTGCAAGTAGGCTGATTAAAGCAAGAGTCTCTTCCAATACAAAATGTGCCTGAAGAGAGGGATGATTTCTAATTCTGGACTGTGCCCCTATGGTGAAACAGAAAGAATCTTGCCATGAGGAACCAGAGAAGTTTCAGCATTGCACTTTTTGGCTTTTTGTGCACTCCAATCAGGCTCATTGCTTACATTCTCAAGCACCATCGTCTGTTGACAGTCAACTTGTGTAAGATTATCCTTAAAGTGAATTAAGTAGTATTTCGTATAGGTGTAAGCTAGACCATGTTCTTAACCAAGCCAACATCAGAACTTACGTACGAGGACATTGAGGCTTTGACATCGTCAGGTGAACCTGAAAGTATCATGCTCGACTATAAGAAGATGATATCAGGTTCAGAACGTGACAAGGCGGAATTAGCAAAGGATATTTGTGCGTTTGCTAATTCGCAAGGGGGATACCTAGTAATAGGTGTCGAAGAAAGGCATGGCAAACCTGTTCATCCTCCATGTGGAACAGAACGAATGCTTGAAAGGCAGAAGGTGGAGGAATGGGTCGAACAAATTACAAATTCAAACATAGCTCAAAGAGTTCTTACGGATATTAAGATTATTTCAATTCCAAATTCAGATTTATGTATCATAGTAGTACAGGCGCCCGTGAGCATTAGAATGCCCCATATGGTTACACACCAGTGGGATAATAGATACTACAGGAGATTTTTTAAAAGACACCAGTATGAATCTTTGCCTGCAGAGGAGTATGAAGTCAGGGAAATGTTTGAAAAGGGATCCAGAATGATAGATGAAGTTATGGCCTATTTATCGTCTCAGGGGTATGCTGACCCATCGAGTAGTACATTTGCCGACAACACGTACACAAAGCGCTTGGGATTTATTATTCGTGGAAGAGAGGTTAATCGCGAGATAGTGCAAGCACATCATTATACGACGTTCGTAGCTTATCCCAGCATCTTAACAGATGAACTGATTAACACATCTAGAGAAGAGTTTTGGAATTGGCTGGATCCCAATAGTAGACAATATTTACCTGACTCGGGTGGTATCTTTCTACCTACAGATAAACGTACAACGTTAGAGGGCATTGTGCTTTTAGACGAGGGATATCGTATCGGAGATACTAGAACTGGATTTATAGAAAGGTTCTTACGTATTAATCGTAACGGCTACATTGAGTTAGGCTGTAACCTAGCCGACCAAAAAGGGGACGACATTGCATTTGCATTCGTACCTATGATTGGAATCTTCTGGCAATTTCTGGGTTTTGTCACAGACTTATACAGGCTAGAAGGTGTACATATGCCATTCAAGGTAATGCTGAATATGAAGGGTACGGAGAACACACTTATATATAACCTTGGTGAAGGTTGGCGTGAACCTTATGATAAAGACATATATATGTATAGACCAACTTGCCTTGATACTAACATTCAAATCATAGAGGAATTAAGAAGTGCGGATGTCGATGAGAGCAACATTTCTGAAATAATCAAGAGGGTAGCTACACGCGTAGACAATGCATGGGGCGAGCGAGAGCCTCGCTGCTACAACAATGCTAATCGCGACCCGGACAGACAGTTTTCCGTAAGTCAGATGCGCCGGTACCAGTGATAGCTAAGGCCCGAGGTAGTTACTCGTAACGTTTTTCGTGAGGACTAAAAGCGAAGCCAAATAGACTCTCAACAACAGTGTCTCTACCAGGTTTTGTATTAACTGTAGAGGTAATGACTTTCGCCATACTTGAATGTCACATTCTGACGTTCTGTGCACAGGCCAGTTTATCTTTCAACAGGGCATGAATCGACTGCTAAACAAAACTGACAATTGTTCAGCCTGGGTTAGCATGAAATCAAGAAGTGACCACTACGTGCTGACCGCGATATCCCTAATGTGCTCGACCAGTTTTCCCATCATCTTATTTGATTTTCTGGTCTCCCGCGCCATCATAGCTGTGAAAGCGGCAGACATGGCAGCCACTGCTGCTAACACGAAAGTAGCTATTGCTAAAAGAAACGTATAGTCCATCTCTATCGCCTCCTACTATATCAGTAATTGAACTCCGGACTACTTGCCACGAGCGATGGGAGTCACAACTTGACGCCATATAGACCTTCTGCAACTATTTTTAAGATGTGCCATGCGGCCCTAGCCAACAATCCAAGAATATCTCTTTCTATTATGCCCCAGAAACCATCCAAACTTGAAGGCACTTCAGAAGGCTGGTTGACAGCATCACCGAGTACATAAGCTTCTCCTCCTATCTGATCAATGAGCCTTGTTCCTTCAATTTCGTTCTTGACTTTCGGGTCAACGCTTTCAACTAAGCTCAGAAGCTTCTGTATATCTTTGCGCAAGAGCATGTCTCTTATCTGTCTTTCAGGGTCGGCTTCCGCTGGGAAGTCGATGAACAGGGGATGAGCAGAGACCTCGTTCCGCATGCGGTTCAATAGCTCTGCCGCTGCTATGAATTGAGCTAACCTGAAGATATTCTTGCCTTTGCATTTATGTATGGTTTGACCAAATGTGCACTTCTCTAAATCTTCGCATCTACTTCCAGGGGTTTTCAAATATTCATATCTGAAAATCTGGTCAATTGCAGAAGCACAGCAGGAAATCACACTTCGGAAATTTCCGTTTATGTAACTATCGGAGGCTTCACCTGCATAGCCCCACTCTTTTTGGGAATGGAACAAACGAGCATCTGTATGTATTTGCTCAAGCTCTTTCAGTCTTTGAGCACGCCTTTCAAGTGTATCCCTGTCACTTTTTTGTAGTTGTTTCTCACATTCCTCTAGTGTCTTTCTGCTCATCTGCGTCCTCCGATATAGACTTGCCAACTATTGTATAGCATGTCCAGAATCATTGCACCGCCAGGTTTGCACCTGACAACACCCAGTTGCTTCTAAAGAATGGCCAGTGTAAAATCAGACTGTAGAAAGGAATGTTCGAATCTTGTCAGGGGAGCGCTTTCGCTTTCCTTAGGAGGTTAATACAGAATGGAGCCTTCAGGCACTGGGGGAAGGCGGCAGCTCACTCAACAGGAGTTGTGGAACCAACTCTCAAACGCCGCCAGTTTGCGGTCGAGTGAAGATCAAGTTCTTTGGACGATCTCAGGAATATTCTGGGCGGCCAACGCCCTGTTGCTTGTGGCGCTGTTTCAAGGCGGGAAGTTGCCTGAGGCCAATGTTCCTCCTCTTGTCGTGTCGGCAGTGGGTATGGTCCTATCTACCGTACAGTACTTCCTGCAAGGCCGCGGCTTGGGGCATATACAGAGATACGAGGAGCTCATGACCAAGCTGGAGCATGCTCTAGCCTTCGCACCTGAATATGCCGTCAGCGCGAATTTGAATACTGAGGATGCAGACCGCTACTTGGGCGGGCGCAAGGGGAATGTCTGGCGCAAAGTACGCATGGGCACACTGGTACCGGCAAGAAGGCTCATGCAGGGGGCCAGTTTAGGAGGGGCACTCCTCTGGGGAGCAGCCTTCGGTTTCTTCCTTTACAGGGCTTCTTGCGGCGCTTAGAAGAGCAAATCCTTATTTTGTTCCACAGCTGCGCGCTCTGCGCTGTTGGCCCGGGGAGTAACCTTCATTTGCCGACATCATAAGTCAACAATTGGGCGGTTTGTTGAATCTCTAGACGCTGGGTATAATGGAGGCAGGAATAGTTATACGAAATGGCTTTCGCGGATATTCTAGCCGCAATTGTGAGGTTCTAACATGGAAAAACCGTGGGTTACTGGTCCCAAAGAATTGCTTCAACACGGGCTTGAACACCTGCGATTGGATACTGATTTTGACAGGCGAATAGCTCTAATCAGCATAGACAACGCTGTCGAGTTTACTATAAAGACGTATCTAGGTCTGCCCAGGCGAGTGACTGGCATCAACATATCACGCAGTGAGTATAACCAAATTAGCGAAAGTTTCCCGAGATTGCTCGATGCTCTTGAACAACACGCTAATGATAGATTGATAGGCATCGATTTGGCCGATTTAGAGTGGTACCATAGACTGCGAAATAAGATTTATCACGAAGGAAGTGGCATAACCGTTGAACGACAAAAGGTCGAAAATTACGCAGAGATAGCGAAAATCCTCTATCAGAACCTGTTTGGAGCGCTTATTGAAGTACCAGAGGAGATCGTGCACCCAACTGTGGTTGCCGAATTTATTAACAAATGGGCCACCTTAGAGAACACTTTCCGTACAGTGGCTACATCACATGCGCTCGTAGACATTGAAAGATTTCAGCCACCATCAATGCTTGTCCGTCAGCTACACCGTCAAGGATTAGTCTCTAACAATTTTGTTAATTGTTTTGATGAGATCAGGGCTTTCAGAAACAACTTAGTTCATGGGTTAGCAACTCCGTCAACGGAGCAAGTTAGAGATCAATTGGGCAAATTGATCCAGTTGTTGAAAGCGTTAAATGATAGTTAGTTAGCCGTAGCCACCTCGTATAACACAGGCTTTGCGGCTCCGTTTCACTTTGCCCAAACCGCCTTCGGCGGTTTCGCAAAGCCCGGAAACATTAAACAAAAGTCCATTTTGTTACCTGCCAGTTGCTGGCCAAGGACTTCATTACTAAGAGTTTATTCCGATTGACCAAGCCCTCATAATTGCCCAAAACCCCCTGTATTTCTCAGTACAGATGCCCTCTAAATCTGTATGAGCAAATAACCCTAGTGTCTCTGCCCAGATAACACTCCAGCCACACTTCGTCAGAATGTTATCTAATAAATTCCTAGTCATGAAGAAATACCCGGCGCAGTCGCCCCTTTCTTTAGGCACTCGCTCTTTCCCGACATATGCGTTGTCTCAAACCTTGGGAGTGTCGTTTGCAGCGAAAATATCCACGATTGTTATTAGAATGGGATAATGTGACTATTCAAGTAGTGTTTCGTCGCCTGCGATGGTCGTTATCGGGCGCCCCCTCTTGATATATTTGCGTACCGCATGGTCGGCAGGCAACACCAGTATGAAATCCTTGGGTGGGCAATTCTTAAAAATCGTTGCTTTTATCGCTGAGGAGTTTCTGCAAGGGCGTGTCCCAGTTAGGCCAATTGTGTGTGTTGGCAAGGCTCGTACTACCGGTAGTCTCTCAAACCAGAATTTCACATCGGCCTCATCCCAAACTTGAGGCGGATAAATGCGCCTTCCCTTGAAGTCGAGAGTCCCAAACGCATCTCTCCTGAAGCGAGAAGGGAACCAGTCTGGCAAAACTAGCTTATCGAACTTAAAGCCGTCCGCCGTCTGGTAATCAGCAAAGACACAACAAAACCAATAGACCTCAAGGAGAGTGCAGGAAGGGAACTTCATTTCAGTGAGTGCTTTCTTGGCTATGTTCATCATTTCCTCAAGCGGCGGGTGTGACTGTTGAAATTGAAGGGCTTTCCGGCCATAGGCTACTGAATTCAACCAGCTGTCCCAACAATGAAGGGCTCTCTCAAAGACGAGAGCCTTTCGGAGCGCTCTATCATGATGACCGGTGCTTCTCTTGTGTGTAGTTTTCATATGGCCCAACATTCTGCGTCGCCTTTTATGACATTCTTTTCGTGCCGGGGTATTCTAATAAAAGGATTAATTGAAGTAATTATAGCAGCGGGCAGTAGAGAGTGGCTAATGTGTTTGAGCGGTCATTGTTCAAAATAGGAGATGGTGGGATTGCACTGGTAATTCCGAAGTCGTTTGCTATTGCTTATCATCTTGAACCTGGCGATGTACTTCGGGTAAAAACGAACGGAAAGCTCGTAGTAGAGCCAGTGGTTATTGCCAAATGGCGTAGAGGCAAAAAGACAAAGTGATGGGAAAGCGGACAACAATAAGAACAAGCAAGAACCGGGTTAGGGTGAGTGTAGATGTCCGCCCCGGACCAGCAACACCAGCTCAACAGCACGCGTGGAAGCGCTTCTGGCAGCACTTAATTGCGGAAGCGAAAAGCGAGGTTGACACCGGCGGATATCATCAAGGGATTAGCAACAAAAAGTAACAGTAAGTAAAGGTTTAAGGGTGAGATAAAAAGTGGAAACGGAAAACTTGAATATGTTGCCAGTAGTGGTTCAAGGCCCAACATACAACAAAACTTCACAGCAGTTAGCAATCAGGCAAGGCGTCCAGTGGAGCGATGATTACGTTATTCACCTGGACATAGAAAAGGTTAAGCAGCTTGTTCAGGCTGCCGATAACGGCTACAAGGGTGAACGCAATCAATTACTTATCCGGCTTTTATTTGATGGCTGCTTACGCTGTAGTGAAGCCATAGCGGTGCGGCCTTGTGACCTTGAACAAACAGCCGGCGGGTGGCTTATCAGATTAAGAAGCAAGAAAAGTGATAAAGCGGCAAAGGTGGCAATATCGGCTACCCTGGCAAGCCAACTTCTGGCTTATGCCTATCGGGGAAAGCTGAGAGATACGGATAGGTTCTTTGATATCACCCGGTCACAAGCCTTCAGGATAGTGGTGGAAGCCTTTACTAAGGCTGGAATACCGCGGCCCCGGCGTGATAGAGATAGGGTAGGCGCTGTCCATATATTGCGGCACTCCGGTGCCATTGAGCGGCTAAAGCGGACTGGTAATCCAAAAGCCGTTCAAGACCAGCTCCGGCATAAGTCCGCCTTGATGACTTTAAGGTATTTGAAAACTATCAGCGCGGACGAATCATTGAAGATACAGCAAGCCGTAGATTTTCAATGGTGAAATATGGAGAACCAAATTCACCTTAACCATGATGCCACTGTCTTCTGGCTGGACAAAGGGTGGAGAACGACAGGGGAAAAGCAACCCGAAGCAGGAGAAACAAATTCTCAATTGACCAGGCTACTGGCTTTAAGCCCAGAGCAAGAAAAACGCCTTGACCCCGTGCAACTTGAGAGATGCACGGAACATGCTGAGGAAATTAGTGAGTTAATCACTAAGTATAAACTTTGCGTTGATGACCCTAAGAAATACTTATCTACAAGGAGAATTGAGGAATGGATTGGCCACCTGGATGCAATAACAAAATGGAAGGAGACAGGAGAGGGTTATCTGCCTCTCGAACTGTGTGAAATAATGTGCATAATCCTGACGGATATTGTCCCAGAAAAGTTCAAGTGCTGGAAGCGTGAGCTTGCTCTAAAGGCATTAGACCCGCCATATCAAGATGCTGAAAGATACCTAACAAAAGAGGAATACCAGAAGTTTTGCGATTCAATTCCAGATGCCGTTGATGGCAACCGATATGCCTATGATGAATTGATTGGGAAGATTGGCAGAAAGGAGCAAGAGGAGCTGGAGAAGCTTCAGGCTGAATCTGAAGCCGAGGAATATGCCAAACGGCTTTGGAACAGTATAACCGCCTTCAAAAGCTCATTGTTGTCAAAGAAGAAGAAGAGCCCCCAATCTTGCTTTGACAAAGACCCCCGAGACTTGGACTATAGTTTTCTGCCACCTGACGATAAGAAAAGGGAGTGTGAGCGGGTTATCGAGGAATCGATAGAGGCAAGCATACCTGAGAGCCTTCGCCCATTCCTTAATTGGGAATATAGGTTAGCCTATCGCCTCCTGCCTAGTGCCCAGTATAGCCTGATTGAGGATATGCCATGCCTGAAGCTTGGCTTTGACATAGCTGTCGTCGTTGAAATCGAGTATTGCCTAAAGCCAAGTGAAATTGCCTTTAGAGGCCACCCTGTTACTTTGCCCACAATGCACCGTGGTAGTTACGCCGAACCACTTGAAAATCCGGAGTTGCTCGGCTATGCGTACAAGCTATTTATGCGTGATGACCTCGGTGCTGCTCGTTATTGGCGCTGGCAGACAATTCCCTGCATCCTTGCTCAAGGTCTGATGCGAGGCGACATAGAGCCTCAGGGCACGAGAATTACAAGGGCTAGTGGGGACAGCACCAGCTACGAAGTGGACGGCTTTAATGAAGAAATCGTCGTGACAGACACATTTTCCAAATACCTCAGAGAGATTGGTAGCTGGCAAGGTTTGGGTGAAAAGGCGATTCTGAGCTCAAAGTTGGTGACAGTAGTCGTCAGGGCAATGGAGAGGTTAGCTAAGGAGCTTTCCTCTCCTGAAACACCGAAGCTTATTGCTGGAGACTATGAGGATTTGATAAATGCCCTCTGGAGTTTAGGCTTTACGAAAACAGAGGCGAAGGAAAAGGCCAGATATGTTTCAGGAAAATATCCCGATGCTTCCCTGGAAGAGAGAATAAAACATGCCCTTAGGAGCTAGATGGTTTATGTTTAGTCAAAGGTATAGATAGACTAATAGATTGAGTGATGGATTAGGTGTTTCATGGCAAAGAAAACCAAGACCGACTTTTATCTTGATTGCCCCTGCGGAGCCAAATCGCCAGTGTTCCAGAACAAGGACTCCAGATGGCATAGCCATTGTGTTAATTGTGGCAGGCTAACCTTCTGGTCAAATCCCATGCTCACGGAGAGATCAAAATATGATGCTAAGCTCTGCCCTCATAATCCTCCACTTAAGGACTGCAAGAATGGCAGAACTTCCTTCTGTAAACTATGCCGAATAAGGGTTTTCATGCCAAAGGAATATTGACATTATATTGATTAGTCCATACAATAAGGATATGGTTAATGATATAGAGTTACCAAGACTCAAATGCCTGCGTTGTGGGTATGAATGGATACCGAGACAGCCAAAGAAACCAAAATATTGCGCCAGATGTAACTCACCTTATTGGAATAAACCTAAGTGGAAGGGGGTAAAGGAAAAATGAAAACAGCAGCTATCTATTGCCGGGTAAGCACAGACAACCAAGAACGAGAAGGCACTAGCCTACAGACACAGCTAGAGAATTGTCTTACCTACTGCCAGGACAAGGGATATAGTGCGGCTTACCGTTTCAGTGAGGCATATTCAGGGCTTACTCTTGAGCGGCCAAAATTAAATGACCTGCGAGAACTGATAAGGAATGAGCAAATTGACATAGTGGTAGTTTACTGCCTTGACCGGCTGTCACGTGACCCTACTCATGGCGTCATAATTACCCAGGAACTAGAAAAGCACCATGTCACACTTGAGGCCGTCACCGAGACAGTAGATAGCTCGGAATTAGGCAAGCTGATTAACTACATTCGCGGCTTTGCCTCAAAGCTGGAAGCTGAGAAGATACGAGAGCGCACCATGCGTGGCAAAAAGGCAAAAGCACAACAAGGACGCGTGCCATGTGGGGGCTACGCCCGGTTATACGGTTACGATTATGTCAAAGTAAGTGAGAAAAATGGCGGTAGACGCCTAGTAAATGAAAATGAGACAAAGTGGGTACGCCAGATGTTTACGTGGCTAGTAGATGATGGTATGTCTTGCCTAGCTATAGCTACAAAGTTAAACTCCTTGCATGTTTCCTCCAAGTACGGTAATTACTGGTCAAGAGGAGTGGTTCACAGAATATTAAGCAATCCTGCTTATGTTGGC
>SDBS01005697.1_pt1 | contig 12107 bp, 1 predicted proteins | sample 2277091 | NCBI WGS metagenome assembly SDBS01 (sample SAMN10404972, study PRJNA504765) | marine sediment metagenome | isolation source: marine sediment core GS10_PC15, 163 cmbsf | place: Arctic Ocean: Southern Knipovich Ridge | collected 2010 | reverse complement strand
TCGCCTCCTTCTCATGGCTGATCCGTTCGATCATCTCCGGCGTCGCCTTGTCGGCAAAGAGCTTCCTGACGTTCTTGTCGTTACTCCGCGAATGAATGTGCTCGCGATAGAACTGCCGCGTAATGCCCAGCCCATGCCGCCTGCTCAGTTCCAGCCACGCATTCTCGTGATAAGCGACATTGTCCACCATCGTCCCGTCAACATCAAAAATCACACCCCAGCCGTTCTCTGTACTGCTCAATTGAAATTCCTCCGGAAGGCCGAATTGCTCTATGGTAATGTGATGCCTAACAGCGCCAGTGTGTCGCGTTCGATGACGCCCCGGATTTCCTCCCTCGGAACGCCGGGCAGGTTTGTATCGCCCAACATCATATTGAAGCCGAGCAGCGTCTCGATACAGTTGTCGGGCTTTGCGATCGGGTAACCGCTTCCGAACAACAGTTTGTCCATGACGTCCGCCTCATGGGCGCTGACGACGATGTTGTAAACCTCCCACTTCTTCTGCGGCGATATGGAAAGATCGGCATAGACATTCTCGTGCTTGCCTAACATGCAGATCGTCTGGTCCAGAAAGGGCAGACCCATGGCGCCTATGACCATTTTCAGTGCTGGAAACCTCCTTGCGACCTCGTCGAGCAGGAAGGGCTGGGCATACTGGAGTACGGAATCGGAATTGTGTGTCGAGACGTTGTGGAAAAACAGGGGCAGTTTCAGTTGGGCAGCGGACTCATAGAGTCCCATCGCCCGGCTGTCGGTGGGGTGAAACTTGCCGCCGGCACAGTACAGGACGATGCCCTTGAGGCCGAGATCGACGGTTACCGCCTTGACATCATCGACGCCGACAGGGTCGCGGAGGGGATTCAGCGAGGCGAAGCCGACAAGCTTGGGGTGCTTTTTGACATATTCGCCTAATTCCCGGCTTGCTTCCAGGCCGTTGTCGCGTCCGACGGCAAGGACGATGCCGGCGTCGACCTTGCGGCAGGCGTCAATGTGCTCGGTCGTGTCAATTTCGCTGGAAGGACAGTTAATGTGTGTATGACAGTCTACAATCATTACCTATTCCGCTGCAACAGCTTTTCTTATCGGCCTTTGTGGCTGCGAATGTACAGTATTTTACATTCGGTTCCTATGATAACTTAGGGCACAGGTGTGTCAAGAATAAAGAAAAAATGTGATTCCGGGCGGCCGAGGGAAACCCGGGAGGTTATGACGAGAGTCCACGTGTTAAGATAGGCAAGGCAGGTCCTGCTGCAATTGGGTTTGTTTTCTTAACATTTCAGTGGTATTCATTGGGTTCTCGCTTAAAATAATGTGCATCCATGTCTCATAAATACAAAAGGGTCGCAGGTTTTTGACCTGCGACCCTTATCGTTACTTTCCAATCGCCGCAGGACCCAACGGCTGGGTCCGAGCGGAAGCATCCGACGTTACGGTACGGTGAACACATCGCTCCAGGTGCCGGTGTTCTGATTCGGCGACTGGTCGCGCGTCCGGACACGGTAGCGGAAATTGCTGTCCGGAGCTGACACACGTACGTAGTACTCGTTTGGTCCGGCGGCCGGCAAACCGGTCGGGTCCAGAGACGGATTAAGCGCATTCAACCATCCGCTGTCGTAGTCCCCGTCAAGACACTCGAAGTAGTACTCTTCGCCGTTACCCTCGGGATCGGCAACCGCCTCGACCGACATCCAGTGCCAGTACTCTGTCAACTGAGTAGCTGGATTCACCCAAGTGAACTGCTGAGGCAGATTCTCCCAGAGCGGCGGATCAGGCAGCGGCGGATTGAAGTCGACCACCGCCGGATCGGGCACACCAAGGGCGACAACGGATTCGTCTGTTACATTGCCGAACCTGTCTCTGACCCTGATACGATAGTAGTAATTTGCAAGCGGGGTTAACCCGTCAGGTTCAAAGATGTGCGGTGTCGGCGTATAGGGCGTAGCGAGGGGATCGAGAGGGTTAGGATCGTGGCTCTGCTGCCAGCCGCTGTCATAACCGTCGCCCGCACCCGCGTTTACGCCTGCCGCATCGGTGTACCTGAAGTAGTACTCCAGAGAACCATCGGCAAACGGGCTGACTTCCTCATCAGGAATGATTGGCTGGTAGGCGATCATCCTGAGCGCAGTACCGCTTATCGCATACGGCATGCCGTCGGGAATACCGTCGAGGTTGACATCGACGTCGAGTATTCCATCCGGGACGCCGGCCGGGCCGGTAATGTCGGCACCGTACCACATTGCCGGGTTCGGCAGCGGCGGATCGACCTCATGGGCCGGAATGGCTGTCTTCTCAGACGACCAGGCAGTCATATTGCCACGCCAGTCGCGGACCCTGACTCTGTAGGTGTACTCCGTTTCCCCGTCGGCAACAAGGCCCGTATTCTCGTAGTACTCCGGATTCGCCACATACGTCGTCGAAGTCACCGTATTGGACGGGTCGTAATTCTGACGCCACTTACCCGTCTGCTTCGGATCGGTACGCTCGAACTGGTATTCAACCTGGTCGCCGAACCAGTCGTCATGAGCCACCTTGGCTGACATCTCGATTCTGCCGTCTCCGATATTGGGAGACCAAGGTTCAATATCCCATTCGGCCGGATTCGGGACCGGAGGCAGCAGGTCTTCAACGAACCAGCACGAGGCAAAGATCACAAAGTCGGCGAGGGTGACGCCGGTGTCGGTGTTGATATCGGCGCCGTCACACCACTCCGGCTCGGTACACTGATCGAGCCATGCCAGGGCAAGGACCGCCATGTCCTCAACATCGACGATACCGTCAAATACCAGATCGCAGACCCTGCATGCAGCCATTGGCAGCGCCAACGGATAGTGGAAGCCCATATCCACGCGATCCACATCGAAGTTGGCAAATGAGTCATCGGACCTTGTCGTTAATCTGTCCATCCCCACCACGCTGGCTAAAACGCTTCCTTTATCGACACCTGGGCTGTCGTCATCCTGTCCGGCGACGATCTGGCTGAGATAGAAACCGCCCAAAAACCCCCGTACAAACAACGGATCGGCCAAGGTGTTGCCGTTCCCCCAGATAAGCTCACATTCCTCTTCAACGAGGGTGGCGGGTTCGCCGCGGCCGCCCCGGACATCGCTGAAGGAGATCGTCAGCTTGGCGGGTCTCCGATCAAATTCAAAGCCCGTTCCGACAGCCAACTGACGGCCGTTTGGAGCATAATTGCCACTGAATATGCTGTCTGTGACGACTACTTGGCTTTCATAACCGCAATACAGGCCGCCGCCAACAGCGGCAAAGTCGGTCTCTCCGTCACCGTCGGAGTCCTGTGGAACCCCGTTCGGATCTATTCCGCCGCCCGGAATCGCGCCCGGGTCAAGGAAACCGAAGTACCCCGTTGCCCAGTTATCGGCGAAGGTACAGTTGGACAGTTCAGGCTGTGCGAACCAGTTGGACGAGAGACCGCCGCCGTCTCTGCCTGCCATATTGTTGACCAGCAGACAGTTCTTGATCGTGATGGTATTCGGTTGCGTACCTGTCAGGAAGATGCCGCCGCCCGAGGCATTGGACTGGTTGTCAAATATCTGGATGTTGGCAATATTCGCCTCCACTGAAGCAAGGTGGATACCGCCGCCCTGGCCGATGATGTCCACAATATCCGTATCGATGGAACCGGCAAAGTTGCCATGGACAAAGCCGCCCTTGACGTTGGCGCTTCCTCGCAAACCGTACAGGCCGCCGCCAACGAACGCAATATTGCCCAAAACATTGCAGTCGACGATCTGCGGCGCATCCTCATACCAGTAGATGCCGCCGCCAACCGAAGATTCGTTTTGGCTGATCAGGCAGTTCTGCAACAGCATTGAGGCCGTTCTTTCAAAAGCGACGCCGCCACCATGTCCCAACATCGGGTCAAGCACGTAATTGGCGCCCGGCTTGGGTGCGACATTGTTCGTGATCGTACAGTCAATCAGTTTGGCGTCGCTGTCGCCGGCACAATAAACACCGCCGCCATAGCTGGGTATCTCGTAGCTTTCCACAGGTTCCTGCCTGTCAAAACCGGCCGGCATAGTCCCGCCAATACCGCTGAGGCCGCCCTGCGTGGAGTTGGCGGCGACTATACAATTGGTAAACTGAGGTGAGCTGTTCTTGGCGCAGTATACACCCGCGCCGTAACCACTGTAATATCTGTAGTCGCCTTCGTAGCCCCACATCTGCCACGGAGCGTAGAAGTCGCTACTCCAACTGCCGCCGTAGCCGCCGGTCACGTCTACGCCCAGGAATGTAGCGGAATCCCCGCCGTTTCCGCCGTTACCGCCCGTGGCGGTGCAGTTGGTGATCGTGCAGTTGTCGAATGTCGGGCTTGCTTCTTCGGCGATATAGATTCCGCCGCCTCTGGCCCAACCGCCCCAGCCGCCTCGACCGCCGGATTCGACGATGTTGGCAGGCGCGCCGTCGCCGCCATTACCACCGAAGACATGACAGTTGTCGATAATGTTATTAATAAATGTCGGTGCCGAACCCGTTCCACAGTAGATACCGCCGCCGGCGGCAAATCCGCCATCACCGCCATCGCCGCCGTTGACCAGATCCACTCCGGCGCCGGCGTTGCCGGCTATCAGAGTAAAATCTCTGATGACGCAGTTCGTGATGGTCGGGCTGGCGTTGCTGCCGATGAACAGACCGCCGCCGCCTATGGGCAAACCGTCCAGACCCGGCGCGGAATCGAGAACAAAGAGCGCCTGGTTGGAGTGCGTAAAAGTGATACCATTCAAGACGGTGTCCGGACCCGTGTTGCTGGTGAAGTAAACACCGCGCCGCAGATAGTCGGCAGAGTCAATGATTGTCATCGCGACAATTTCCGGATCATCGGGATTCGTACTGGTGATCGTCACCGCCTTGTCAAGGATCAGTCCGCCGCCGCGATAGGTATTGGCGGCAAGAATAATCACATCGCCGTCCTTGGCGAGTTCTATGGCTTCCTGAATGGTCTCGGTGTCGCCCGGGACGTACCAGGTTGTCGGATCGCTGCCCTTAGGCTCGACGATGAGCATTTCGATGTCATTGGCCGGATCGGCATCGTACATCCTGGGGCCCTGCTCGGTCCCCGGACCGAGAATGCCCGCGTCAATGGCGTCTTTGACGTAGGCGACGACCTTCGGTCCGAGATAGGCGTAGGCCTCCTCGGCGGAGACCCAACCGTTCTCATTGCCCCACCGGTCGGGATCGTTGCCCTCGCGGTGCCAGTCCGCCCGGCCGTCGATGGCCTGCAGCAGGAAGTAAGTAAACAGACCATGACGCAGTTCGGGCACTTCAAGAGCGAACTGATCGTTACTGCAGGCGGTAATCACGACACCGGAAGGATTCTCATTGAGGTCGGTTGGACCCGGCTGTGCGCCGGCAGTCGGCAGCAGACCATCGGCAAAGCTGTCGCCCTGCGCGGGAACCGCATTACCCATGCCGCGCGCCGCAAAGCTGCCGCCGATAGCGTCGATGTGCCCGCCGGAGAAATTCGTATCCAGCAGCACAATGTAGTTTTGCGTTGCCAGTTCCCCAAGCCATTCATTCAACTCATCGTCACGGATGTTGCTCATGGCATAGGTTACCAGGTACTCATCCAGATCGTCAATTTCGTCGATCGGGAACACATCCGGACCCGTTATACCCTGGCCGGCAAAGTAGAAGACAAACACGTCGTCATGGTCCATCCTGTCGTCAAGATCCTCGAGGGCAAGACGAATCTCGCCTTTCGTGGCCTCTTGGTCAATCAGGAGAATCATGTTCTCCTCGTGCCAGTTGGGCGCCTTCAGCAGCTTCTGATAGAACTGGCTGGCGTCGTGGGCCGGATACAGCAGGTCGCTGCCCAGCGCAATATAATCGGCAATACCGACTATGATCGCATAGTAATCTGTCCGGATCGGCACGTATGCGGCTATAACCTCCTTGTCGGCATCCATCGTGACAAAGTTGTTCGGCTCGACAACGGACCCGTCGTCGGAGCCTATCCACTTCACCTGGAAACCTTCCGGAGGTTCAGACACAATCATCTCGACAACCATACCCGGATAATACGCATACATGGTGTCGTCGTCGACCTGCACCGGAGCGCCCGGAGGATTGAGTTTGATAAGTCCGGGCTCAAAGTCCGGCAGAAGGTTGGGGTCCCAGTCAAAGTTTACATCAAGGATGTAACCAATGCTTTCAAATTCAACCGTAACGATCTTGTCGTCATCCATCGTTACAACGTTGTCGGGTTCATGGATCAAATCATCGTCCGTACCCGTCCAGATACAGTGGTACCCGGGCGGTGGAGGCTCTACGGTCAACCTGACTTGAGTGAGTTGATCGTAGATCAGGCCATCCGGATCCTGCGGAGAAACCACGGGATCAAAGTCCGGCAGCATGAACGGATCGACAATCGCAATATAGTCGAGTCTGTACTGCTCCATCTCAAACGGCCGGTGATGATAACCAACGTTAAGCACACCTTCGTCAGGATCGGCGTCGGATCGCGTGGTATACTCGTACAGGTCGAAGTCGAAGAAGTTCTTGGCCATACGACCTTGTTCGGCATTGTATATGTAATCAACACACGGACTGTCATAGAGCTGCCCGGCGTCGATTTCGCTAAGGAAGTAATCTCCCACCATCAGCGGATCGTCCATGATGTTGAACGTATCGGCATCCCACTCCTGATCGTTCGGATCCCAGCCGTAGAGTATGCATCCTTCGTCAACATAGATAGGCAGGCTGCTCAGATTGGCGATAGCCGCACCGAGATTGACCCGCGGTTTGGTGATCGCCACCTTCGCATCGGTTATCGGCACACCTGTTGAAATAAGCAGGTTCCTGATCTCGCCGGGTGTAAGGTATCTGTCGGTTTTGTCCAAAGCCGCGGCCTGGATACTGGCCACACAACCTGCCGCAAACGGACATGACGCAGACGTACCGTTAAAGTACGGGAAATAATCACCCAGGTCGTAACCGGCCAGCCCGATGATATCGGTTGTATATATCGGATCGGCCGGAGCCAGGATATCAAGCAAATCGGCTGTGTTGGAGTACGGAGTCACCTGGTCGGTTGTATCATAGACGGCGCCGACGGAGATCACATTGCTCATTGCGGCAGGCCAGGTAATACCTACGCCCGCCCATCCGTCATTACCCGAACCGGCAAGTATGGTGATGCCGGCCTGGCTCAAAGCATCTCCCGCCGCAGTGAGAGCAGGCACAAAGGCATCAGCAGCAGCGGCATTGGTGAACGGCAGACCCCAGATAGCCCAACTGTTACTGACGACCATGATCGGATTTCGCGGATCGTTGTTCTTGTTGGTAACACACCAGTCCCACGCGGCCACGCTCGCTGCTATCGACATCGCTCCCGCGTCGTCGGCTATCTTCAGTGCGTACAGCTTGGCGCCAAAGGCCACGCCGCCGATATAATCACCTACCGTACCGAGATCACCTGCGGCAATACCCGCACACGCCGTACCATGCGCCTCGTCGCCGACCGGTATCGGATCGGCATCGTTCATGGCCGTGTCATAACCGCCGATGACCTTGTTGTTCGGGAAGCCTCCACCGCCCAAACGCGGATGCCTGTAGTCAATACCGGTGTCGACGATGGCAACCGATATGCCCGTACCGTCATACGCCTGACGCGCAGCCAAAGCATTGGCCAACGGAATCGCCTGCGCCAGCAGCGGAAAGACCTCTCTGTCAGGTTCGATGTGCTCCACCATCGGATCGTCAAGCAGCTTTTCCAGACCGTCCAGAGTGATGTCGCCGGCGAAGCCGACAATGTTCTCATACCTGTGCGTCATGGTAAACTGCGCCGGCGTCAGCGTTGCCAGGACCCTTGCCTGGCGATCGACGATCGCTTCTCTGATCAGTCCGGCCGAAACATCCGAATCCCAGTCGGTCGCCTTTCTCATATCCGTAAAGTCGCGCAGTAATATAATCACCCTGACCTTCTCTTGTCCGGCGTCAAAGCCGTCATAAATCGTCTGGGCGTCAACAAGCACCGATGCCGAACCGCCCTCAACAGACGTCGTCCCCGCACCACCGCCTTCTTCCTGCCCTTCATCCGCAAGCAGCATGAGAGCATCGAACGCATTCGGATCATACGGAGGCCCTATATCACTGTAGACAATCGTTACCTCAGAAGACCTCGGTCCGTACTCATCGGCGTTGGTAACGGCAATCTGGGCGCCCGTTGCACCGGCGTTTTCCCAGATGATGCTGTCGGAAATATATGCACCGCCGTTGTACCCAACGTAGATGCCGCCGCCATAGCCAAAGCCGATACCGAGGGCGCCGGTAACCATATTATCCGAAATCGTACAGTTGGTGATCTTGGGCTCGGCAAACCAGTTGATCGAGATACCGCCGCCGTCTCTGCCGGCGGTGTTTTCCACAATCAGGCTGTTTGTCAGAACAGGTGTCACCGCGTTATCCTGGTCGCTGCCCACGTAGAAGATACCGCCGCCGCTTGCCAGGGCCTGGTTGCCCCTGAATACCGAGTCGGAGATGTTCACCAGCGACGATATAGTGTAGTAACCACCACCGCGGCCGAATACCGAATGCGCAAACGTTGCCGCCGGCGCCCCAGGACCACCGCTGCCGTTCGGGTCGACGACGCCCACCCCCACGCCCGGAACGACAGAGGCAAAGTTGTTCGTGAAGAATGTCCCGGTAATCTCGCCGGTTGCGTGACTTGAGTACATCCCGCCGCCGTGATAGGCGACATTTTCAACGAAGTTGCAGTCAATAATCGCAGGATCTGATCCGATCCAGTACATACCGCCGCCTTCACACGCATTGTTGTACTGAATATCGCAATTGTCAAACTTCGGAGTGCAGTCATTGTCAAAGCCGATACCACCGCCGAAGCTGACAAAATAGTCGTCCGGGTTGGCTACCGTGGACGTATCTGCGGTGTTGTTCCGGATCAGGCAGTCATAGAACTCGGGACTGCAGTTGTCGGAGAAATAGATGGCGCCGCCGGCAGTTTCTATATCCATGTTCCTGGACGGCGTCGGACCGGACGAACCGCCAACGCCGCAGTCGCCGCCATAAGTATTGTTGTCGGTAAACGTACAGTTATAGAATCTTGGCGAACAACTTGCCTCGCAATAGAATGCGCCGCCCATACCGGTGTATTTCCAGTAGTCGTAATAGGCATCATACGGGTCATAGACATAGTTCTGATACCACTCATCATCAGTGTCATACCAGCCGGACCAATAGAACCAGCCGTAATCGCCGAACTTGTCGCCCCACTCCCAGCCGTCCCACCAGGTCCAGTAGAACGACTCTTCGATCGTCGGCGCCCACATCCAGTTGCCGCCTCTGCCGCCGAAAGCACCCTGGTCGCCGTCGCCGCCGTTGCCGCCGTTGCCGCCACGGGCGAAACAGTTGATAAACTTGCAGTCTCTGAATTCCGGGTTACTATGCCAGGCGGCATATACCGCGCCGCCGTAAGCACGACCCGCCCAGCCGCCGTCCCAACCCTCCGGATGGCCGGCGCCGTTATCGCCGGCATGACCGCCGCCACCGTCGCCGCCGGTAACCGAACAACTGTCAAAGGTGCAGTTTAGAATCTGAGGCGAACTGTTATACATCTCTATTGCGCCGCCGAATACACTCCCACCGTCCATGCCGTCAATCAACAGATCTCCTGGGCCGTAGCCGTCTCCGCCGAACCAGTTGCACTCTGTGAAGTTGGTATTGCGGATTATCGGTGAAGAACTGTACAGGTACATGCGGGCCCAGCGAATCGTAAGACCCTCGATGATTGTCCCCGGACCGACGTTTGTAAACGAGAAGTCGTAGCCGCTCAGCAGCGTGTTGGAAACGGTGTCCTCATCGTCCGGGTTCATGCTGGTCAGAGTTATGTCCTTGTCCCAGAAATTAAGATAACCAAACGGATATGGCGGGACCCATTCACCCGTCTGCAGCATCACAATGTCACCGTCTTCGGCGTCATCAATCGCACGCTGGATCGACGTGTATTTGCCCTCGGTGCCGACAATAAGCATGCGAGGCTGGTCAAACTTGACCACAATGTGCTTGTCGGAGCCCATCACGACATAATTGACGTTCTCTTTGGAGCGATCATCAATAGTCCCGCCGGACCAACTGGCCACACGATAATCCGGCTCGGGCGTTGCCGTTATTTTGACGAGCGTACCGGCGTAGTACGTCCCCGATGTCGGCTCAACTGAGCCGTGTCCGCCCTCAACCACCGCCGTCAACGGATACTGCAAAACAGGATTTTGCGAATCGCCGGCATTCTTGTAGTGATAGCCCAGATCAACAGGATCTTTGTCCAGATACCCACCATCCTCGACCTTCGTACACGTGGTACGTCCGGTCAGGGAGAGATTGGGATCAGCCACAGTCCCGTTTCCACGGTCGAAGGCTGCGCTGGTAACGCTCTGGCCGCCCTCAGGCTGACTGAGATAGTAATCGCCCAGCGGTCCCGAAACAAACCACGGATCACCGACAAGGTTGCCCGTGCCGATATTCGAACCCGCTGACTCGGAAATAAAAGCATAGCTGAAGAATCCCGTTGCCGTATCCGGTATGGAATTGTAGATTCCGTAATCTTCATCCGGATTATTATAGAACAGGTTGTATTCGATCACTGAATCATCGCCGTCCTCCTCGGCGATGGCATGTTTGGAGCAGTTTTCAAAAATCGAGTTGCTTACCGAAACAGAAGACATCCAGTCGCAGCCGATTGCCCCGCCCACACCGCCGGCTGAATTATTACTGAACGTGCAGTTTGTCAGGACCGGCTCTGTGAAGATACTGCACGAAACCGCCCCACCCTTTACGGTCGCGGAGTTGCCCGCGAACAGACTGTTCTTGATGCTCTGAGTAAGGACATTATCGCCGCCATAGAAAGCGATAGCGCCGCCGGAAGCCCTGCGGCCATGAGCGTGGTTGTTGACAAATTCGCTGTTTCTGATATCCGAGTTGGCCGTGATAAAGGCTATGGCGCCGCCCAGGCCGTCCGGACCCTCGTCGTCTTCATCGATAGCCTTATTGCCGTTGACAACCGAGTTGTCCATGGTCACCAGCCCGTCGGAAAGGAAGAGTCCTCCGCCGCTCTGAGCCGTATTGCCGATCAGGTAGCAGTTGTCAAACGTCGCATCGAAATCGTGCGCGTGAACAGCACCGCCCCATGCGGCCGAATTGTTCGCGAACGTACAATTGTCAAAAACCAGTTCGATCACGACCCTGTTCGGATCGATGTTTTGATATGCATCGACAGCACCGCCGTAAGCGCTTGCACTGTTGGCACTGAACAGGCACTTTTCAAAGTCGGCACTGCTCTTGGTGTTGACCGCACCGCCGTTATAAGCCTCATTGTTCAGGAAGTCGGTACCGATCACATTCACCGTACTCTCGGGACCAATATAGAGAGCGCCGCCCGGGGCCGTACGGTTATCGCCCTGATAGTAAGAACCATAGTAGGACAAACTGTAGTAATACCAGCCGTAATAGTAGGTGCCGTAGTATCCGGGATTCTCGTAGTCGGCCTCTTCGAGGCTGTGGTTGTTCCTGAACAGACAATCCTCTATATGCACGGTGTTCTCCGACTCGCAGTAGACCGCGCCGCCGAGGTTGCCGTCGAATTCACACCCTTCCAGTGTGACGTTGTTTAACCTCTCAGTGTAAACGGCGCCTCCTACCGTATAAACCGGAATCTCCCGGTCATATCTGTCGTCGCCGAGATAACCATAGTAGCCGTAATAAGGTGAAACCTCAAAGGCGCTGTTGCCGGTAAACCGACAATCAGTGAGTCGCGGATGGGAACCTGCTGCGTAATACACCGCACCGCCGGCAACAGTGTCCCAACTGTACGAGACGCCGAACAGGTAAGTCAGATCCCAGAAATAGAACCAGTAGTTGTAGTAACCACCGTCAAAGCCTGCAAAGGCCTCGGGATCTCCATCATCACCCTGGCCTCGCGCACCGCCCTTACCGGCGACACCCCAGCGAGCGATGTTGTTCTCGAAAACACAGTTCTCCACAACCGGATTGCTGTTGTTTTCGGCGTAGATCGCACCGCCCATGCCGACACCAGCGGAATAGCCGCCGCCGCCGCCGCCGCCTGCATTGCCACCGTC
>SDBS01005696.1_pt1 | contig 12108 bp, 14 predicted proteins | sample 2277091 | NCBI WGS metagenome assembly SDBS01 (sample SAMN10404972, study PRJNA504765) | marine sediment metagenome | isolation source: marine sediment core GS10_PC15, 163 cmbsf | place: Arctic Ocean: Southern Knipovich Ridge | collected 2010 | reverse complement strand
GATGGGAGTCGTGAGCAATCTCTATCGCGATAACCTTAATGTCATATTTACCGGCCAACTCGAATACCCAGGGCAGGCACGCCTTGCCATGGCCCTGGAAGGCATAGGGGCTGGTGCGCGGCTTGTAAGCGCCCATGCGAGTACACACCTGACTATGTTGCTGTAACGCCTTCATCATCGATTCGACATGCCCGGCATTGTCGACCGCACAGAGTCCGGCAAACACATGCAGGTTGTCCTGTGAAAATTCGATGCCGTTGTACACAAAACCGGTGGCACGTAAGTCGTCTTTATGTCGTCCGAGGACTCGATACTCTTCGGATACACGAACGACCCGGTCCACGATCGACATGCTTTCGATTTCCGCAATTTCCAGTCCGGCCGTATCACCGATTAAATAGATTTCGGTAAGCGTTTGTTGCGTACCGGTTTCGCGATGGATATTGGTGCGGATATTAGGTTTGTTTTCCAGAAACTCAATCAGACTTTTGAATTCATCGCTCGCGGGATCGGTGTTTGCCTTGGTGATGACTATCATGACTCTATTCCTGTAATTTACCTTTAGTCGCCGCCATAACGACGAAGAAGATCATCATACGCATCGATGCGGCGATCGCGGAAAAAAGGCCAGATTCGCCTGACCTTTTCGGCCTGCGTCATATCCAGTGTAGCCACCAGTGTTTTGCCGCTTTTAGCTGGTGCAGAAGTTATAATCTCGCCTTGTGGCCCGGCGATAAAGCTGTTGCCCCAGAACTCGATACCGTCGGACTGGCCGTCTGGATCGGCCTCAAGTCCACAGCGATTCGCGCACACCAGCGGCAAACCATTAGCGATGGCATGGCTGCGCTGAATCACCTGCCAGCTATCCAGCTGACGTTGTTTTTCCTCATCGTCATCCCTTGGATCCCAGCCGATGGCGGTGGGATATAAAAGCAGATCGGCGCCATGGAGCGCCATCAGACGTGCTGCTTCCGGGTACCATTGGTCCCAGCATACGAGCACTCCCAGTTTGCCCACACTGGTATCAATCGGCTGGAATCCCGTGTCGCCCGGGGTGAAATAGAATTTCTCGTAATAACCGGGATCATCCGGGATATGCATCTTGCGGTACCGACCTGCCAGTGCACCGTCGCTATCCAGCACTACTGCGGTATTGTGATAAATGCCTGCAGCACGGCGTTCGAATACCGAGCCGACAATGACAATCTTGTGTTCTTTTGCCAGCTCAGACAGCGTGTCTGTTGTTGGTCCGGGAATGGGTTCCGCCAGGTCAAAGCGATCGCTGTCTTCCGACTGACAAAAATAAACGCTGCTGTGTAATTCCTGTAGCAATACCAGGCGTGCACCTTGTCTGGCCGCATCGGCAATGGCAACGCCAGTTGATTCAAGATTTGAATGATAATCATCGCCGCAGGAATGCTGCACCACGGCCACGGTCACATTATTTTTAACGGCATCCATCTTTACAAATCGACGCTAGCTCAATACACCTGCTGGAAATTGCATGGACACACAATGCAGACTGCCATGCTGCTCTATCAGTGGCAATGAATTGATACCGATAACCTGACGTTCCGGGAAGCACTTGTGCAAGGTATTCAGCGCCACGGCATCTGCCGGATCGTCGTAGGTTGGGACTAAAATCGCATTATTGATAATGAGAAAGTTGGTGTAGGTTGCCGGCATGGGATTATTGTCTTTGTCCAGCTTGGGCTGTGGCAGGGGCAGGGCAACCAGTGCATAAGGCGTATCGGTAATGGAGCGGAAGTGCTTAAGCTCTTCAAGCATTGCTGCCAGTGAGTCGTAATTAGCGTCGTCGCTGTCATTGCAGGCACAATAGGCGATAGTGTTGCGATTGCAGAAGCGGGCGAGGGTATCGATATGACCGTCGGTGTCATCACCAAGCAGCGCACCATTCTCCAACCAGAGAAATCGTTCAATACCAAAATAATGCGCCAGTTTTTCTTCCAGCTGTGTTTGTGACAGGCCCGGGTTGCGTGTGGAAGACAGCACTGAGCGTCGGGTTGCCATGAGAATGCCCGAACCGTCCACTTCAATGGCGCCCCCCTCAAGGACCAGTTTGACGGACTCCAGCGGCAGGTCGCCAAACACACCCTGGCGGAATAGCGTGGGAGTGATGGTATTGTCGAGATCCGCTGAATATTTCCCCCCCCAGCCGTTGAACTGGAAGTCCAGCAGCTGCGGCGCGCCGGAACACATCACGGTCACGGGCGCGTGATCTCGCGCCCAGGTATCGTTCGACGGGGCGATTCCAAACAGGATGCGTGTATGGTCCGGGATTTGGTGCCGAAGTTGGTGCTCGATCAATTGCTGGTGTATTTTACCAGCACAAACGATCAGCACCTTCTGGTGCCGACTAATATTGATCGCCAGGTGGGCATAGACGCCTTCCACTTCTGCCAGATTATTGCCCCAATCGCCGTCGGCGTGGGGCCATGTCAGCATAACGCCGCTTTGGGGCGACCATTCTGGTGGCAGATAGGCTCGGCAGTGTTTGTCCATGTCAGTCTTGGTTCACGGCGGCAGCGGTCTCGGCATTCCTGGCCAGCATGGGTATAATCGGCCCCGAATTATGTCCGGATGCTCCGGTTTTGTTACCAGATACAGAATATTAACAGGAAAACCATGTCTCTTATCCGTCCTTTTCACGGCCTGCGACCGGCCGCAGGCCGTGCTGACTCCGTAATCGCGCCGCCCTACGATGTACTCAATACCGAGGAGGCGCGCGAGCGTGTTATCGGTCGTTCCAACAGCTTTTTGCATATTTCCAAGCCAGAGATAGATCTGCCCGCGGGCGCCGATCCCTATGCACCGCAAGTCTATGACAAGGGGCGCGACAACTTCATGCGCATGATCGAAGAGGGTGTGTTGGTGTCCGATGAGTCACCCTGTTACTACTTTTATCGTCTCATCATGGGCGAGCACGTGCAGACCGGGCTGGTCGCCGTTGCCTCAGTTGCTGACTACGACAGCAACCGTATTCGCAAACACGAATATACGCGGCCAGACAAGGAAGACGATCGCGCGCATCAAATCGATGCGCTAAATGCCCACACCGGGCCGGTGTTTCTCACCTATCGTTATTCAGCGTTGATTGATGAAATTGCTGCGACCGTTACCGCCGGTTCGCCGGCGATGGACGTGATGGCCGACGACGAGGTGCAGCATTCCGTGTGGGTGGTCAATGATACTGAGACAATCGACCGTATTACAGAGGAATTTGATGGCATGGAGTGTGTCTATATTGCCGATGGGCACCACCGTTCGGCTGCGGCCTCGCGTGTTACCGCGCAGCGTAAGGCAGCCAATGCCGATCATACAGGCGATGAAGATTACAATTATTTTCTGACTGTGATCTTTCCGGATAGCCAGACGCAGATCCTGGGCTACAATCGCGTGGTGACAGATCTCAATCGCAAGACAACAGATAAGTTTCTGGAGGTAGTGAAATCCTCCTTTTCAGTCAGCGAGTCCAGTGAACCCGTTCAGCCAAAAACGACAGCGGAATTCGGTATGTACCTGCAAGGGCAGTGGTATCGGATCAATATTAACTCCAACCTCATTTGTTCCGACGATCCGGTCGCCTGCCTTGATATCAGCCTGTTGGCCAATCATCTGATTGACCCGATCCTCGGTATCAGCGATCCGCGCCGCGACAAACGCATCGACTTTGTCGGCGGTATCCGCGGTCTCGTTGAGCTGGAGAAGCGCGTCGATAGCGGCGAGATGGCGGTAGCCTTTTCGCTTTATCCGACCTCTCTGGCCCAGCTCATGGATGTGGCCGACGCTGGTGAGGTAATGCCGCCCAAGTCGACCTGGTTTGAACCCAAGTTAGCGGACGGGCTTGTGTCGCATATGCTGGATTGAGGTGTATCTTCCCTCTCCTTGCAGGAGAGGGCGATCATAGAGTGGTGTAGGAAGTATTTTACAAGGTAGATCAAATATAACGCGTTCGTAAGACGTATTGCAGCTAATAACAGTATACTTGTGGGCCCTGCCCAGGCAAAACACCCTCCATCTCAATAATGATAGGGATATTATAATGTTGCAGTCTAACAAGGTGCTCAAGTTCGCATTTTGCGCGGGGCCGCGTATAAAGCGCACGGCCTCCTGGTTAAATCGTTAGGCAGCATCGACAGGGACCGCGTACTGATGACAAAACGAGGAACGTTAAAAGTTGTCACTGGTATTGTTGCCTCGTTTGCCAGCCTCGTTGGTATTATTATTTTTCTATCGTTAAGCAAAATAGTAAGTTTTCAGGTGGCGATACTAATGCTTGTTGCTTTGTTTGGGCTGTATCTTGGGTTTGGAATTCTAATTGCTGTCTATTACTTGGTTAGTAAGCTGGAATGAGCGTTTTAACATCACCGGGAGGCCGAGTTGAAAACAAGTCTGGCGAATGCAACGCCTGACCGATCGACGCAGCAGAATCTTGATAAACAGCACCCTTTTTATACGCGCAAAAAGTCGCCGCTTAGGTTAATCGCTGATTGTAATCGTTAGGTGCGCTGGAATAACGCTATGAGGGAGGCAATACAACTGGTTGCAAAAATCACCGGAGTGGTATCCGGGGTCGGGGCGTGTGCGTCCTGGTCTGTTGCAATGTGGATGCCCAGCCCGGCGCTTCCGTTGTCTGGCGTGGCTATTGCCGTAGCGTTGTTCATGGCGGTGCTTGCAATCATTGCTGTAATCGCCTCGGTCCGTGGGCACGGCATTACGCTAATTGTGTTGTTCTTTGCATCCTTCTTTCCGATTGGATTGTTCCTGCTTGGGATACCCGGTTGGGTCCGGGTGATTGGTGTCTTAAACTTGGGTTACCTGATCGCCGGCCTGGTGGCATGGCGAATGCCGCGTGTGATCGAAAGATCTGAGTCATCTGCCACCTGATAACTCGCTGTTTTCCATTACCACCTGCTACTGCAAGTATGTTGTCCGTTCCCCTGATTGACAGCGATATTTCTTAATTTGAGAAAAGCAGGTTGCCTGCATCTCGCATGGAGGGGTCATGAAAATATTGTTTCTATGTACAGGCAATTCCTGCCGATCGCAAATGGCGGAGGGGTGGGCACGTAAGCTGGGTGGGTCATTACTGGAAGTCCAGTCGGCCGGTATCGAGGCTCATGGCAAGAATCCGCGCGCTATTGCTGTGATGCAAGAGGAGGATATCGATATTGCTGGTCAGGAATCGATAAAACTTTCCGATGAGTTGCTGCAATGGGCGGATATGGTCATCACTGTTTGCGGCCATGCAGACGAGTATTGTCCGGTATTACCTTCCGGGACTTCTAAAATCCACTGGCCACTGGATGATCCCGCCAAGGCCACGGGCACAGAGGAAGAAATAATGGCGGTATTCCGCGACAGTCGTGACGATATCAAATGTCGGGTGCGGCAATTAATAGGGCAGCTCTGATTAAAGCAGTGCTTCCTGCTGGTCCACATTCCAGGCGCGAAACCGGGTTCATCCTTTTTCGACAGGCAGACCGGCCGATTTCCACTCCGGGAAACCCTCTTCAAGACGACGCGCCTTAAGACCCTTTTTTCGTAATCGGGCCACGGCTTCAAACGCGAGTACACAATACGGTCCGCGGCAATAGGCAACGATCTCCTGTTCGGGATCGAGTTCACTCAATCGTTTTTCCAGATCGGCAACAGGAACGTTAACGGCACCGGGAAGATGGCCGGCAGAAAATTCCTCAGGGGGCCGGACATCGAGCACGGTAATCGAACCCTCGCGGGCTCGTACCAATAACTCTTTTCTCGGTATCGGTTCCATGTCGTCTTTTACTGTCAAATAAGTCGCAACCAGACGATCAACTTCAGCCAGATGCGTTTCGGAGACCGCCCGCAAGGCGTTCAGCAGCACCAGTACATCTTCACCGGAAAGGCGGTAGTACACATGAATGCCGTCCTTGCGGGTAGAGACCAGCCCGGCCTGTTTGAGTTGTTGCAGGTGGCGGGAGGTATTGGCCACTGTCAATCCGGCGACCCGACTTAGCGATTCCACATTGCGTTCGCTCTGGGCGAGAAACTCCAGCAGCTCCAGACGATGGCCATTTGAAAGTGCCTGTCCTGTTCGGGCAAACTGGGCAAACAATTCTTGTTTGAAACCGCCGCTTGACATATTTGGCAAATCCTCTATTATTCAATTGATCGATTGAATTATAGACATTTTGTCTAATAATGCAACGTTTTCAACCAATTAAATTGCTGGTTAAATGTATGAGGATTCCTAAGTGAATATCGATCAATTCATTATGCAAAATGAGGTACCGATACGGCTCGGCTTCTTTTTCGCTATTTTCGCGATAATGGCGCTGTGGGAACTAGTAGCTCCACGCCGTACTCTGACAAGCTCGAAGCTGGTGCGCTGGGGCAATAATCTGGGTCTGGTAGTTTTCAATAGTTTTGTTTTGCGCCTGATTTTCCCGGCGGCGGCCGTGGGAATGGCCGTCTTTGCCAACCAGCAGGGATGGGGCCTGTTTAATTACAAGGAAGTTCCTTTCCTGGTGGCGGTAGTGGCCTCGGTAGTGATTATGGATTTCATCATCTACCTGCAGCATGTGATGGTGCATGCGGTACCCATACTGTGGCGCTTCCACCGTGTTCACCATGCCGACCTCGATTTTGATGTCACAACTGGGGCACGATTCCACCCCTTCGAGATTGTATTATCCATGCTTATCAAGTTTGCGATCATCATTTTACTGGGTCCACCACTGGTGGCGGTAGTGATCTTCGAGGTCGTCCTGAGTACTACTGCTATGTTCAATCACAGCAACGTACGTTTACCAAAATTGATTGATCAATGGTTGCGCTGGGTCGTTGTGACGCCGGATATGCACCGGGTACATCATTCGATAAACGATGACGAAGCCAATAGCAATTTTGGTTTTAATTTGCCCTGGTGGGACCGTTTGTTCGGCACTTACCGCAACCAACCCCGGGAAGGCCACGAAGGCATGACCATCGGCATTCACCAATATCGCGAGCCAAAGAAGGTAAGCTGGTTGCCAGGCATACTTGTCTTGCCATTTGTCGGACAAATTACCGGTTATGCCATCAACCGTCGGCAATGGAGTGAAGGCGGTGATGAATAGTATGAACACCCAACTGCACTTCAAGATGGCATCTATAACCGCTCCCGAAACATTTTCCGCCGCACGTGGCCGTAGGCGTGTTGCGGCGGCGGCAAAAAGGTCAACCTATCACCGACAAAAAAACAGGGGCGCTGGATTTGCGATTACCACGTTATGTGGCGCAAGCCACTGGTTGACCGCTGCTGCGCACCCTCGTGTCGCTGGTTATGCCATCAACCGTCGGCAATGGAGTGAAGGCGGTGAAAACTAAACTACTGCGCTTTACATTACTATCCATCCTGGCCGCCGCCATTGCAGTTGCGGTGGTTTATCGTGACGTGTTGGACGCGGCTGCTCTCGAAAGCTGGGTGAAAAGTGCGGGTGTCGCGGCACCATTGCTGTTTATGGCCATCTATATTCTGGCTACTGTTCTGTTTCTACCGGGTTCGGTGCTGACTCTCGCCGGAGGGGCCCTGTTTGGACCCGTATGGGGTACTTTTTATAATCTAACCGGCGCAACAATTGGTGCGACGATCGCCTTTTTCATTTCCCGTTATCTCGTTTCCGACTGGGTCTCCCGCAAGGTGGGTGGGCGCACCAGACAGCTCGTCAATGGCGTGGAGGCAGAGGGCTGGAGATTCGTTGCCTTTGTGCGGCTGGTGCCATTGTTTCCCTTTAATCTCCTGAATTACGCACTGGGGCTGACGCGTATTAATGCCTGGCATTATGTGATTACCAGTTATGTCGCCATGCTGCCGGGCGCCATTGCCTATACCTATCTGGGTTATGTTGGCCGTGAAGCCATCGCTGGTAGTGAGGGCTTGATCCAGAAGGGACTGTTAGGTTTGGCCTTACTGGCTGCCGTTGCCTTTCTGCCAAGACTGATCGGTAAATTGCGCAAAGGCGCAATGATCGAGGTCGATGAACTCAAAAAACGAATTGATTCGGACGAACAATTGCTTGTGCTTGATGTAAGAGGCGAAAAGGATTTCATTGGCGAGCAAGGTCATATCGAACAGGCGGTAAATATACCGTTGGAATCACTGCAGGAACGTCTCGAGCAAATCAGCGGATATCAGGAACGCCCGGTTCTTATTGTGTGCCGCACTGATAAACGCTCTGTCAAGGCAGTGCAATTACTGTCACGCAAAGGATTTGCTGATACGCATGTGACTCGTGGTGGTATGACAGCGTGGCTCGAGGCCGGATACTCCGTTGAGGAAAAATCCCGTAGCACGGAGGAGCGATAAGTATGTCTACTGTGACCATCATCATCCAGAACGCACCGTACAAGCTGGACAACAAGGCATGGCATGCCGGTGCCGCTCTGGTCGAGGACATGACCGTGCGGGTACATCTGCTGGATGAAGGCGTTGAGGTAGGAAAACGCGAGCAGCACACGCCAGAAGGCGCGGTCAATCTAAAGGAATTGCTCGGGGAACTCATCGAATGTGGGCTGGAAGTTCGCGCCTGTGGCATGGCGCTCACGGACTGCGGAATCGATGAGTCCGCGATGATTGATGGTATCTAGAAAGGTTCGATGAAGGCATTGGCCAGCTGGGTCAAAACCAGTGATCACGTACTGACATTCTAGGAGAGAAAACGATGATGGCTGATATGGGCAGTTTCGGTTTTGGCATGGGACTCTTTGGTTGGGTATTCATGATCCTGTTCTGGGGCCTGATCATCCTCGGAATTGTGGCGATTATTAAATGGCTGACGGGATCTGGATCGGCGGGCAACGATGCTCCTGGCAGAAAGGCGCTCGATATCCTGAAAGAGCGTTATGCCCGTGGTGAGATTGATCGCGAGGAATTCGAACAAAAGAGACAGGACCTTGAGAATTAATCCTGCACCGAATTTATACCGATTTCAATAACACCGCCCTGGCGGTAAAGGAGGTCGATATGGACGCAGCAGATATCATCATTCATATTCATCCGGATTTTTCTGCAAATGATCAACAGAAGATCGAGCAGGCATTGAGTACCCTCGACGGTATTGTGTCGGTCCACTTCAGTCCAGGTCATCCCCACATCATGACGGTAGACTATGATCCGCAAGCGAACAATTCGGACACCATTCTTGCGGCGGTGAGGGAGTGGGACCAGGAAGCCATGATGGCTGGGCTATAAAGCCAACTTCTTCGGGAACTAACAATGAAACCAGGAAAGACCATTATCGTTCTTGGCGGCGGCATCGGCGGTACCGTTGCCGCCACCCGTTTGCGCAAACAGCTACCATCCGAACATCGCATCATATTAATAGAGCGTGAATCGCGGTACGCCTTTTCGCCTTCATTTCCCTGGTTAATGGTTGGGAAACGCCTTTCCAAAGAAATCACACGCCCGCGGACGAAATTGTCAAAACTTGGAATCGAACTGGTTCAGGGTGAAATCGAGAAGATCGATGCGAGTCAGCGTAATGTGTATGTCAATGGCCAGAAACTGTCTGCTGATTATCTGCTGATCGCGCTGGGCGCTGAAATGGCGCCAGAAACCATCCCGGGTTTGAGTGAAGCCGGACACACCTTTTATACCCTCGAGGGGGCTGAGCGATTAAATCGGGCGCGACAGGAATTTCGTGCCGGTCGTTTGGTGATACTGGTTTGCTCAATGCCCTTCAAGTGCCCGGCAGCACCGCTGGAGGCCGCCCTGTTGCTGGAGAGCGATTGCCGGCAACGTAATATTCGCCAGGATGTGCAAGTCGATATCTATACGCCAGAGCCCGGCCCCATGCCCCTGGCCGGCCCTGAAAATTCCCGCGCGCTGCGGGAGATGGTAGAAACCAAAGGTATTGTTTATCACCCGGAACATGCGGTAACCCATGTTGATCCCGTTAAGAAACGGCTTCACTTTGCCAACGACACAACAGCGGATTTTGACCTGCTTGCCTATGTGCCACCCCATCGTGCACCACAAGTCGTGCGCGAGGCTGGTCTGGTCGGGGAATCGGGCTGGATACCGGTCGATAAATACACCATGGCACCAAAATTTCCGAATGTCTATGCCATCGGGGACGTAACCGCTATCAAGCTGAGTATTGGCAAACCGTTACCCAAGGCCGGTGTCATCGCCCATGGTCAAGCCGAGGTGGTGGTGAATAACCTGGTTTATAAGATCACCGGCAGAGGTGCGCCCAAACAATTTGATGGCCATGGCGCCTGTTTTATCGAAACCGGTGATGGCAAGGCCGGGTTCGGACGGGGGAATTTCTATGCCGAACCGGCACCGAAAATGAAGCTCTACAAACCGGGCTATCTCTTACACTGGGGCAAGGTGGCTTTCGAAAAATATTGGCTATTTGAGTGGTTCTGACCATGTGCGAACTATTCGGAATGAGCGCCAACCGCCCAACAAAGCTGAATGCATCCCTGAAGCTTTTTCGCAAGCGGGGCGGCGAAACGGCACATCACCGCGATGGCTGGGGTCTTGCCTATACTGAAAATGGAGTCTTCCGTTTGCACAAGCACCCGGAGGCCGCAGCCAGTAGTAGCCAGCTTTCGGTTCTGGCGGATACAGTTCGCACCAATCTGTTGGTGGGACATGTGCGGAAGGCAAAGCATCCCTTGGTCAATCACTACAAAAATACTCATCCATTTTTGCGCCGATGTTGTGACCGTGATTGGGTATTTGCCCATAACGGACTGGTTGCGGATATCATGGAGGGTGAGCAAACCCGTTTACAGGGGAACTGCCTGCCAAACGGTGATACCGATTCGGAATATGCTTTTAATTTTTTATTGGAACAAATTGCGGCACGTTTTCGCGTCTATTTACTGAACGGCGATGATTCCTGGTTTCATGGGCTGGCTGAATTGGGCGGGCTGCTGGCAACCTATGGCCAATTCAATTTCCTCATGTCCGATGGTGTGTACCTTATCGCTTATGGCCATGACCGGTTGCATTACCTTGAACGCCGTTGCGATAAACAAAAGGTGACACTGATCGCAACAGAACCCCTGACACAGACAGAGCCTTGGCAGGCATTCGAGAATGGAGAGCTTAGGGTTTATCGCAATGGCAATCTGGTTACGCGGCTATCGCAACCCGCGTCGATGAAAACACAGGCCACATCTGCTCGTGGAAACGGTATATCCGCGTGACGAAAAAGAAATACATCGTCATTATTTTATCAGTGGCGGTAATCGCCGTTTTCTTCGGGTGGCGCTTTGTGCGGCCACTGAATATTTTTATTATCTCCGAGAAATTTGAACGGCCGGTATCGACCGTAAAAATTCCCGCCATGTTCAAGACTTTGCGCGCAGAGGAATGTGGTAGCTGCCACCTACAATTTTATAAGGAATGGAAAACGACCATACATGCCCAGGCATGGACTGATCCATATTTTCAAACCGACTGGAAGTTCGAAGGTTCACAACAAATTTGCAAGAACTGTCATATTCCGCTTGACCGGCAGCAGGAACATAAAGTGATCGGCTTTCGCGACAAGGATAAGTGGGATCCGATACTGCAACCGAATCCCGAATTCGATCCTGTGTTGCAACACGAGGGTGTGACTTGCGCTGCCTGCCATTTGCGCGAGGGAAAGATTCTTGGTGTATACGGCGATACCAGGGCACCGCACCCGGTGAAAAAACTACAAAGTGGTAACGAAATCTGTGTTCAGTGCCATGTTGTGAGTGGTGAGCGATGGGACACTTTCTTCCGTTTTCCGCCTTGCGGCACGGTGGCCGAGATCCAGGCTGGTCGTGGTGAAGAAGTCGCACATAGTGGAGAGACCGTTGTCGGTGATCCCGCCTCATTGGGATGTGTGGGTTGTCACATGCCGCTGGTCAAGCGGCCACTGGTAGCAGGAGGCAAGGTACGAAATACGCGGCAGCATCTGTGGCGGGGCGGCCATGATCCTGAACAGGTCAAGCGGGCCCTCGATATCAGGTTTGAACAGGCCTCAGCCGATGGGCGCCGTTACATACTCACATTAACCAATGTCGGTGCTGCGCACTATGTGCCTACCGGAACGCCTGACAGGCATTTTACACTGAATG
>SDBS01005695.1_pt1 | contig 12109 bp, 12 predicted proteins | sample 2277091 | NCBI WGS metagenome assembly SDBS01 (sample SAMN10404972, study PRJNA504765) | marine sediment metagenome | isolation source: marine sediment core GS10_PC15, 163 cmbsf | place: Arctic Ocean: Southern Knipovich Ridge | collected 2010 | reverse complement strand
CTTATCCTTAAGGATTAAAGATTCCGGACTGCCCCCCTCACCTTTTTTGTGGATCAGATAGAGATAGCGGAAGATCCCATAGAGGACAAATGGAACGGTGTAGATGAGCCGGGAGGAGCCAAATTTGGCCACCGTTTCTTCGGAGATCGTATAAAGACAGTAGGCCACAACCGTAGAGGCCGTGACAACCGAAATCATCTGGTCGAGGAGATAGGGAGAGTATTCCTCCAGGATGGGCCTGTGATGGCTTGCTTTTTCTTCAAGAAAAACAAGTTCATGCCTCCTCTTACTCAGTGCAATGAATAGAGCGAGAAGGAATGTACAGATCAAAATCCATTCGGAAATATCCACCGAGATGACCACCCCTCCAGCACTCACTCGGAGGAGGAAGCCGGCGGCAATCAGCAGGACATCCAGGATCACGACATGCTTCAGCCATAAGGAGTAGAGGACCTGGAGGAGCACATAGACCAAAGCCAGGATAAAAAAATTCAGGTTTAAAAGAAGAGCACATCCAAGGCCCACTAAACTTATAAAAACAAATGAAACCAGGGCGGAGGTCTTACTCAGCCGGCCCGAGGCCAGCGGTCTTTGTGATTTAACGGGATGGAGTTTGTCCGCATCGACATCTCTAAGATCGTTCCAAATATAGACAGCTCCTGAGAGAAGACAGAAAATGGAAAAGGCTAAAATTGTCTTGAAAAGGTAGGGAGCATTGAATATGTTTTGTGAGAAAATGAGCGGGGCAAAAACAAAAAGATTTTTAGTCCACTGGTAGGGACGCAGAGATTTGAGGATTTCGACAAGAACCATTTCCCTCATTGTAGAAATTTTTCGCCTTAGAATCAAATGTTAGTTTCATTGGAAAGCTTCTCTTCCCTTTTATCTCCGCTCGAAGAAGTGGTAGCCCGAGCGTGTAAGATAGACTCCACACAGAATAACCAGTGTTCCCACTCCCTGCAGAAGAGTAATCCGTTCATCGAGCAAAAAATAGGCGAAAAAAATCGTAAATATTGGAATAAGGTTATCATAAATAGACGTACGGCTGTTGCCCACCCTTTTGACTGAGGCATACCAGATCACATAACACACAGAGAGGGCAAATAACCCAGAAAAAGCAAGCGCAGCCCAGGCTTTTAGTGAGATTTGGCTGTAGGGCAGAACAATCATGTCTTTTACGCAAAAGGGAAGAAAAAAGACCGTTCCGGTTATCATTGTGTACATTGTGAGCTTGAGTGGGGAAATCCTCTTGAGAAGAGGCAAAGAAAACACCGTATAGACGGCCCAACAAAGGGTCCCGACAAGAATCAACAAATCCCCTTGAGCCCCCTTCCCGTTAAGGGACAGACTTCCAGGCTGTTTTGTCATGACAAAATAGAATCCGATAAAAGAAATGAAAATTCCGGTCCAGGCAGCCCAGTTCAACCGTTCATGTTTTAAGAGTAAACTTAACAGGGCAATAAATATGGGAGTTGTCGCGATGATGATGGCAGAGTTAGAGGCTGTTGTTAAATTTATTCCGTGGATAAAGAGCATCTGGTACGCAGTATTTCCAACAATCCCAAGGGCCACCAGTTGCCAAAAATCGATCTTTGTGATGCGGAAACTCTCTCGACTGACAAAAAGGAACAAAACAAGCAGAAGCGAGGCAAGAACAAGGCGAATCCCGTTGAATCCCAGTGGAGTGAATTCTTTCAGAGCCACTTTGACAAAAGAAAAATTTATGGACCAGAGCAAGATAGCAAAGAGCATGAGAACATCTGAAAAACCAAATTTTTTATATTGATCCATCGTTTTTGTGTCTTTCCGGGAATGAAAGCGAAAGTATATCCGAAACGAGGCAAAGTTCCCAGCAGAAAAACAAGGAATACTACACTTCAATAATCTTGAATACATCAAGAACTGGATATTCTAGAGGAATTCTGTCTGTTCCAACGGCAAATGGTAGCGGGTGGAAGGATCTTTGCCAGAACAGATAGAGCTTCTTCTGAATATCCAGATTAGATCTTGGACGCTCGGGGGAAATGCGCTTCCACTATAGACTTCATCCCTCCGCGCGGACTGAATTCGCCGGTCACCGAGGCCTTGACAGGTTGACAGGCTTTGGCAATATCTTCAAGAATTCTATTGACGGCATTTTCGTAAAATATTCCTAAATTCCTGTAGGCCAGAATGTACATTTTCAAAGATTTAAGCTCGAGACAGGAGTCTTTGGGGACATAGCGGAGAACCAAAGTCCCAAAATCCGGAAGCCCTGTTCTAGGACAAACCGATGTGAACTCCGGAATCTCGATTGTGATCTCATAATCGGGGAACTGATTGGGAAATGTTTCAATGGAAGGGAGCTTTGCATCCAGTCCCGCTTTGGCTTCTTTCTCTGTATAATCTGACATGTTTGCCTCATATAAATTCGATTCAAGAAAAGTATATACAAATCCCCCCCCCAAGACAATGAAAGTCCCTCAAAGAGATGTCAAATCGGGAGTCATCTGATATAATACTTTTCTTTTCATTTAAGCGAGAATATGCGTAGACAAAAACACGATTCGGATGCCGATGCACTAAGAAAAAAAGCTTTACAGGAAATACGGATATAAAATACACAAGTGGAGATTTAAATGCGAGAATGTTTTGAACACGATAATATGCAAAACTGCAACTGCTCCTACGAGCCCTGCAGCCGTAAAGGCCACTGTTGCGAATGCCTACCCTACCATTGGAGGATGCGGGAACTGCCAGCCTGTCTCTTCCCCGATGATGTGGAACGAACCTACGACCGTTCTCTCAGACGGTTCATCGAGGTGTACAAGGACAAAGCCTGAAACCCAGTCCTATGAACAACAAAAAGACCTGCGCCAATCTTTACGGTCCTGTCCCATCCCGACGGTTGGGTTTTTCACTTGGAGTCGATTTTATACCGTTCAAAACGTGTTCCCTAGACTGCATCTACTGCCAGCTGGGACATGTTCCTGAAAAAACCGTTGCCAGGAAAGATTACATTCCTGCCTCAGAAATTCTGTCTCAGATCAAAGAGAAAATCGACTCGGGTGTCCGCATCGACTATATCACTTTCTCCGGCTCTGGAGAACCAACTCTCAACACCGAAATCGGAAAACTTATCCTTGACATAAAGCGGCTCACTGAAATCCCCGTGGCCGTACTGACCAACAGCACCTTACTTCAGCGAGAGGATGTCAGAGAAGCGCTTCTGGCTGCCGACCTTGTCGTCCCCTCATTGGACGCGGTCACTCAGGACGTTTTTGAAAAAATAAATCGGCCTCATCCTTCCCTTCGAATCTCGGACGTCATTGCCGGCTTGAAAAAATTCCGCCAGGAATTCAAGGGGAAAATATGGATAGAGGTATTGCTGGTTAAGGACATCAATGACTCTCCCTCCCATCTCCAAAAGCTCAAGACAGTTTTAACTGAGATTTATCCCGACAAAGTGCAGTTGAATACGGTTGTCCGTCCCCCAGCCGAAAAATTCGCTTTTTCCCTGACCAAATCGGAGCTTGAGACAATCAATGATTTTTTGGGGGGAGAATGTGAAATTATCGCCACCTTTGATAAGAAGGTACAGGATCTTGTCCAAAAATCCGAAGAAGAAAACATCCTGTCCATGGTCCAGAGGAGACCGATGACCCTGGTTGATCTGTCGGCATCTCTGAGTAAATCTTCAGGTGCGGTTTTAAAACTAATCGATCTTCTTCAATCAGAGCATAAAATCAAATCTGTTCCTCATAAAGGGAAAAATTATTATGAACCCAATGAATGAACTCGCGAAGGAAAGAATTGCCAATAAAGAACTTTCAGATCTGTCAAAAGAAGATCTTCTGGCCCTTCTCCAGGACGCAGCTAAAAATTGGCTCACCCATGACGGTCTGTGGTTCCGGGCTGTCGAAGATAAATTTGGCTTCGAGGCCGCTATAGGGCTGGATAAGAAAGCATGGGAGACGTTTACTGTTATCGAGGCCAAACGCATCAAAAAAAGACTCGGACTCAAACCAGGAAGTGGTATTCCTGGACTCGTTCAGGCGCTCAAGTTCAGGCTGTATGCTCATATCAACACTCAGGAGGTTCTCGAACAAAAAAAGAATCGATGCGTGTTTCGGATGAATACCTGCCGCGTTCAGGAAGCAAGGCAACGGCAGGGTTTGACAGATTTTCCATGCAAAACAGTGGGGATCATCGAATACAGCGGTTTTGCTAAAACCATCGATCCTCGGATTCAAACAAAATGTCTGGTCTGCCCTCCGGATCCGCACCCTTACGATGTCTGGTGTGCCTGGGAATTTACACTGGAGTAACAAAAAAAGATTTCTTTTCATTCGGACGAATATATGTTATCAATAAATTTCCATCACAGTTTGATATAATCAAAATTTTGAATTAAAAGAGGTGGAATTTTCATCTTTACTGGCATCACAGCAAAAAAATCCATGGGGGGGATTTTTATAATACATCCATTTTAGACCCCTGAATTAATCCATTTATAAAAGGAGAAAGCATGTTTGAAAACACCCATTTTCCAAAAGCAAAAAAATTTTGGTATATGGGGAAATTTTTCGAATGGGAAGAAACCACAATTCATGTCATGTCTCATGCTCTTCACTACGGCAGCTCTGTTTTCGAAGGCATACGCGCCTATAACACAGGAAAAGGCCCCGCCATTTTCCGGCTTCCGGAACACATGGACAGGTTTATGTATTCTGCATCTGTGCTGCATATGGACGTTCCCTACTCCAAGGAAAAAATCACCGATGTCATTTTGCTTGTCATGCAAGAAAACAAATTAGACCAGGCATATATCAGACCGCTTCTCTTCTTTTCATACGGAAATCTTGGACTCGTTCCAAAACATTCTCGGGTCGAATTGATGGTGGCCGTATGGGAATGGGGTGCTTACCTCGGAGAGGCTGCAAAAAGAGGAACCCGCGTCAACATCGTCCCATGGAGGCGCATCCATCACAGTCAATTCGACCAGGGTGCTAAACTTGGAGGTCTCTATGTCCTATCTACGATCAGTGGAGTTTTGGCCAGAAATAAGGGATATGATGAGGCTGTCTATTTGAATCTCGAGGGCAACATCGCCGAGGGCCCAGGTGAAAACATATTCATCATTAAGGATGGTGTTCTAAAGACAAATGACATGTCTGAATCAATCCTTGAAGGCATTACGCGGACGAGTGTCCTAAAACTGGCTTCAGATATTGGTATGGAATGTCGTGTCGGTCCCATAACCAAGAAGGATTTTTTCCAGGCGGATGAGGCCTTCTTTACCGGAACTGCCGCTGAAATCGCTTCGATTGTTCATGTCACCGATGACTCCGATCCTGCAGACGCAGGAAAAGAATACACTATTGGAACGGGCAAAGTGGGAGACATCACCAAAAGAATAAAAAAGCTCTACCTGGAAGTTGCCGGGGGGCAGCATGATGTCTACAAAGATTGGTTGACACATATCAATAAAGAGTAAAAAGTTTTCATATTAAGTAGTCAAACATGGTCATAATTTTAAAATCTATTGGCCGAGTCCACTCTCCTTTTAAAAGTAAACAGGATATCGATCCTAAGAAATTTGCCGCAAGCACTGATTTTGATCAGATCGAAGGCGAGCTGGAAATCGATGAAAAGTTTTCTGAGGGTCTTACGGATATAGAAGACTTTTCCCATATTATCGTCCTTTTCGGTTTTCACAAAGCTGAAGGATTTGAACTGCTCGTCACCCCTCCACACGACAATACACCAAGAGGAGTGTTTGCAACCCGCAGTCCCCATCGTCCTAATCCGATCGGAATGACCATTCTCAAAATCATCGAGAGAAAAAACAATATCCTTCATGTATCAGGGATGGACATGATCGAAGGAACACCTATCCTGGATATCAAACCCTACACCCAGCGAGACCGGAAAGAAGACATCGAAATCGGCTGGCTTGCAAATAAGATGAAATGAAGGTGTCAGCAGTTTTTATGCAGGCTAGATTATCCTTGTCTCTAGACCTATTTTTTTGATATATTTCTTATGCCGAACAACAGGCACACTGAAAACTGACCAGAGAAGGAGGTCTAATCACATGTCAAAATTTATTTCCTATGCCCTTTGCTTGACTCTCCTGCTCTCTATTCCTGCCGCTCTTCACTCCGCCAAAATTTTTCCCTATGACTTTAAAATCGAAGAATTGGAAAATGGATTAAAAATCGTCTCCATACCCTTAGATAATCCTCATATCATTTCCTTCTACACTATCGTCCGGTCCGGATCCAGGAACGAAACAGAGCCCGGAAAATCCGGATTCGCTCATTTCTTTGAGCACATGATGTTCAAAGGAACCAAAGATGTTCCCCGCGAAGATTATGACGATTTTTTAACACTTTTGGGAGCCGGGACTAACGGCTATACAACAGACGATTACACCTGTTATTTTGTTGTCTTTGCCGGTCAGGAAAACCTGGAGAGCGTCGTCAAAACCGAGGCCGATCGATTCATTAACCTTTATTATAATGAAGAGATGATCAAGTCTGAAGCACCTGTCATCGAAGGTGAATACTACGCCAGTGTCTCCAATCCCTCCAGGCGTATCTCTGAGTTATTGCGGGACACGGCCTTTTATTTACACTCTTACAAGCACACCACGCTGGGCTACCTTGAAGACATTTTGGATATGCCCAATCAGTTCGAGTACAGCCAACTCTACCAAAAACGTTTTTATGCCCCGGACAATTCCATTCTGCTTGTTGTGGGTGATTTCGACCATGACCAACTGATGGAATATGTACGGAAATACTATAGTCCTTGGGAGAAGTCCAACTATACACTCGTCACTCCGGTTGAAAAACCCCAGACCAAACAGAAGCGGGCTCACTATGATTGGCCATCACCCACTCTGCCCAGATTGTCCATCGGATTTCACGGCCCTGCTTTTTCTGATGAAACCATCGATATGGCAGCCATGGATCTTTTGGCCGCTGTTGCTTTTTCAAGTTCTTCAGCGTTCTACCAGAAGCTGGTCATCGAAGAACAAAAATGCCAATCGTTCTTCACGAGCTTCTCCGACCATCGCGATCCTTTCTTGTTGATATTTAATGCGGTCCTCAAGCAAGAAAAAGACCTGCCCGACATAGAGGAAGAGATATTTAAAGAATTGGAACGTCTGAAGGAAGAGCCTGTTGACGCAGAAACTCTGGCTAAAGTGAAATCCAATCTCAAGTACTCTTTTGCCAATTCACTTGGAACAACAGACGGGATCGCCGGAAACCTGGCCTACTACATCAATTTGACAGGTGATCCGAATACGGTGAACAAGGTGTTTGATCTCTACGAAAAAATCACTCCTGAAGATATTCAGGAAATGACACAAAAATATTTTAAGACCACAAACAGCACCGTGGTCACTCTAGCAGAAGGGAAGGAACGATGAAAAAGAACATATTCTATCTTCTAGGTGCCCTTATCCTGGGATTGTTATTGTTTTCTGTCTCCTGTGCTCCGAAAAGCTCGGATAGACTCAAGTTTGAACTTCTCCCCATAGAAGGTAATCCTTTGGTGAGCTTTCGGATTCTTTTAAACGTTGGTTCGGCCAACGATCCAGTTGATAAGGAAGGCCTCTGCCAACTCACTTGGAGCATCCTGGCCAGCGGAGGAACTCAGGACCTTTCTTTTAAGGAGATCTCCCAGAGTTTTTACCCGATGGCAGCCTATGTGAGCTTGAATGTGGACAAGGAAATGTCGGTTTTCACTGGACAAATCCATGTCGACAACCTGGAAGAATATTATTCAATTATAAAGGACATGCTTCTCAAACCCGGCTTTCGCGAAGAAGATTTTATCCGCATCAAGACCAATCAGCTCAACTTCCTTGAGCGGACCCTTGTTTCAAACATGGATGAACCGTTCGGCAAGGAGATCCTCAATCTGGCCATGTATGAAGGCCACCCCTACGGGCATACATATGCCGGCACCGTCGAAAGCGTCAAAAGGCTGACTCTTGAAGATGTTCAGGCTTTCTACTCAAAACATTTTGTTCAGGGGAACTTCACCCTTGGCCTCGCCGGAGGGTATCCCCCTGATTTTCCAACAAAGATGAAAAGTAATTTTTCGACTCTCCCTACCGGGCATACACCTCAGCTGGTCCTTCCAGAACAGAAGATGCCCAATGGCTTTGAATTCGTTATCGCCGAAAAACAAACACCGGCAACAGCCATGTCCCTGGGATTCCCTGTCTCTCTCTCTAAAAAAGACAGGGATTATTTTGCACTTTGGATTGCCGTCTCGCATTTTGGGGAGCACAGACAGCATGTGTCTCATCTTTTTCAGAAGATTCGTGAAGAGCGCGGACAAAACTATGGAGACTATGCCTACGCAGACCATTTTATCCAGGGACGGAATAAATTCCCGGCACAAAATTACGGACGTCAGCAGCAGTATTTTTCCATTTGGATACGTCCTCTGGCCAACTCCAACAGACATTTTGCCCTTCGGCAGGCGCTGTCCGAGCTGAAAAAACTCGTTCAAGAAGGCATTCCGGCAGAACGCTTCGAACTGGTCAGGACCTATCTTCTCAACTACACAAAACTCTATGCTCAGACACTCGGAGAGCGGCTGGGATGGCAGATGGACTCCAAATATTACGGGTATAAGGATTTTTTAGCGGAGGCTCAAGAGAGGCTCCCGAAGATCACACTCGAACAAGTTAATAATGCCATCAGGAAATACCTGAATTTTGAAAACCTTTACATCGCTATAATCACACAGGATGCCCAATCTTTAAGAGACGTACTGGTCGCCGACACGCCATCTCCCATTACATACGCCGGCCCTAAACCCAAGGAGATCTTGGATGAAGACATGATCTACGAAGTATTCCCGCTTAAAGTGAAATCCAAAAATATCCGAATCGCCCCTTCATCTCAGTTCTTCAAGAAAACTGGCATTCCTGATTCAGAATAGGTCGTACTCTACAAAACCCTCACGATCGGACTCTTATTCTGATGGCCTTTGGAGGAAGCCATGAACTCATGGGATCTATCTCTATCGAAATGAAAGTTGCTTTTTTCGGAGACAGTCTTACGGAGGGGTTTCCAGGGGCGGCTTATGTTTCCCTCCTTCAACAGAGATTTCCCGAATCCGAACTATTCAATTACGGCAAGGGCGGAGATACCGTCATCAGCCTGTTGAGAAGGATAGAATCCATAACCTATCCCTCAAAATTTGATCTAGCTTTCCTTTGGATTGGAGTCAACGATGTGTTCGTTAAAGTCTCGAGGATGTATCCACTTTTGAAAACACTCCGGCGGCAGCCCTGGGCCAAAAATCATGATGTTTTCACAACACACTACAAAAAACTTCTTACTTTTTTGGCAGCGAAAGCAGACTGGCTGTTCACCGTTCCCCCGGTGTTCATCGGAGAAGATCTCGAAAATCCCTGGAACAGAGAATTAGAGGTCCTGAACACCGTTGTTAGAGAACTGTCTTTTTTTCAAGAAAATTGTGATTTTATCGATCTAAGAGAGAGATTCACAGACAAACTGAAGGGACAATCGCCATCACCATATGTCCCAAAAAGTTTCATTCAAATCATCAAAGATACCCTGACTTTAAAGTCCTCTGGGACACTCGACAGAGAATCTTTAGAGAGAGGGCTCCAGTTGACGCTGGATGGTGTTCACTTGAATAACGTTGGTGCGGGTCTCGCTGCAGAGGTCTTTGCGGAAGTTATCGAGGGAAAAAAGAAAATTCTCTTTCCTGCTGGCTGACATCCAGGAAAAAATCCCGTGTCTCTCCTCCACAGAATTTGCGAACAAGAGCACTCAAGTCTTCAACCGCCAATTCGATATCTTCTTGTCTCACCGGAGGCAGGCCCTCTAAAACCAGGACCGCATTTTTAGTTTCGGGCGTCATCTTGGTCTTATCACACTCCCGCCAATTCCATCTCCGGCACAAAACCTCTTTTTTATCCAAGTAGATGACTTCTCCTTCTTTAACCATCTCTGCTTCAAGAGAATTCAAGGGAGTAAAAGGCTCATCGCCGCATGCAAAACGAAGAGTGATATCCCCATCCACTTTGTCCAGATCATCACCACCAAGAGGGATCATATGGCTGAGGGACACATAATTGTATATGTCGACAAGCGTATTGATCGATCTCAATTCCATCCCTTTTAGAACCATTCTGCAGAGGCTTTCGATAGAACTCGAGTATTTTTTGGGTTTGGCGCCAAATGCCGCATATGCATTGCGCCATGCCTGGATATTCGGATGCAAAGAAAGGGTTTCGGACAAAAATTTCTGTTGGATCTCTTCTTTCTTCTCTCGAATTTTCCGTTGAAGATCTTCAATCTGTCCTTGATTGTCTATTCCGGAAGCAACAACCATCCCAAGATTTAATCCTGGGAATCGATCAAAGATGTCCGAATGGACTGAAAATTTCATAAGCCGAGATCCCTGGCTTTTGCGATCATCAATTCCCACGCCTCCCGCACATTTCGCTCATCCGTCATCCGTACACCTATGGCCAAACGCAGCACGTATTTTCCACGAAGTGACGTATGACTGATAAAGATTTTCCCTGTCTTGTTCAGCACCCCTTCAAATTTTTTGTTCAACTCCGTCAGCTGTTCCTCATCACCACCAGTATTCAACCGGAAACAGACAACGCTCAAGTTGACAGGCACCATAAGCTCAAAAGCCTTATTATCTTTAACCCAACTTTCAAACAACTTTGCCAGCCGGATATGCTCGCGTATCAGGTTTTGAAGGCCCCTGACGCCATAACTTCTCAAAACGAACCAGAGCTTCAGTGCCCGAAATCTTCTTCCAAGCTGGATACCCCAGTCACGGTAATTTTTCACTTCTGCATCCATTCCTGTCTTGAGATACTCGGGATGAATTTCAAACGTTTGGATCAGTGCTCCGGGATCCCTTACAAAATAGGCCGAACAAGGTCTCCTTTCCCTCTCTCGTCATTATGACTCTTTATCTAAGATGACATGAACCGCCGTATACGGACCCGTATGTACGGTGGTGTGGGAGGGCGAAGGCCGAGAGGCCTTCCCCTATCCCGATTGCATTTGGTGAGGTCCCAAAGAAGCTTTTTATTTTCAGATGCTGTTTTATCCACTTGAAAAATAATTCAATCCTCCAGCGGCTACGATATAATTCTGCTACAGTGAGCGCCGGAATGTCAAAATTGTTTGTTAAAAACACTAAGATCTTATCGGTTTCTCTATCATGATATTTGACTCTTCGCAGTTTGTCTGGATAGCATTTTCGAGTCTTATAAACGCTAAGCCGGATGACCTGGTCACAGCGGAGGCCGGTTGTAATCTCAATAAATACCGGTATTGACCCATGAATATCCAGTAAGGCATGAAGTTTTACCGCCCCTTTGCTCTTGCGAAATTTTGCCCACGGAAAAAGGGATAGACATAAATCGATTGTCCAGAGCATAAATAGTACTATCAAGGTCAATAATGAACTCAGGATCATCCTGATAGAGTTTACGGGCATGAGAAATGAGCACCTGGGCAAATTCAGCATAAATGCGCCAATCTCTTTTCCAGTTGGCATGAGCGATATTCGTACGTGTAACATTTCCTTTGATTCCCATGTGATACAATTTATTCGGTTGAGCATTTAAGCAAGCTACTATGTCACGCAAACTTTCCCTATAGGTCAATTGCGCAAAACTCATACATAAAAATTGATCCCAACAACTAAATTGTCGTATTCTATAATTGCCCTTGTATTTGATAACTCGTTTATCAAACTCATATTTCGGTATGAATGACATTATCTGGGAGAAAATCGTTTGGCCAGTATTCATGTATCACCTCTCTGTGGTTAGAGAAGTAATACACGAGAACGGAAAGTGAATTCAAATCAAAAAATCCTTTTTTCCGGCTTTCGTTATTATTTTCAATGGTTTACAAGATTTTTATATTTTTTAATAGGACAGCAGTGAGAGAATATAAAGAAACTTATCCCTGATTAGCTTTGATTTTTTGATATGCGATTGGCTAAATCAATAACTCCACGCGCTTAATGCATAAAAAAGAGATCAGAAGATGCAGTAACTTTTGTTTTGTTTAATAACCCGAGATTGAAATTT
>SDBS01005694.1_pt1 | contig 12109 bp, 13 predicted proteins | sample 2277091 | NCBI WGS metagenome assembly SDBS01 (sample SAMN10404972, study PRJNA504765) | marine sediment metagenome | isolation source: marine sediment core GS10_PC15, 163 cmbsf | place: Arctic Ocean: Southern Knipovich Ridge | collected 2010 | reverse complement strand
TTAATCCAGAAATACTTTGATGGTGAGGTTTTTGTGCCGGATGATTATACAACCATTGAAGTTTAAGGGCTGTACCTAATTTTATGAAACAGCTGTTCTGAAAGGAGGGATGGGAAAGATGAGCATTGAAGAGAGATTAAATGCAATTCAAGAGGCTATTTTTGACGGGGAGTTGGGTGAAGCCAAAATGGCTATGAAGCAGGCTATGGATGACGATGCTGATCCGGTTAGAATCCTGAGCGATGCCATAATACCTGCCATAAAAGAGATCGGGGTATCAATGGAAGAAGGGGATTTTTTTATGCCGGAAGTCAAAATGTCGACAAAAGTTCTGAAAGAAATTGTAGAGATTTTGAGACCCCATGCCATTCCTGAAGAGGAAATGGCTACCTACAAGACACCGCCCTGGACCGGCGAAGGGGATATCGATGATATAGGCACCTATCTTCAAACAACAGTGGAAGGGAATATGGGGTTATCGGTTCAGGAGCAGATGGGTTTTGTGGATATGATTGCCACAGGTCTTGATACCCACGAGTTCACTCCTTGTAAGATACAGGCAAAAGAGATCTAAGACTAACAGGCTTTAACTCTAAGACTTGAGGAGAGATAAAATGAACAAAAAAGAACGATTGGAAGCGGTATTCGATATGAAAGAACCCGATGTTATACCGGTATTTCCGCGTGTGATGGCTCAGGCCATCTATGACATGGGCTGGAGCATCCCTGATATATCGACTCAAACCGAAATGGATGCAGACAAAATAGCAGAGGCATTCATCACCAACATAAAGAAATATGATTACGATTTATGTTTCGGGACGTATATGGATCATGGTTTTGGAGTGCCGAGTCTTGGAGGAACCATTGAGCTGCCGGAAAAATTCGGGGTAAGTGTTTCAATAAAAACTCCACCTGTTAAGGAAAGAGAGGATTGGACTGAAGTCAAGAAGAAGTTGCCCCTTGATCCCCAAAAGGATGACAGGATGCCTGATGCCCTCAAAGCACTCAGGATAGTATGCAAGGAAATGGGAGATGACTGCCCAATTGCCCCTGCATATTATACCGGTATTACCGCGGCAAACATCCTGTTCAGGGCTGTTGCGGACTTGTCCCTGGACTGCGCCGAAGAACCGGAATTTGTGGATGAGTTGTGTCAGGCGGCCACAGATTTCAGTATTGATTGGGCACGGGCCCAGTACGAGGCAGGGTGCAACACTGTCTTCTATCTCGGGGATCACTTTGGGACCGAATTGATCTCACCCAAGATGGGAGAAAGATTCATTTTTCCCTATGTGGCCCAATTTGTAGAGACCATACAAAAGGAATTCGGACAGAAGACGTTTTTGCATATCCATGGGAATATGAAAAGACCCAAGGCATACGCCCTGTTGGAGAGATTGGTGAAAGAGGCCGGTGTGGGTGGTCTCCATCTGGATGAAAACCATGATGCCGCCTGGATCAGGGAGAATATCGTGGAAAAGCTCGGTGTTCCCGGCGCTCTGATTGTTCATGGTCCTGACCCGATTGCCAGTGGCCCGATAGAGAAGATTGATGCAGTGGTAAAAGAAACTGTCGAAGTAGGCGGACCTGGCGGTAGTGTCCTGATGGGTCCGAGTTGTCAGGTCATCCCGTCAACCCCAGGAGAGTATTTTAAGGCCTGGGTAGACGCAACACATAAATATGGAAAATACCCTATTGTTGTTTCATAGGCTCAAGACTAAAGGAGGCGTTGATGACGACAGAGAATAATATCTATGAAGAAAAGATAGACAACGAGGCAGATTGGTTCTACCCGGAGTGGGCAGCCAATGCATCCTATAACAAACCGATTGTTGTAAGGGATACGGATAGTGCCTTGGGTCGGTACAACCAAAAGACAAAAATGATCGGTCTTAAGGACCTTGCTCGAATCCATGGACACATGTGTGACGGCCTGGTGATTGCCTTTGTAGAAATTAGGGGTGTGTTTGACAGACTCTTTCCCGATGGCGTGGTTGACCGAACGGATCTATGTGTCGTTTCAAAAAACGGACCTTGTTGGACCGATACAGCGGCTTTTATGAGCGGGGCCCGGATCAATTTTAGGACATTGAGGATAGATGCATCTATTGGAGATGGGTTTATCATCCAGAGAATTTCCACTGGTGAGGCCTACAAGGTTCATTTGCTGCCTGGTGTCTTCCCTGACGATCAGGCGGAACTTGAAAACAAGATTAGAGGTTTACGAGCACAGGGTCAGCCCGTCACAGCAGAAGATATCGACACTGTTGAAAAGATGGGCGATTCCCTGAGTCTAAAACTTCTAACAACACCCCCGGGACAACTCCTGGCTATGGAAAAACTCAAAGATTATAAGTTTAATTTCAGTGATATGTTCGGGAACCGAGGCGATATCATTAACAAAGATATGCCTCGCTAAATATTTTTATATGAGTTGTCCAGGTTGTTATTAATATTCCAGCGGTTCACATTGTAAGGTTAACTGAAAGTGAATTCAAGAAAGGAAAGGGAATCAGCATGAACAAGAAAGAAAGATTCCAGGCGGTGCGCGAGCGACGAGCCCCGGACTGTATGCCGGTTTGGCCCCGGGTCATGTCACAGATGATCTACAGCAAGGGTATGTTACTGCCTGATGTCACCGGTGAGGACTGGTATGACTCTGAGAAAGTAACAGCGGCCGTATTGGAGAGCATAAAAAATGTTGGATATGACGTTGCCATCCCTACCTATGCGGACTATGCCTTAGGTGTTCCACCCCTCGGTGGCAAAATCATGGTTCCGGAAAAGTTTGGAATTGCCGCCGGCACTACCGATAACCAGCCGGTTATGTCAAAAGCCGACTGGCCCAAGGTTCAAAAGATGATGGCACGTTATGATGTAACAAAGACCGACCCACGGATGAAGGGAGCCCTTGAAGTAATCAAGAACGTATCGAGAGAGGTGGGGGATGAGATGCCCCTCGTGCCGATGTACTACGTTGGTACAACAGCGGCCATGTTCCTCTTCAGACCGAATGAGGCATTTTTGGAGGATATGTATGATGATCCCGAATGGGTTGACGAGATGTGCAGTCTTGCTACGGACTGGGCCATTGATTGGATTCGTGCCCAGTACGAGGCCGGAGCCAATAGTGTCTGTTTCACCGCAGAGACCCTCGGCACATTAATGATGAGCCCAAAGATGGGAGAGCGATTTAATCTTCCCAACATACAAAGAATGGTTGAAACGGTAAAAAAGGAATTTGGCCAGGCAACCTGGCTGCACATCCATGGAAACATGACGAACCCCAAGGCCTACGAGTACTTGACCAAGTTGGCTACGGAGACAGGTCTCGAAGGCTTTCACTTCGACGAGCAGAACAATCCCCCGGAATGGATCAAAGAACACGTGGTTGACAAGTTTGGGGTATCGGCCTGCATCATCACGGACGGGGCCGCGATCGTCAAGGGCCCGCCGGAAAAAATTCGGGAAGAGGTAAAAGATCAGATATCCAAGATAGGCGATGGTTTGGGAATAATGATGGCGCCAAGCTGTCAGGTGCTTCCAGCTACACCAAACGAGCATTTCAAGGCCTGGGTAGACGCAACCCACGAGTATGGGACATACCCCCTCAACCAGTAATTAGGTATTATATTTTCACCTAAATAATTAAAGGAAGGAGATAGACATGGTAGATTTGACCCCATTAAAACAGGCTGTAATCGACGGTAATCGCAATTTGGTCGTCGAGCTGGTAAAGGCCGCGTTAGAGGATAAGATCGGCCCCCAACAACTCCTGTCCGAGCATCTTATCCCCGGTATGCTTGAGGTAGGAAGCCTCATGGAGGAGGGCGAGTATTTTATTCCCGAGGTCCTGCGCTCTGCTAAAGCAATGAATTTCGCTTTAGAGCTCCTGGAACCGTTGCTCGCCACTGGCGAGATCGAATCCGAAGGCCGAATAATCTTAGGGACCGTAGATGGCGACATCCATGATATTGGAAAGAACCTGGTCGGAATGCTGCTGAAGGGGAGTGGTTTTGAGGTACAGGATATTGGTGTTTCCATGCCCGCTGAAAAGTTCGTGGAGGCAGTCCAGGGAACCGAAGGTACGGTTATCTTAGGGATGTCCGCACTGATCACACCGGTCCTGGATGAGATGCCCAAGATTATTCAAGCCTTAGAGGATGCCGGGCTCCGTGATAGGGTTAAGATCATGGTGGGCGGCGCCCCCATAGACCAGGAGTTTTCTGATTCCATCGGGGCTGATGGGACAGCAAAGGATGCAGCCGGTGCGGTTCGCTTGGCCAAGAGTCTTCTGGCTTAATCCTCTGGGAGACAAGTAATCGGGGTATTTTAACCTGAAGACAATCTTAAGGGTATGATGCTGTACAACAATCTATTAACGAGACATCAAAAATCTTTGGTAATCGGCGAGTTGGAAGGATCGGGCTTTCCATTGAGAATTTAGCAAGAAGGAGGGACTGCGATGAACAAAAAACAAAGATTCCAGGCAGTACAGGAAATGAAGGCCCCGGACGTTATGCCTGTTTGGTCTTGTGCCTTATCCCAGCCGATTTTTAGCCATGGTCTTTTGTTGCCGGATGTGACCGGGCAGGATTGGTATGACGCTGACAAGATTACAGAGGTGATATTGAAGAGCATCAAGAATATTGGTTACGATCTGGCAATCCCTTTTTATTCAGATTTTGGCTTCGGGGTGCCGCCACTTGGTGGAGTACTTAATATTCCTGATAAATCCGGAGTTGCTGTTACTACTTCTGATAACCAGCCTGTTATGACGAAAGAGGACTGGCCGAAAGTTAAAGAGAAATTAGCAACATTTGATATTAAAACGACTGACCCTCGCATGAAGAGCGCACTCCAGGTTATCAAGAACGTATCCTCGGAAGTAGGAGATTCAATGCCGCTTGTTACGTTCAATTATGTCGGGACGACCGGTGCAATGTTTCTGTTCCGGCCCGGAGCAGATTTTGTGGAAGACATGATGGACGACCCTGAATGGGTCGATGAGATGTGCAAGGTGGGGACGGACTGGGCCATGGATTTTATCCGCGCCCAGTACGAAGCAGGAGCAAACAGTATTACCTTCCTTATAGATCCTGTCGGGACCTTAATGATAAGCCCCGAATTGGCTGAACGCTTTAACCTGGCCAACATAAAGAGAGTGGTTGAAATGGTCAGAAAGGAATTTGATCAGGGTGTCTGGATACATATGCATGGCGACATGAAACAACCGGAATCCTATGAGTATGTGACAAAGCTGGCGAAAGAAGCGGGTGTCGAAGGATTTCATTTTGATGAGAACCACCCATCGGATTGGATTAAAGAGAATGTGGTGGATAAGCTTGGTGCGCGAGCTTGCATCACTATAGACACAAACCTGATTTTCAATGGCACGGTTGAAGAGATAAGCGCGGCTGTGAAGGATAGCATGACGGGGATTGGTGACGGAATAGGGCTCATGATGGCGCCGAGCTGCCAGGTGCTCCCTCCTACTCCTAATGAAAAATTTAAGGCATTTGTAGACGCTGTTTATGAGAACGGGAAATATCCCATTGGTTAGTAGCAAGTAAGGTAAAGAGGAGATCATAAACATCCATGTTTATTGTTCGAAAGACCATATTCAAGGAAGGAAAATAAATGGCAGACAATCTTACAACGATTATCAGGTCCGAGACTCAAGAAGTGAGCATAAGTCGTGACTTACCAACAGTCATCATTGGAGAGCGAATCAACCCTACAGGCCGCAAGAAGCTACAGGAAGAAATGAAGCAAGGCGTGTTTGACATAGTTCGCCGAGATGCCGTATCGCAGGTGCAGGCAGGCGCCCATATCCTGGACGTCAACGCCGGTGTCCCGCGGATAGATGAAGCAGCCTTGCTTGTGGAGATAATAAAGGTCATTGTCGAACTCACAGACGTCCCCCTATGTATAGACACCGCCGACGTCAAGGCCCTTGAGGCCACCCTCAAGATCTACAAAGGTAAGGCACTGGTGAATTCGGTCAACGGGGAAGAAGAAAAACTGGAATCCGTTTTACCACTGATCAAGGAATACGGCGCGGCTGTTATCGGTTTGGCCATGGATGATGACGGCATCCCAAAAACAGTGGAAAAGCGTCTTGATATTACCCGTAAAATCATTGACAGGGCAACAAATATCGGTATTTCGCTCGAAGATATCATCATTGACCCCTTGGCCCTGTCCATGGGGGCGGAGGAAGGTGCCGGCAAGATGGCCCTTGATTCCATCGAGGCGATTGTGAAGGAGTTTGGTGTCAACATCACCATGGGTTGCAGCAATATCTCGTTCGGGATCCCGAATCGTGAACCTGTGAATGCAACATTCATGGGGATGGCTGTACGCTGCGGGTTAACCTGTCCGATCACAAATCCACTTAAACAACAGGTAAAGATGGCGATTCTGGCGGCGGATCTCTGTATGGGTCGTGACGAGTTCGCTACTAATTGGATTTCTGACTATCGTAAACGTAAGAAAGCTCAAGAGGTCTAAACAATCATTTCAAAGAATTATTCATGAGGAGACGACCATGATAGAAAAAATGGAATTTTTTACTGCAGGCTGCCCCAGGTCTCAAATTACCGGCAAGAATCTTAAAAAGGCACTTCAACAATTAGAGCTGGAGATCGATTTTGAACCCATAGATGATCCCAAAATACACCAACAGCACGGTGTCTCCGCCTTTCCTGCCATCAAGGTCAATGGCGAGATCAAATCAGAAGGCCCGTTTCTTTCGGTCGATGATTGTAAGGAGCTCTTGTCAGAATATATTGAAAAGTGATCCGAGTCGCAACCTTATCTGGGCCTTTAGGGTAAGGTCTGACCGAATAGATTTGGTGGCATTACCCTGAACCGTAGTATGGCCTATTGCCGGCAAGTTGAATAATGGAATATGACGGATGTAGTACTGGTAAGAAACCAAAGAAGTTTTGAAAAGGGAGGTTGCTGAGATTGACTCAACCTGAAAACAAAACCGATAGGGATACTTCTCTTTCCACTGAAGACGCATGCAAAAAGGTATCAGAACTCTATCATACTGGAACGAACTGAGACAAAGCCGTCCTGCAAGTCTTGCAGGGGATTTTAGAGCTACCCGCTGATAAATGGGATTTTACAGATTTTCACTCTGATAAACCCGAAGATCTATTTCTTTGCAGGGTGTTGGTCTCTGGAGCTGTTAGCATCTATTTGGATGTTATCTCTAAGGGAGGGATCGATCAGTCAGGAGCACAGCAACCGAAGAAAAACCACCTTAAGCGAGTGATCCATCTGTTCAATGCCTTTCTAAGTGAAACCAGTGGGGGAACCAATGGGGACCCGGCTGACTTCGACCCATTTTCCTGGGACGAATCTCTAAAGGGGATTCACATCGATGAGAGCGCTCGAAAAGAGTACGTAGAAAGGGTAACGCAACTTTTCACCGCCTTCCAGAAGAAATTTGGAGTTCGCGATTGTGTGGCCATACTTGGTTTTGATCCTTTTCGATACAGCGAGTACGATGAAAAAACCCAGGAACGTATCGCGGAAGGCGGATGGATGGAAAAATGCGTGCAATGTATGGAGAGTATTATCAGGACAATTTATGATAATCAATAGTTGATAAAAGATACATGGCACAAACGGACTTGTTGTAATAACTTTTAACCGGGAAGGAATTGAAACTGGCATCCAATGCCATAGAGAAGAAAGGAGGTGAATTAACAAAGAGGCAATAGGGTAGTAAAGATTCAAAGAAATATAGCTCTTTATCAAAAAAGGAGGCTGAAATGTGGATTAAAAAGGTCGCTATTTGTATGTTTGTGTTTGTTTTTATGCTTGTTTCTGCTCCGGCGTTTGCAGCGCTGATCAAATCAGATGTAATCAGTACGGAGAAAATGACGGTAGTCTGGGGATATTGCCCTTACGGCATGTTGGAAACCTCTGTCATGAAGGTGAAGCAGTTCTATAAGAAGTATCTCCCTAACGTGGATGTGGAATGGTTTTTCGGTCTGTGGAGCGTGCATCTTATTAACAACTGGATTGCAGGGAAGATTGAAGTAGCCTACCTCGGAAATATGCCTGCAGTTATGCTGCAGGCTAAAGTCGGGAACACCAAATGGGTTGGTGTGGCGGTATACCCCCATGGCGACGTTGGTGCCATCTTCGTGCCAAAGGACTCGAAGATTAAATCCGTAAAGGAACTGGATGGTGCGACAATTGCCACCGGAGTCGGGTCTTCTCACCACCGCATCCTCGAAGAAATAGCAAAACAAGAGGGAATAAAGTTTAAAATCGTAAGCCAGAATCCGGAAGTGGCTGTTGGGAATCTGGAAGCGGGAAAGCTACAGGCCTTCTGCTATTGGCCTCCCTATATTGAACTTTGCATAGAAAAAGGTATCGGAAAATGTCTTGAACCCTGCAATGCCAATAAATATGAACCTTATGTGAATGCCATATGGCCGCTTTTGGTGAGCGATGAGTTTGCCAAGAAATATCCCAAAATCGTAAAAGGGCTCGTTAAAGCCGACAATGACCTCCATGATTTTATGACCAACCATCCGGATGAAGCAGCTGAAATCGTTTTCAAGCAATTGGAAAGTAAGATCCCCATAGACGCACTAAAGCGTTCCCTTGCAAGATACAAATACTCAAATACACTGACGGATGAGCACATTGAGGTCATGCAGAGAGATATTGACTTCTTGCACTCAAAAGGGTTCCTCAAGAAACACTTCAAGGCCAAGGATTGGGCTGATAACAGTTTTTATAAATAGAGATGTTTTGCAGTAAAAGGCAATCGGCCTAACGACTCTATCAGGGAGGATCGATTCGGCATCCTCCCTGATAACAGATATTCGGATAATACTTGAGAAGAATGCCATACCATCAAAAGGGAAACAATCATGGCTGACGCAAGAGAAGAAACCCCGGGGTTTGTTTTTGAACGACCGACCTTGGCATCCAAGGGTTTTACCGAAAAGATGATATTGAACACCATTTCGATCCTGTCCATATTTTTGGCCTGGGGCTTATTGGTGCATTTCCAGGTGTACCGTTTTGTACTATTTCCAAGTCCCGGTGAGGTATGGGAGGAGGGTGTTAGCTGGGTAGGGACCCATGTCTTTTGGATAGATTGTTTTGCAACCACCATGAGAGTTATGGCAGGGGTGCTGACGGCCTATATAGTTGCGATTCCATTAGGGCTGATGATCGGGTGGAAAAAGGTGTTTTCAGACCTGACCTTTCCGACCTTAGAGGTCCTTCGCCCAATTCCGGCTCCCGCCTATCTACCTATAGCCATTCTGCTTTTCCCATGGCAGGAGGCGAGCGTGGCCTTTATACCTTTTATAGATGCCTTCTTCCCGGTACTTCTAAACACTATTGTCGGTGTTAAGCTGATCGACCGCGACTATTTCAGGGCGGCGCGGTGCCTGGGTTCCAGCCCCAATCAAATCTTCTGGCACGTAGTCCTGCCCGGTGCCTTGCCGTCTATCTCATCAGGATGCGCTATCGGTATGGGTATCGGTTGGATGGGAGCAGTTGTGGGGGAGATGATAACCGGAGAATGGGGCCTTGGGTACAGGATTTGGGAATCGTATATCCTGATCAGATATCCCATGATTGTTGACGGGATGATCGCCATCGGGATCCTGGGTTTTGCCTCTTCAATGCTGATTCGATACCTAACCATTCGAATCATACCATGGCGGAAGGCAATTACCGAGTCCTTAGACGAATCCATCACTAAGTAGAGAGGACGACACCATGTCTAATAATACAGCCGGTACTACTGAATCTCAACTCTGGAAGCGATTTCGTAAAAATGTTCTCACCTGGACCCTTGTGAGAAGAATTCTTTCACTGGTTATTTTTATCCTGCTTTGGACCATACTTGTACAATTCATCGGCTATTTACAACTGGTCCCTTCACCTGCGACCGTCTTTTTGGCCATATTCGACCTCTCTGCAACCTTCGTTCTAACAAATATAGGATTGAGCTTTTTCAGGGTCTTAGGAGGGTTTCTTCTGGGGGTGTTGATTGGATTTCCTGTAGGGGTGGCAATCGGATACTCAAGAAGATTAAACCATCTGATCTTTCCAGTCTTTGAGATGGTGCGCCCAATACCCCCTATCGCCTGGATTCCATTGACGGTGCTGTTCTTCATTAATTTCGAATCCCAGGCCGTCTTTCTGACCTTTTACGGGGCCTTCTTCCCTATTGTCTATAACACCATGGGTGGAATTTCCGAGGTGGATATCCGTTTGCCCCGTGCTGCCATGTCCTTCGGCGTGGGGAAAAAGCAGATGTTGTGGAAGGTAATCCTGCCTGCTGCCATGCCCCAAGTCTTCACCGGGATGAAACTCGCCATGGGAATTACGTGGATTCTGGTTGTTGCTGCGGAGATGATGTCTAACAAAGGTGGCATGGGCTATTATGTGTGGTATAATCACACGTTGATGGATTATCCACATGTGGTTCTGGGGATGGGAATCATCGGTTTATGCGGGGCAATATGCAGCATTGGGGTCGGCGTTGTCGGTAACTACTTCACGAGATGGCAGAGGATTTTTTAGGGAGGTAATCAATGGTTGCCACAAATCAAAAAAGTGAGGTCGTCTTCAAGGACGTGGCGAGGGTGGCCCATTCCAAGAAAACCCACACCATTATTCTGAATAACTGCTCATTTTCAGTGGAGAGTGGGAATCTGACCGTCCTCATTGGTCCCTCCGGATGTGGGAAAACCACGGTGATAAACCTCATTGCTGGATACGAAAGACCGGATCGTGGAGAGGTTTTGATGGATGGACAACCCGTTCCCGGTCCCAACTGGGAGCGTCTGGTGGTGTTTCAAGAGACAGCCCTTTTTCCCTGGTTGACCTGTTACGAAAATATTATGTTTGGTCCTCTTGCCCGTAAGGTCATGTCAAAAGAAACGGCACATCAAGAGACATTAAGACTCTTGGTCAAGGTTGGCCTTGAGGAATTTCGTGATAAATATCCCAGCCAGCTCAGTGGGGGAATGCAGCGCCGGGCAGAATTAGCAAGAGCCCTTATCAACCAACCCAGGGTCATGCTCATGGATGAGCCTTTCCGGGGCTTAGACGCCATGACCCGGAAGTTGATGCAGGAATATTATTTGAAGCTCTTTGATGAAACAGGGGGCACCCATGTCTTCGTAACATCGGAGCTGGATGAAGCGATCATGTTGGCAGACAATCTATTGATAATGACCACCAAACCCTCTAAGATAAAAAAGATTATTGACGTTGACTTGCCTCGTCCGCGGGATTGGGGTATGGCCACCTCCAAGAAATACCTTGAAATCAAAGCAGAGGCCTTGGAGTTGCTCCACGAGGAGGCTGCCAGGGCCTCAGCGTCCAGCAGCAAGGTGGATGTCGATCTTACAGGTTTATCGGGGAAGGTAAAAACAGGTTAAGGTTAGAATAGAAGAGGAGTAGAGAGTGGATAATGCAACTACTGAAAATGGGGGAGGGAGAATCCTCATCGACCATGTAGAGAAGGTTTATGACCCGGAAGGTGTCAATGTCCATGCCCTCCATGATTGTAATGCGGATATCAAGCCGGGTGAATTGGCAATGATTGTCGGGCCTTCCGGATGCGGTAAGACCACTCTGTTAAATGCAATTGCAGGGTTCGACAACGCCACGGGCGGGACAATCCATTTGGATGGTGAAATGATCGCCTCCCCTGATATGATTCAATCACCCGGCGCCGATCGTATGGTAGTTTTCCAGGGTGGCGCTCTATTCCCCTGGAAAACTGTCTTAAGTAACATCATTTACGGCCCGGTAATGCAGGGTAAAATGACCGTGGATGAAGCTATGAGCGAATCTCGGCATCTTATGGAAAGGTTGGGGCTCAGCAAGAGTATTGAGCAATTCTACCCAGATAGTCTTTCCTCCGGGATGAAACGTCAGGTGGAGATTATCAGGGCCCTTGTCAACGACCCTAAAGTCTTATTATTGGATGAGCCGTTCCGTGCCTTAGACAGCATGACTAAAGGTCTTATGCACGAATACCTCCTTGGGATATTCGAGATGACTCATAAGACCATCTTCTTTATCACCCATGATCTGGAAGAAG
>SDBS01005693.1_pt1 | contig 12109 bp, 12 predicted proteins | sample 2277091 | NCBI WGS metagenome assembly SDBS01 (sample SAMN10404972, study PRJNA504765) | marine sediment metagenome | isolation source: marine sediment core GS10_PC15, 163 cmbsf | place: Arctic Ocean: Southern Knipovich Ridge | collected 2010 | reverse complement strand
TAATGATAAATAAAAAAAACTCCTGTTAATACCAAGAGCCCGATAACCGATATTTTGATAAATCGATTCATGGTAATTTCCTTTTATGCCTTCTATCGCCAATAGATAACGGAAATAACGGGGTCAGATCTTCACATTGAATTAAAATACTTACACATCCTATTTTTTTTATGGTTTAGCTTTCCCTTTTATTAGGGCTTCCTTTAGGCCGTTTATATATAATAATACCTAAAGCCTCAACCATCCGGTTAAGAACTCCTCAGATCCTATAGGTTTTTCGCTAAAAGTTACCGAATTACTGAACCAGCGCAAGAACCCCCGCGACACTTCTTCCCCCTGACATTCCTGACATTCGCAAAAATTATAGAAATTCAAGTAATTTATTAAATCTCTCAAATATATCTTGCCTTAAATCATCTATATATTCATCGGGTCCATTTTCTTTCTCAATCATCAGACAACCTTGACTTGTTTTTCTTTCAAAATATTTCTTGATATTTTTAGAAATACTTACAAAATGACCTTTTTTCTTATATCCAGCAACTTCCGCCAGAATAATATCTAAATTAGGCGCGTATCGTAATATAAAATACATATAGTGCAGATCTTTTGCCTGTTTTAGTTCCTCTTCTCTATCAATAAAAGTAGCTCCTTTATGATATAAAAATGCTGAAGGTTTTCTAATTGTTTAATATCATTCAAGACTTCTCCCCTTCTCTTCTAATATATTCTTTAGATGTTCTGCCTGTTCTCTGCCTCGTGGTTGGAAATTGTATAAGTCAAGGTAGAGTTGAAGGTTAGAAACTACAGTATAGCCTTTTATTTTTTGTGTGTTAAAGAATACACTATTTTTATAAAAAGGATGAATCAGATGGATATTTCCCCCTCTGACCAGTTCTTTTAAATCTAATTTTTGCCTGATATCTAAAATATCCTTCTTCCAGTCCTTCAAATTCATATAAATAAAAATCTCTTCTGTCCTCACAAAAGAAGTAATGAGATTAGCCCCGGTATGTAAAGTCAATGCATACTGATCCTCTTTTAAAATTCTTTTGAATTTTTTTAAAATATTTTTATCCGAACTATAATAAGTATCAATTGTATTTAAATTAAAATAATACTCCTTTAGCCAATCAGAAATAAGGTTCTCCTTATTAGTAAGAATGGCATAACTATTCGGTCCTTTCTTGACTCTTTCGATATATCCCTTTTTCTCCATCGCTTTTAATACTTCCTGAGACATACCCAAGCTGACACCCCCAGGACCAGTAAAGTCACGCACTACCCATCGTCTCTTTAGATCCTTAAGCATTTTCCTCAGCACGAGAGAAGCCTTATCTGCAAAAATGTTTTTCATCCTATAATTTTTTCGCATAATGTTCACCTACTTATTAATGTTCACTATTTATTGAACATTGTATACTAAGTGAACATTTATTGCAAGTATACGAATTAACTCTTAATCTTATCAATAAAGGCAAGGCCTATAAATTTAATAGGAACATCCAATTTTTCCTATGGTTTAGCTTTCCATTTTACGAAGTCTTCCTTTAGAGCGTCTATCTATAACAATATCTAAAGTATCAACCATCTGGTTAAGAAACTCCTCAGACACTATAGGCTTTCAGCTAAAAGTTGCTGAATTATTGACTTTGCACACCTTCTCTGTTTATCTAATTTCAAATGTTGATACCTTACCCTGTTTTCCTTCCCGCTGGAGGGAATGAAAAGTTAACCAAAGGTGCCTGGCACCTTTGGTTAACTTTTTGAGAAAGGAGGTAAATATTGGATATTCATAATTTAGCAGACATTATTGCTAATCAGGGTTTCCCTATTGCCTTATCGATACTCTTAATTTTTCGTATCGACAGATTTATGCAGGAGATAGTAATTGCCCAGAAAGAAGGCTATCGGCAAGTCCTGGAAAATACTAAAGAGATACACAATACTATCACCACATTAAATCAACAGAACCGGGAATACTATTCTCTGCGTTTTGCGGAAGTTCAGAAAGAGCTATCCGGTATGAAGGTGAAGCTGGGTAAAATTGAATAGAGATAAAAATACAATAAAAAAGGGCAAGCTATAGAGAAAGTTATCTTCCTTAGCCTGCCCTTTTTATGTTCCCAAACCATATTTAAAAAATGGGATGTGTATACCTATTTATTATTATGTGTCAAAGAACGGTCCCCTGTCATATTGCAAGAAATTTAACTGGGTATGTCAAACGAAACGTCCCCTTGTCTTATCCCCTTGTCTTACCCCTTGTCTTATCAAAACCACAACCCCTTCATCCCAAGATATTGATTAGATAGCTTCCATTCCTTGATCTCAGAGATTGGTGGAGACTTATAGTCACAGATCTTACTATGGCCCCAGCCAAAGTTCTTGCGAAGTTCAACCATAAACTCGGCATATTTAAGCGGAGCCAGGATAGCATCTATCACAGGAATTTTAAGTTCCTCCTGAAGCTCTTTATAAAAACCAAATTCCATGGTACAGCCAAGTATAATTACCTCAGCAAGTTTTTCATGAACTGCTCGCTCTGCCGCTTTATGTATTCGCCGCACAGTTTTTGTCTTATCCTTTTGAAAATCATATACCCCCAAACCGACTGACTCAAATGATGCCAAACGACTAATAAGACCGTATTTAACAACATTTTCATACATTTTGGGAATCCACTTATCGCGCCCAACGATAATTGAGAACCGATGCCCTAACCCAGCAGCAATCAACATGCTTGCCTCGGCGGGAGCAGCAACTACAATTCGATCAGTAATCTCCCTTGCTTCCCGAAGACCCGGGTCATAAAAACATCCAATTATTGCAGCATCATAGCCCTCTTTTTCTGCTCTTTTAACCTGATTTAAGGTATCACCGAGGATCAGAGCCTCATAGTAGTGGTATTCAAGATGCATTGGTCCTCGTTTGAGAGAAATTACATCTACCTGTGTATCCGCTCGCTTTGCACTATTAACAAACTCTGCAATAGGCCGATCGAAGGCGGCCGCTTCACTTATTGGATTAATCCAAAGAATACGGATTGCCATTCTCTTCACCCCTTCATTAATTGTAATAAATTATTTTTCTTAAAAGAATTTAGATAACCTTCTTTTTTTAATTCTCTATTTTTCATTATGACTTCTGAATTCTGGATTCTTAAATAATGGGAAATAGACTGATATTTCAGGATAACCTTAACAATATTTTCAAATCGCCGAATATTTGTTCAATATTTAAAACTAAATTGAACAAAAGATTTTCGTAAACTCGAGTCTTAAATAATTTTTTATTACTCTTTTTTAATTAATATTTTTTTTCTAATTTGTATTGTTTTAAATCTTGGATTTTGTTCATTTGATATTGTTTATGATTTTATTGTAAAGAAAAAACTTTTTTCTTCTTGCCTTAGCGAAAATTCATCTGCTTAAATCCATTTTGCCGATAACCTCTATTTTATATAAAGATGGCATCTGACAGTATGTCCCTCGCTTACTTCTACCATAATCGGGTCCTCACAAAAACAGATGTCCATTTTCTTAGGGCATCGCAAATGAAAACTACAGCCGGAAGGAACGTCTACGGGACTTGGAATCTCTCCTGTAGACATTATCTTCTTGGGTTTAAGTGCTTCTTCTTCGTCGGAAATTACTGGGATAGAAGAGAGCAGCATTTGTGTATAAGGATGAAGTGGATTCTTAAAAAAGTCAAAGGATGGAGCTATCTCGCAGATTTTTCCAAGATACATAATGGCAACTCGGGAAGCTACATTTCTCATCAAACTCAAATCGTGAGTAATAAAGAGATATGATAACTTGAATTTCTTTTGAAATTGAACCAACATATTAATAATCTTCGCCTGTACTGATACATCAAGAGCTGATGTAGGTTCGTCCAACAGAACAAAGGAAGGATTTGTGGCTAAAGCCCTGGCAATCGCCACCATCTGTTTTTCTCCACCTCCAATCATCGACGGGTATTTGTACATATAATCCACTGGTAGTTGAACCATTTCAAGGAGTTCTTTAATTTTATCAATGCGATCCTTGTGATTTTTACTAATATTATGCACTTTAAGTGGCATTTCCAGGATTTGCTTAATACTCCTTCTAGGATTCAAAGAAGTACCGGGGTCTTGAAAAACAATCTGTATCTCCTTTTTCATTGTACGAGAACGATTTTTGCTCTCTCGGCTAATATCCTCTCTCCGATATATAATCTTTCCTTCGGTAGGTCTATACATTCCAACTACCGTATAGGCTACCGTGCTCTTTCCTGAACCAGATTCACCTACAAGACCGAATGTCTCGCCCTCTTCCACGAAAAAACTAATCCCATCCACTGCTTTAACAATTCCCTGACGAGTAACAAAATGCTTCTTAAGCTGTCCTATAGTTAATATTATGTTTGACAATGTAATCACCTATAATTCTGAAATAGAAAGCAGGCAACTTCGTGATTCTCGCCAACCTTAAAAAAGGGTGGCTTTTTATCCTTGCATATGGGCATTGCCTGCTTACATCTTGGATGAAACCGACAACCTGTTGGTGGACTGATATATTCAGGGATACGACCATCAATTCCTTCTCCTATCCCCCCGCCAGTTAGTCTGGGGGTAGCAGCTAATAGCCCCTGAGAATATGGGTGCAATGGATGAGTAAAGAAATCCTTTGTCTTTGCCACTTCTACCATAGAGCCGGCGTACATAACATAGACTCTATCTGTCATACTTCTAACTGTTCCTAAGGCATGGCTAATTAAAATAATCGATGTATCCCGTTTCTCTACCAATTCTTTTAATAATCGCAGGATCTGGTCTTTTATTGTTACATCGAGCGATGTCCCAGGCTCATCAGCAATAAGCAGCTCATTGGTGCTTACTAGAGCCATGGAAATGCAAACTCTCTGGCGCATACCTCCAGAGAGCTGGAGAGAATAGTTTTGAAGCACTCTTTCCGCATCCGGTAGTGAAACCTCCTTCAACACCTGTATCGCACGTGTCCTAATATCCTCTTTTTCCGTATTCCTCCCAGACTTCTCTGCAAACCTAACGGCATCTTGAAGTTGAGTACCTATTGTAAAAACCGGATTTAGAGCAGCTGTGGGATCTTGAAATATCATGGAGATTTCCTTTCTCCTAATTTGCTGGAGTTCTGTTTGCCTCATCTGCAGAATATCCTTGCCCTTAAATAAGATTTCTCCCTTAGGGACCATTGCCGGTGGTATAGGAAGTATCCTCATTATGGCTTTCATCGTGGTCGTCTTCCCACAACCCATCTCTCCAACTAAACCTACCTTTTCACCAGGCCACACGATAAAATTTACCCCATCCAGCACCTTAAGGATCCCTCCAAAAACTTTGAACCATACATGCAAATCTTTAATCTCAAGTAATGGCTTAGGCATAAAGTTCATTCCCCTTCCGCCCCAAGCATATCGCGAATTCCATCTCCCAAAAGGTTGAAAGCCAACACAACCAACATAATAGCAAAGGCAGGAAATACTGCTATCCACCATTGATCGGGTAGATATTTGGAGCCGTCGGCAACCATGCTCCCCAAATCAGCTGTGGGAGACTGAGCACCTAGCCCTACAAAGCTCAAACTTGCTCCAATTAAAATCACCCAACCCATATCCAAACTCATTTTAGTAAAAATAGGCGCTATACAGTTAGGGAGAATTTCCCTGAATAGTATATGTGTTCTACTTGCCCCGGTCACTTCTGCTGCCTGAACAAAAAACTCACCTTTAAGGGAAGAGGCAACTCCATAAACCATCCTTGTATACCAGGGCCACCACATCAAAGAAACCGCCATCATAGCATGAAATATACCAGGGGTTAAAACAGAACAGACTGCCAGAGCCAAAATTAGAGGTGGAACAGCAACAAAAATATCGGTGATTCGCATAATTACTGTATCTAACCAGCTGTCTCTATAATATCCAGCAATCAATCCCAAGACCACACCTACAGGAACAACCAACGACAGAACGACGATTCCCATCATCAATGAGAACCTGTAGCCAAAGAAGATGCGCGTTAAAACATCTCGACCAAACACATCCGTTCCGCATAAATGAACTAAGCTTGGGTATTGACTTGCTTCATAAAAATTTATAAATTTACCGGCTGACTCAGGATGGGGAGAGATATAAGGGGCAAATATAGCGACAAACACAATGATACAGACCACTAACAGTACTATAATAGAAAGAGAATTACGTGAAAATTTATACCAACTTCTTCGAATATTTTCCCATCTTTTTGGTAGCTCTCCTTGCCCACTATAGCCTTTTTGCATCTTATTGGCCCCTTTCTACTCCCAGACGAATTCTAGGATCAAGATACTCAACAATTATGTCCACAATAATATTAACAATTACGAAAACTAAACCAAACACAAGGATTATAGCTGTCATAGCATTGAGGTCTTTTCGTAACATTGCGTTCATCCCATAGCGTGAGAGCCCGGGCCAGTTAAAGATTAACTCAATTAAAAAGGCGTTACCTAAGAGAGAGGCAAAGTCCAACCCATATATGGATATAGTTGGGATAAGCGAGGGTTTCAAAAGATACTTAAACATAATAGTTCGCTCAGGTATGCCACACGAACGCTCAGCTGCAATATAATCTTTCTTTACATTGTCAGTTATAGATGATCGAGTAATCCTCGCCTCCTGAGCCAGTGGTCCCATAGCTAAACTAATTGCTGGTAAAAAAAGGTGCTTCAGGGCATCTAAAAATATAGCAAAATTACCCGTGATTAATGCATCGAGCGTGATCATCCCTGTTATACGAGGTGGAGGGATTAAGTCTGGGGCAATTCTACCCATCGTAGGAAAGATTTCCAAGACATAACTAAAAATTAACACAAAAAAAATGGCAAACACGAAAGAGGGGGTGACAATTCCTATATAGGAGATCACCCGCACCAAGTTATCTATCCATGTGTTACTGTACCAACCGGAGATAGTGCCAAGCGTGATTCCTATAATCCCCATGAAAATCCCAGCGTAGAGGGCGAGTTCCAGACTCGCCGGAAGGAATTCCTTAATATCATTGGCAACACTGCGTCGGGTAACCAAGGACATCCCAAAATCACCATGTAGAGCTCCCTTAGCCCAGTAATAGTATTGCACATAAAGAGGTTCATTAAGATGCATCTCTTCTCTTAGTCTTTCTACAGCCCACTCAGGGGCTCTTGCCCCTAAAGCCATTCGCGCTGGGTGACCTGGCATCACACGAGCGATAACAAATATAAGTATGGAGAGTCCCACTAAGACAAATACAGAGTATACCAACCGTTTTACTATAAATTTTATAGTTCTCATATTTGGACAGGGGAGGAGTCTATACGGACTCCTCCCTTTATCTCCTTTACTTCAGTAGTTCGGCTCGTTTATCTGGATATACTTCAATCCACCGAGCATCTAACTCGTAGCCTATAACAGGGATGCCCTCCCCTCTGGCTGCAGGCCAGTCGATATAGGTGCTTTGGTAAGCATGCATGCTAGGGGTATCAACCAAAAAGATTGTGGGACAAAGGTCCACAATGTAATGTTGTAGTTTAGCATATTTGGCATATCTCTCTTCTGTATTAAGGGTGGAAAGAGCATCTTTAAGCATAGCGTCATATTTTGGATCTAGCAACCATTCATTTTGATTAACTGAGCTCGCTGATTCGGGTGCATACTTACTTGTAAGGAGTGCCCCTGTCTCAGGATAGTCAGCTGAGATAGACATTATGATAAGGTGAGGGCTTGTTTCTTGCCTTGCCATGTACTCGACTACCACCATCCATGGATCCCTTATCACCTTGGCGTTAATCCCAATCTTATCTAGATCTGCTTGTATCAGTAGGGCTATCTTTTCCTCATCTGGAACCTCGCTGACCCAATGAAGCTCAACTGGGTACTGATCAAGCTTGCCGTAGTACTTAGACTGCTTTAACTCCTCAAGCGCCTTAGTTAAATCAAAGTGGTATTGGAAGACAGTTGGGTCAAAGCCAGGTAGCTCATGAGGTATTGGCCCCCTTGCTTGAGTGAATCCGGGGAATATTGTATTCCTTACTATATCATAATCCACAGCCCAAGCTATAGCCTTTCTGAAGTGAATGTCATCGAGTGGTGGCTTTTTTGTATTCATCATGTAATAAAACATACCACCCACGGGAACTTTAGCTATGTCGACGCCTTTGATCTTATCCAATGCCGTAAGTGCCTCAAGTGATTGCCACTGATCGGAGATTTCAAGCTCCCTACGTGACATCAGCGTCCGAACTGTAACTGGCTCTGTAGTCCCAATTAGCTTAACTTCATCAGGAGCGTTGGGAGCCACACGGCCCCAATAATTGGAAAACTTCTTCATGAGCAGATATTCTTCTAAACGAAACTTCTCAACCATATAGGGGCCAGAACCCGCATCGTGAGTCACAAGGAACTCCGTACCATAGTCGCCGTGCTCTCCATACGGTCCAGGTTTCTTAATGTTAGAGGTAACTAAATCCTTGTTGACAATGTACAACCTATATAATGTGTAAGGAAAAGGGCCAAAAGGCTCTTTCAAGTGGATCCTTACCGTGTAGTCATCCACAACTTCAGCACTTACTATTCTCTCCACAAAAAGAAACGCATAACCTCCTCCCATAGTGATCAGCCGATCCATGCTAAACTTCACATCTTTTGCAGTCAGTTCGGTCATATCATGGAATTTAATCCCTGACCGCAATTGGAAGGTCCATGTTTTACCATCAGACGAACTTTCCCACTTTTTAGCTATACAAGGTTGAGGGGCTCCTTTTTCATCGGGATAGACAAGGGTATCATAGAGCACTGTCAACGCACGAGTACTCGAAAAATCCTCACCTATCGCTGGATCAATGTTAGTAGGAAAAGCCTGAGTATACCTAAGAACAGTCTTTTCAGCCACAGCTTCCCCAAAACTTAACCCCATTGATACTCCTACACTTACCATTAACACTACTATAATTACCACAATCTTATAAACCTTATTCATTTTTTAATTCCTCCTTTTTTTCTCCGAAATAAAAATTTTTTCCTTCACCCATCTAATATCCTCCTTAACACTGCTTTGATATTACAAAAGCCTCTTTTTCTCAGGTGGTGTTGCAAAATAGCGTTTACTTTGGGCAATTCCCATACAAATTAAATCCTCACATATCTTCAATGCCGCAACACCAGGTACCACAACAGGAACTTTCAGCTCTTTTAAAATTCTTCCCTCTACCCCAAGAATACTACCACATCCAAGCACTATCGTGTCTGCACCATCATCCACCACCGCTTTTTTAGCTTCTTCAAACACTCTTTCAGCTTCCCGCCTCTTATCTTTCTCTAGGTCCAAAACTGGAATTCCTATAGACCTCACAGATGCACACTTGTGTTCAAAACCATAAAGCTTCATTTTATCCTTCATAAGCCCCTCAATAGTAATCCCAGGTCCTGCAGGGCCCACACTAATTATCGAAAATTTATCACCTAAAAGGGAAGCAATATGAATACTCGGCTCATTGATGCCAACAACGGGAATGTCCAATTTTTCTTTTGCTGCTCTAAGCCCTGGATCGCCAAAACAATAAATTATTACACCGTCATACCCTTCTCTTTCTGCTTTTTCGGCCTCTTGAACGGTAAACAACTCCGACCAGACTTCGTCGTAAGTGCATTCAAGCGACTCAGGACCTTTTTCAATATTTATTATGTCTATCCTCGTATCATTATCTTTATATTTTTCCATCTCTTTCTTTACCGGTTCATTCCACATATCAGTAGAGACGGGCACTATAACTTTTATTTTCTTCATTTTTATAACTCCTTTGGCTCTCATATTTGGACAGGGGAGGAGTCTATACGGACTCCTCCCTTTATCTCCTTTACTTCAGCAGTTCGGCTCGTTTATCTGGATATACTTTAATGAAACGTCCGGCAAAGTTGTAACCCATAACCGGGATAACCTCTCCTCGAGCTGCAGGCCAGTCTACATAGGTTGCCTGATAGGCGTGTTTTTCCACTTGGTCAAATAAGAAGAGAGTGGGGCAGAGTTCTGTAATGTAACGCTGTATCTCAACATATTTAGCAAATCTTTCCTTTCGATCAATAGTCTTAATAGAATCGTTAATCATCGCATCAAGCTCAGTGTCGAGCAACCATTCGTTCTGCTCCCATGTGGCAGCTGACTCGGATTTGTATCGTGACTCGAGCAGAGATCCTGCTTCTGGATAGTGAGCAGAATCAAATATTGTCACAATATTCGGACTTGTCTCCATTGTTGCCATTTCCTCTATCATTGACATCCAGGGAACCTTCACTACTTCAACATCTATCCCAATATCAGCCATGTTAGACATAAATAAAAGCGCTACCTTTTCCTCATCAGGTACCTCGGCACACCAGTGAACCGTGACAGGATACTTATCGAGTTGAGCGTAGTATTTGGACTGTTTTAACTCCAGTATTGCTTTATCCAGATTCCGGTGGTATTGGAATACTCTGGGATCGGCACCTGGAAGAGTCTGAGGAACCGGGCCTCTTGACTGTATGGAACCAGGGAACAACTTCTCCACTACGATTTTGTAATCCATAGCCCAGGCCATAGCTTTTCGGAAGTGGATATCATCGGTTGGGGGTTTCTTGGTATGCATCATATAATAGAATTCGGTTCCCGGAAAATACCCCGCAATATCCACACCTTCGATCTTATCCAATGCCGTAAGTGCCTCAAGTGATTGCCACTGGTCTGTGATTTCAAGTTCTCTACGTGATATTAGCGTCCGAACTGTAACTGGCTCTGTTGTCCCGATCATCTTAAACTCATCAGGAGCATAGGAGTCGATTGGCTGCCAGTAATTCGGGTTCTTAACCATAAGTAAGTGCTCTTCAAGCGAAAACTCCTTCAGCATATAGGGTCCAGAGCCGGCATCGTGAGTAAGAAGGTATTGCTTACCGTAATCACCCATATCACCATATGGTCCAGGTTTTTTGACATTCGTCATAACCAGGTCCTTATTTACAATATAGAGCCTAAACAGAGTTATGAGAAATGGTCCAAATGGTTCCTTTAAATGAAAAACTACAGTATATCTATCGGGTGTCTCAGTAATAACTTTTCCTGCAAATAGGTAAGCGTAACCCTCTCCAATAGTTGTTAATCTGTCCATACTAAACTTAACATCCTCTGCTGTTAGTTCAGTACCATCATGAAACTTAATTCCCTGACGCAGATGAACTGTGCAAACTAGTCCATCGGCTGATACCTCCCAGCTCTCCGCAACATGAGGCTGAGGGTCCCCTTTAATATCAGGATAAAAAAGGGTATCATAGAGATTAACTAAAGCAACTGAGCTTGAAAAATCAGAGCCTACTGCGGGGTCAATATATGTAGGCCAGGCCCATGTAGTCCTGAGAGGCCTCTCAGCTGGTTCCGCGAATCCCAAACTAACTAATATCCCAATTATACATAAGCTAATCAACAAAATCTTTACACTTTTACTCATAACATCCTCCTTCTGAATGAACTATTTTATTCAAAGTATTGACTTGTTGTCGCCTATATTCATATCACCTCCTTTCTTAAATATATATCTCAATCAAGTAAACGTCCAACCTGCAGGCATTCATATTCACCTTATCCAGCTTTTTTCAACTTCACTACCATCTTTAGGACTAGATCATCCAAGAAAGCTACAAACTCCTCTTTATCTGTCATTACCTTATACTTGTTAGCCTCAATCATGGTTCTCACTTGAGAGAGAAATTCATCATAAATCCCATTTTTTTCTAAAATCTCTATCAGTTTACTAGCAGCATCCACTAACCTAAATGGACCATACATCTTTGTTTCCTGGTCCAGGTTTCTTGCACTTACTATTATATAACATATTAGTTCGAATATTTCTTTTTCTAATTTATCTTCCATTTGCGCTCTTATACTCCTCAAAAAAACAAACCTCTTCAAACTTTCTCTTTGGAGGTTTTGGAGACTCTGCTGGATAACCCAGGGAGATTATTAATTCTGGTACAATCCGCTCCGGAAGGCTAAGTAAAACTTGCACCCCTTTTTTATGGAAGGATAAGACTGGACAAGAGC
>SDBS01005692.1_pt1 | contig 12110 bp, 14 predicted proteins | sample 2277091 | NCBI WGS metagenome assembly SDBS01 (sample SAMN10404972, study PRJNA504765) | marine sediment metagenome | isolation source: marine sediment core GS10_PC15, 163 cmbsf | place: Arctic Ocean: Southern Knipovich Ridge | collected 2010 | reverse complement strand
AGCACCCAGCCTAGAATTAAATATCGCAGCCTGATATAATACAAACACGATCCCCGGTAGCTCAGCGGTAGAGCGTTCGCCTGTTAAGCGAAGGGTCAAAGGTTCGAATCCTTTCCGGGGAGCAAGGCCGTACTTTTTTGTCCTTCGGCTAGTATGGCAAAGGGTTTTTTAAGGCTAAAAGAAACTTTTTTGTCTTTCAAAAAGAGGTTCGAAGCCGCGCAGTTTATCAAAGTGTGTTTTTCCTCTTTTGTCCCCTCTAAGAATAATTTATCGGCGTATTTGGCTAAGTAAATGAGGTTCGAGGATTGTTGTAGCCAATCTTCCGAGTGACGGCCGATGTTAGTTAGTTTCTCTTGGATACCGATAATTTCGCTTTGAATATCGTTTTTGACTTCAAGATAGGCTTCTTGATCTTTGATTTCGTCGGCAACCATTTTTCTAAATAAGCTCTTCTTCTCATTCTTTAGCTTGACCAGGCGTGTTTTAAGACTCTTTTCTTGCCTTTCTTGATAACTAATGTCTTCTCGGAATAGTTCTTTTAGCTTCTCTTGGATCGCGTTGGCTCGCTCTTGGGATAGAACAAAGTCTTTAAAAATCTTGGCTATTTCCAATTCTAGCTTGGGTTCACTTATGTAAGCCTGATTGCAGTTGCCTTTTGTTTTAGTGCAACGGTAATAAATATATCGGTGCACGTTGCCATTTTTTTGTTTTTTAGTATGTCTTTCGGCGGTGATTGAACAGCCACACTCTCCACAAAAAAGTAATCCTCGATAAAGAAAGTCGAGCTTTTGAGGCTGTGGGTTAAAGGGCGCCTTGCCGGAAAGTTTTTCTTGGACACCGTCGAATAAGGTCTTGTTAATGATTGGAGCGTGTTCTGCCGATCTTATCTCACCTTTCCAACGAATAACGCCGTAGTAGAAAGGATTTTTAAGAATTTGTTCGAGCGAGGTTTTGGACAGTTTTTTTCTACCCTTGCTTCGAAGACCTTCTTTGTAAAGCCGGTCGCATAAAGTTTTTAGACTGAAGTCTTGATAATAATAAAGCTCAAAGGCTTTTTTGATCAGTGGTGAGACTAGTGGATCAAGTTCGACTGGACATAATGACCTACCTGAGTTGTCCAAAACTCTTTGCTTTTCAGGAACGTAAGACTTTCCGGATATTTTTCCGTGAACGTCGATGTTTAGATAGCCTAACGGCGCCCAACCCGACCACCAACCTCTTCTTGTTCTTCCCTCCATTCCCCGCTTTGTGTCTTGAGAAAGGTTGTCAACTTTTAGTTTTGCTACAAGGGCTAGGAATCCGAAAATAAGCTTATGTGTCGGCTCGTCTTTGAATTGACCGAAAGAAGAAGTCCAAACCTCAATGCCGCTTTCGATTAACTGAATAATCGTATCCATATCAGTATTGTTACGAGTTAATCGATCGGCTTTATAAGCGATAATACCTTGTGCTTTTTCTTGTCTTAACAAATCAATGGCGCGATTGAAGACTGGCCTTCCCGGAGCTTTAGCCGAGAAGCTTTCTTCAAAATGAAGATTTCTAGGAATATGGAGATTGGCATTTTGAGCATATTCACTAATAACCCTCCTTTGCTCGGGCAGAGAAAGGACTTGTTTATCTTCTTGGTCGGTTGATTTACGGTAGTAGGCAATATATTTTTTCATTCTTCAACCATCTCCGTCACGAACAACTCGGAAACCCAACCTGTCAAACCGTCGGGCGATTCAACTTTGTAATAAAACTGATCAGTTGTTTTTTCTTCCAAGATTTTCACTTTGGTTTTGTGAGGGATTTCGCCTACTACTTTGCCTCTATCCGGACCGGTATTTTCCCAGATATTGATTTCCGGAACGACTAACTCGCCATAGGCATCCGATTGCGGATCTTTTTCTATTCCGCTCAGAATGGTAAATCTGCTTTTCTCTTGAACTTGGACGGCTGTCGGTAAAGTCGAGGTTCCGGTTGATTGCTTTTCCTCTTTTCCGGAATTAGCTATAAGAACGATCCCGAGTAGGGCAACGATTGCGATAATGATTACTTTTTTCTTCATATTTTCTTTCTCACCCCCTTTCGCTTCGGGGGTATTTAGTCAACAGAAAGGGACTACCCCCGGTACTATCAACAGCGACGTATCAAGCCCTATGAAGGTAGCCCCTTTTTGGGCTCGATACTGGATAGTATCCCGTCGCTGTTGATTTCTACGCTGATTATACATTTTTCTGATCCTCACTGTCATCTGTTTTATTAGTTTGTTCCTTTGGTTTTCTAATCCAACCCTCGTTTGACCTTGCTAAGTTGTCAATTTCTTCAATTAATTCAGGGGGGAGTTCAACAACCTCTCTACTAAAGCCGTTATCAATTTTCGCCCGAGTTACTTGCGTGGGTAAGCCTTGGGTAACGCGTTGGATTTCCCAGGCATTTTTGAAATCATAAACTGTTAATTTATCCTCATCTTTTTCAGACATCCTCTCGAGTTTCTTGATGTATTTTCTGATAATTAGTGTAGTTGCTATTAATATTTCCTCGTCCTTAGCGATAAGATTTCCGTCCGTTTTTTTCCTAATAGTTTCCTGAATGTTTTCAAGCCTTTTCTTCCACGCAAAGCGCTTCTCGTAAGCGTACCAAGTGTCTTTGGATTTAGGAAAATTCGGATTTTTCCATAAATTTACCCAAGCATCATTTATGCTGCCGTTAGCTTCTTTATAAGCCTTGAACAGTTCGTTGTCGTTGTATTTGTGTGTTCCGTTATTTGTCATTTTTATAACTTGTCCTTTTTGGAATATAAGTTTTGTTTTTATCGATTGCCAATAAGTCTGATAAATAATCTTCTAGAAGCGCCTTAATGGTCATTCCGGACTCTGCTGCATAGATCTTGAGCATCTTATGCAGGCCCTTATCTATGCGGACCTGTCTTGTTGTTTTTTGGTCGATTTGTCGATTTTTCATACTCTTTTCCTTTCTCCTTGAAACCCTCCCTCCCTCTGCTCTCTCTCCCTTCCAGATTTTCTCCTAGGCGGTCGCCTGAGGTGTCTTAACAGTTAAATCTGTATAGGTGTCGGTCGCTTTTGGTCGGTCGCCGTTAATCTCGTCAACTTATTTAATGTCGCTTGATCGCCTGTAACGGTCAGGGCCCTCACGACTTATTTCACTTCTTTGAAAAAATCAAGTCTTTTAAACTTTTTAGGCTGCTGACAAACTGTTTGATATTACCTGTTGCCTTACGACTCCAATAGTCACTAGATAGAGTTTCACAACGTTCCTTGTCGGTAAAAACAAACCAGAAGTATTTCTCGTCCGGATCAAGTTTGATTAGGGAGATTTCTTGAGAGTAGATCCAAGCGGCTTCAAAGATATCTTTTGTTTTGTATGTATCCATACTTTTGTCTCCTTTTGTTGATTTTTATAAGCGTGGCGAAAAATCTAACTAGATCGTCGGTAATTGGCGCCTTTTTATCTTCGGTTGTCTTGTCTTGTTTTGGCATTACAACCGTAGGATGTAGGTTTGGAAAGGGGTACTTAATGGTAACTGCGTGTAACTGGGGAGATTATCTTGTAGGAGAGCGTTTTTTATTATGGTAACTATCTTTACAGTTTGTCCCGAAGCAAAACTTTTGCCAGGGCGCGTGCTTATTTGGCTTGAAAAAAGTACCACAATATAAACACATCTTTAAATCTTGTTTTCTTACGACTTGTTCAACTAGATCATTCCAAATTGTACATATACCAACTGGTTTTATTGTTTTGACTAAATATTTTGGCGCTTTATCTTTCCAACTTAATATTTTCGGATTCCTTTCTCCTTCTATCCACTCTATCGCTCTATCACTTGCATATACGACGCTTTTCTTGATTCCTAAAAGATAGGAGTTAATTTTATCAATATCAATTTGCGTAAGCTCTTTTTTACCCGCTTTAATTGCGACATTTTTTAATTCGCTTTGTTCGTCCGCAAAGGCTTGAAGCAAAGTTTTGCTTTTGGGATATTCTCTTGGGAAAAACTTATAATCCTCACAAAATTTGATTATGCTCTTTTTGTCTTCAGGTTTGATATTGAGAAAGATTTCTAGCCGGTTTTTAGTTTTTACCGGGCGACTAAAAATCCTAATTTCACTAATTCGACCGACAACTCCATCTTGTTTTGTCTTCATTTTGTCTCCTAATGTTTATAATTTTAGCAGTTTTAGGTAAAATGAGGTTGAATTAAGCAGACAAAACAAAATGGAAACAATAATACGCTATTACATAGAAACATTAAATCGAGAAAACGGTTCATCAGTTTTTGAGAAATTAGCCTCAAGTCTTGCTGAGAAGGAGATTTGTTCAAACATACTTCCGTCAACCGGTCCTTATGGCGGAGGGGATAAGGGAACGGACGCAAGAACTTATACAACCTATCTTACCGAATCTTCTAAGATCTTTAAGCTATATCAATCATCAAAGGCTACCCCTACGAAAAAGAAGATTATTTTTGCTTTTTCAATCGAGAAAGGCTGGAAAGCTAAATTTAGTAAGGATGCCGAAAAAATTATAGTCAAGTATAAATTACAACCAGACAAAATTTGTTTTATCACGAATCAATTTATTAAATCCCTCAAAAGGGAGAAAGCGATAGAAGAACTTATTAAAAAATACTCTAAAGTGGATTTTGAGATCTTTGATGGCGAATGGATAACAAAAAAACTGACTGGTCCACACTACAATCTATTAGTCCAATGCGGTGCTTTTCCAGAGACCAGAGACCCAAATGTAGAGGAATTATATTCGCGAATTTACTCCTTCAGATCCGGAGGTATGACAGATGAAGAGTCTGTCAAGGTCAAAGATTTAATTCAAAAAACATCATATAGAGCTTCTTACTCAGATATTATTGAGCAGAGAGCCATTGATTTAAAAACGATTGCCGACATTCAGGCAAAATATACAAAGTTTATTGATGAATCTATTAAGTTTTATGAGGAAGCGTTAGGAGAGATCGCTAATATTTACGACAAATCACTCGTTGTCGATATTTACTATTCATACTTTGTCGCCCTACAAAAACTTAGATTATACAAAAAGCTTGCTACTAATTTACCCGAATTTCGAGATTTTATCGTTTCCAACGACTTAATAGAAGGCATCAGATATGTTTTTACCTGGATTATGTATTTATCCCCTCACCAGAAAGAAATAGATGGTCTTAACCTAACAGAATTTACTAAAGAAACTTTTGAAATCGCAAATAAATTAAACAAGAAAGGAAAACCACGTCATATTAAAGCTCTTTTAGATGAAGGAACAGTAATAGGCAAACACTTGTTAACAATGCTTGGAATCAGAAAAGATAATTTGATAGAGATTTGGAAAACACACATAGAATCCGTAAAAGATATTCCACTTTACCCGTTGCAATCGATGTCAAAAATAGTGGCTGCCTTAGCAATTCCCTATGAGGGGACTACAGAGTATGAAGATTTATACAAATTTGCTGAGAAAATATTACTAGATCGAAATCAAAAACTGGATGCAGCTCAATTAAGAAAAAATAGAGCAATGAATCTTTATCAAGTTGGTAAATACGCAGACGTAATTCACCACTTAAACATTGTAAAGTTAGAATGGTACTCCCACGAAACTATTCGCGGAAGTATGTTATCGAGCTTTACCCTTCAAGATTGCTATTCACAATTAAATCTATACTATGCAGCTATCCAGGAGTTATTTACAGTTTTACATTTATCCACATCAGATGACAAAATTTTGACAAGACACAAAGATTTATTCATTCAAGCCTTAGCGCAAATTTATTTTAAGTACTTAGAATTAGGACTTTGGGGGAGCGCAGTCATAATGGGTAAATTAGCTCTACTTGCAGTGAGAAGGTACAGATTAGAACCCAGTTTAGGTAAAGAAAAAAAGGGATTCGAGTTTAATTTTAGTAATAATACTATGACGATGTTGGGAGAGTTTACATCAAAATTCCCAGAGTTATCAAAAAGAATAGTTAAGATTTTAGATTCTCTTCACCTTTCAATTTTGGATTCGTACAGGATGATGTTTGAAGAAAGTGATGAGAGTTTCAAAAAAGGGTGGGAAGGTCACGAAAAAGAATTTAAGGAGGCATTAAGGCTTAGAAAAGAACTTAGAGATGGTAAATATAAATTCTTCGAGAATAGTGGCATAAAAGATTCACGAGATGAAACATTAGAAGCTCAAGAAAGACATTTTGCCTATGAAGGAGTTGGTTTAACGCTCTCATTTGAGAACACTTATGAAAATAAATTAATAAGTGAGTATTTACTGTCCTTGTTGCAAATGATCTTTGTCGAATTGTTTAATACGGCCAAATTTGTTTGGATTGAAAAGAGAATTAAATTGAAGTTGCTTGTTGATGATAGCGTGGCAGACTTTGAGATAAGAGAAAAGCCAGATAATGAAGCGGTAAATTTAGACATAGCGATATCACCATCAAAAATAGAGAGTTTTTACAAATCTCCTTTCGATATGATTTCGAAGTTAGAGCAATATCTGTTTGTCGTTATTTTGAATCAATGTACGATCGATAATTCCGAATACATAAAGGGTGTGGTAGATACTTTAGGAGAGAATGGCTTCTTTGGATCTTTAGCGGGTAGGTTGCCATTTGGTGTTCCCTTTAAAACCTTTTATACAAAAAAGGATTATTTGGAATTGATGACCAAGTAATATGAGATCACAAAGTTACATTAGACCAGATAAAGAAAAAATGTTGGACCTCGTTTCTAAGAGATATGAAAGAATGGAAGGTAAAATTCCATTTACTATTAAAATGTTAAACAAGAGTGAGGATTTTAAGAAATCATTTCTGAGCTTAAAAAAGAAAGGGTATCCGGACTGGGCAATCTATATGGCGGTTCTCAATATTAATATTAATTTAAAGTTGCGCGAGCTACAAAAACAAGGAGTAAGAGATATTCCGTCGTTAAACAAGGCTCGTAATGAAATTTTTAATGAAAACGAGAATGAGGGAGATAAAATATTTCCAGATAACGAATACTCGGAGAAAGAAATGGAGTTCTCAATTGATTTGACAATAATGTCTTTTCTTAAGGCTGAAGGTTTCGAAATGCGTAGAGCAACTCCTAATATAAAAGCCCTTAGACAATTTGCCGAAGACAAACTCGACTTTTTTAAATATGATTTACCACACAAGAAGTGGTTTAGTTTTGAAAAAAATTATGAAAAATAGAGCTCATATGGAAACCAGAGAAAAACGGCTGGCCCGCTTTAAAAAGGGTACTCCAGTAGAAGCAATAGAAACCCTTCTTAACTCGATAGCAAACTATTTCAACAATGAGATCTCTTTAACTCCGGACAATTATCAAACTTCACTACTCTTTTTAGGCATACACGCGTCTGTTTTAACAATTTCTGAAGCGTTTTTTAGCTTGTCTGGAGAAAGGGGTTATCGTATGTTTCTTGAAAAGTTTATTGATGGCGACACGGACGACACGAAGTTCTCCAAAATAGCATCGCCCTTGCACAACTGGAGAAACATATTAGCTCACCAATGGTTGGGTTCACTTGGTCATAGAATTGAATACGATTACAAGATGAGCGAGGGTTGGAAACAAGTTGGTGAAATCACTGTAATTAATCCTAAAATATATTGCCAACACTATCTAAATGCCTTTTCCTCGGAGGGTAAAGTCTGGCAATATGAAAGTATTCTGTCAAATTCCGAATTGAGGAAAGCGGTGAAAATCATCGTCAATAAATACCAAAAGAAATAACGTTCGGAGAGCTCTAATTTTCATCCCATTGCATAGATCCATTCTCGCTATCCACTTTCAGGTTTCCTGCCGAAAAAAAAGTTTTATTAGCGGCCCTTAACCCAATCCGGAATATAGCATCTTTCGATTTCTGATCTACCTTAGATGCAGTCTTTAGGTCCTTTTTTAGAGAATGGGGGTCCTGACTTAAGCCATCATATTCATCTGACTTTACTGTTCTTTCAAGTACTCTTGGATTTATCTCCGAACCTTTATATTTAGCAACAATTCCTTGTCTAAAGCCAAGCTTGTTAAAGATAGAAAAGAGAAAAGACTGTTTTACTTCAGTAGGGTTTTTGTTTAAAACCTGGCGCAGCGAGTCGTTTTGGAAGATAAGGACAATACCACCTATTGTGATTACAATTCTTGCCAATATACTTGCTTCAAAAAGTAGGGCCAACACAACGAGGTATATCCCCAGGGTGGTGCTAAGTGCTGGTACAAGCTGAGAGGTTAATAGAATTAGCTTCTGTATCATTATGTCTGGCTTGCCTGACCCAGGGAAGGAGTTTTTAATGCCCGTAATTACGATAACTCCAATAAGGAGAAATAATCCAAGAATTAGTAAACCAAATATAGAAGCTAAAATTAGGTTGTTATCTACCATCAGCATAATTATAGCTGAAGGTTGAAAAAAAATTCAATTTTATAGCCGGAAAATAAGAATTGTCCATAAACCAGTCTCGAAGTTTGTATACCGAGAGGAGCAAATACCTTATAGTTTGAAGGTTTCGCTTCAGTCTAGTATAATTGCACTAAGAATAGATTGTCCTAGTTATCCTGCCCGAAAGGCAGAATTTTTTGTATGGAAAAACGACTCAAACTAATAAAAGCAAAATATAATATTTTGAAAGGCCAGTTGCCCAATTATTTACGCGATATAACTTGGGAAAATATTACCGTGATATTTCTTTTTATTCTGCTTTTTTTGGTATTTCTTTCACCGAACCCTATGCCTTTTGCACCGTCGATAATAGGTGATAATTTTGTCAATTTTTACATTTTAGTTGCAGGTGTTTTAGCTGGTATTTTGAGTTTATTCATTGCCGTGGTAATTTTATCGTTTGAGCTTACGCAAAAATTTCATCCCGATTATACAATTAAGATTTTCTTTAACAATTTCAACTTGCGTGAATTATTTGTTTTATACCTTGGGACAGTTTCCATATGCAGTTTTGCGGTACTGTATGAGAAAGATCTTTCGGAACTCCAGCTAAAAAATATATCATTGTTGATTTTTATACTGTTTTTGGTTGCTCTGGCAGTATTGTTGAAGTATGTCAAGAGAATTATTTTGGCTTCACGACCCGAAGAAGCAATTAAGAAGTTAGTCTCATTTATAGATTATTGGCACATTTACGCTAATAGTTACATTCCACTGAGGCACAGAACAAGAGCAAAGAAAGTGCCTAATCCACTTAGAATATTAGCAGAGGGGGCGCAATATTCCATAAAGGACGGGAGAGGGCGGTTCGCAAGAATTATTCTGGCGGAAGTCACTGAACGCTTGGCTTCAGAGTTAAAAAACACAAATGATAAGCGGGCCGCATTAAAGGGTTTCTTGCCGGTTTATAAGAAGATTTCAGAAAGTGCTACACAGCATTTAGATTTGGCCACGGCGTCGCTAATACCTGATTGTTTTGAACGAATCCACCATTTGTTAGCGAAGCAAAAGACAAAATGGAGTGATTTTTCAGAACTAGACAGCGCCTTCTTAGAAATTTTCAGCCGATATGCCGAGAACAATCTTGAGGAGCAAGCAGTCAGCGCGTTTGGCACCCTATCCCGCATATTTAGCTATCATTTAGAGTTTAACTGTCCCGCAGAGGACAAAATATGGTCTCTTGATATAAAGAGTAAAAAAATAAAACACGACACAGATATTGAGCTTCAATGGGGCCATGTTAAAGACGAATATTCGAACATGATTGTTGGTATTATTGACGGCGCTAAGGACGGAAGAGTGTCAAGGGGAATTGCATTTGCAGGCATTTCTAGGCTGGAATGGTTAGTGCGAGATGTGATCCACCTTGGAAACTTGGGTGTTAAGCAGAAGAAACACATAGTGGAATGGCTTCTTTTTCAAATAAGTGACAACTATCTTCGGTTGATTAGATCTGATCCGAAGTCGGTACTCCGAGGTTTTCCACTATCTCCCTTCACAATTAAGGAAATTTACTCCAAGTATCGAGATGAAGAATTTGTTGCTATGTACTATGAATCTATTGGAAATTTAACACTAGATTTGGTGAAACTGAAATCCCTGAACCCCTTTTATCTTAATTTAGTCGCCGCAGAAGCTAGAGGTTTTATGAGAAAGGTGGGCACGGCAGAACTGGTGGATAAATGCATAATCTATACAATCGGTGTTTTCGAAAAGATTGCCGAATTTTGTGCTCAAAGAGTGGAACAGCCTTATTTTAAAGAAGTTTTTGTGGAGTGTCATTATCTTTTAAAAAACCTTTCTGCATTTGGTAAAGGAAGTCCTAAAAAAAGAGCGCTAGTGACGAGAAGGCTAAATAGATTTTTAAAAAACACAAAGAGTGCAGTTAATTATAAAAAAGAATTGGAAAGCAAACGGTTATCTTGGAAAACAATTACATCTTAGGTGTAATTTAAATGATTAAGTTGTGTCGTATGTGTCTAACTAGAGGGAGAACTAGCACAACTAGGGAGCATTTTTCTACGGATTTCTTCAGATTTTGAAGCCTTTGATATACTTCAACAATGAAGAAGAGGTATCTTGAACAATATGAAAGGGTGAAACGATGGTATGAGAGACTCAGGTTAATAAATAAGGGAAAAGAGCATAGCCTCCCGTCAGATTATTATCAAGATGAAGTTTATGCCTTTTTTATAAATTGTTACCACCTTAAAGATTGGATTAAAAGTGACCCTGCGAGTAAAGTAGATGCTAAAACCGTTGAGAAATTTGTTGCCGGATCTGAATTTCTTAGTGTGTGTGGTGATGTCTGTAATGGGTCAAAGCATTTGGCTATTACTAATGTTAAAGTAGACAAAAATACCAAGATTGGAGGGAGGAATTTCTTTTTAGAACTTGGAGCGTCGCTACCCATATTTAGAGCAAGATACAAAGTAATTAGCGGGGACAAAGAATACGATGCTTTTGATTTGGCAACGAGATGCTTGGAGGAGTGGCGGGTGTTTTTAGGTAAATAATCAACTGAGCCGAATAATTGTTCGTAATCCAGCCTCAAAGCCTGTATGCCGTGGGGAGCATAGAAATTTGGCTTCAAAATTTAGATACCCTGTATTAAACTTCGAACCTTGATATACTTTAGTTATGAAAAATGGATGGTTTGACAATTTCATTTCAAGCCTAGAGCGATTAATAGAAAAGCCACCTTATTTAATATTTGTCTTTATTGGTTCTGCATTTTTAATAATTTCTCTTATAACAGGATCTGGTTACGATAGGTCTTGGATATTTCTGTTGTATTCGGTGGGTGGAATGATGTGGAGATATGCCGAGAAAGACCTGGTTCGTCCTTTACGGCAAAAATACTCTAATGCAGATTTTTGGATAAGGGTTGTTTATCATATGGGAAATTTAGCATTGTTCATAGGATTGTTAATAACTTTTATTAAAATTTCAATTTAAAATAATTATGTCTTTTGATTTATTATTTGTTGCGCTTGCATTTTCTTGGTCGTTATTTTATGGATTATCTTCTTACAGAATCTTTACATATCCTCACACAGACGGTGTCTATAAAGAAAATCCTTTGAAGAAATTTGATGTAACAAAAAGGGCTCGTGTTCACGAGGGCTGGGCACATTTCGTTTGTTCTCTACTCGGGTGGATGTGTTTGTATATTTTATATTCTAATTTGTTTAAAAATGGAATAAATAATGTGGATATCAATTCCATATCAGTAAACCATTTCTTACTTTTATTAATTGGCCTATTGGGAATAGTTGGTTTTTTACCAAGAGCGTTATGGAGTCTCACAGACATTACGACCAATCTACTGGAAATGGCCAAGAAGATTGTCGGGAAATAATGGCTCTGAGTAGGTATTCAAGAACCAATCTCGAAGCTTGTACGCCGTGGGGAGCTCAAAGTTTCTTTGAAATCTTATTAAGATTCCGTCTTTTGGGTGGTTTTGGAGATTCGAGTGGATAGCCTATTGGAAGTAGAGCGATTGGGCGAAGATGGGAAGGAAGGTTTAAGGTTTTAGAAACTTTGCTTTCATTTATCGCACCGACCCAAACCGCAGCCAATCCCATCCCAGTTAAAGCAAGCCAAACGTTATAGAGAGCAATTGTAGCATCTTGAATACAATATAGACTCCTCCC
>SDBS01005691.1_pt1 | contig 12113 bp, 10 predicted proteins | sample 2277091 | NCBI WGS metagenome assembly SDBS01 (sample SAMN10404972, study PRJNA504765) | marine sediment metagenome | isolation source: marine sediment core GS10_PC15, 163 cmbsf | place: Arctic Ocean: Southern Knipovich Ridge | collected 2010 | reverse complement strand
GCATTTTTTCAATTATTTCAATATATTAAATGAAAAATAAGACCGAAACTCTTAGGGCATGGTGGAAGGCGAATTTAGAAAAAGAGCGATTGTATGAGTACATTTTTCGACAGTCTCAGCAGATATTCAACATTGCGGAGGATTCCAGATTCGGTTATACACGAACTAATCCCCACAAGGACACGGCGCAAGTATAGTAGCTAATATATGTATAACTTTTTCATGTAAAATCGTCTATCCTTCACTACACCAGATATTGAGGCGCGCCAGATTGATTGGATAGCGTCTGGGCCTCGTATTGGAAGAAGCCTGGCGCTTGTTAGACATGAAGGCCTCAAGCGATTATCGACGCTTTGTGCCATCCAGACCATGATCGTGGCTGAAGCCGGATGTTTATCCGTTCCCGCGCCTAGAGACAGCGGGGCAGCATTGTTTAAAGCTTTGAATATATCGCCACCGCAAACACTACCCAGGAGAAAAGGAAAGGCAGACACTAAACGAAAATTTCAGCCGAGAAAAAATATTTTTCATTACAAACACTTACAACGTGGCAGCCTTATGGCCTTCTTACGGAACATCCGTGTTAAGGCGGCATTATTTACTTAGACTTTCCTTTCCCTTCCCTTCCAATATTTTGCTCGAAGATCTTTTTTCAAAAGTTTGCCTGTCATGGTTCGGGGTAAGGAATCCACGAATTCTATTCTCTTGGGTTTTTTATAACTTGCCAAATTTGCCTTGACATGGTCGGAAAGCTCCTGCTCCTTGATTACATGCCCCTCTTTTAAGACGACCAGGGCCATGACCGACTCACCCCATTCGTCGTCCGGCGTACCAATCACCGCGGCATCCAGGACCGCGGGATGTTCCATGAGGACACTTTCGACCTCAAAGGGATAGATATTGAGCCCTCCGCTGATAATCATGTCCTTTTTTCTGTCCACGATGAAGATGTATCCCTCTTCATCCATAGTACACAGGTCCCCGGTGTAGAAGCGGCCATGCTTAAAGACTTCAGCCGTAGCTTCAGGCAGCTTCCAATACCCCTTCATAATAGTGGGACCCTTTACGGTTAACTCTCCAATCTCTCCAGGCTGAACGTCTTCTCCCTTGTCATTAAGGACCCGTACATCCAGGCCGGGAATCCCCTGGCCGCAAGAAGCCAACCGCCTCACCTCTTCCGGCTTTCCCTCCAGCACATGGTCTTCCATAAATAGAAGGGTCAGGGCTGCGGCTTCAGAGCATCCATAATCCTGCATGAATATTGAACCGAGCTTTTCAATGGCCTTTCGCAAAAGCTCCGGGGCCATGGGCGAACCCCCATAGGTAATGCATCGAAGACTGCTCAGATCATAATTGTTAAAATCGGGCGCGTTGATCGTAAAGTTGATCATGACCGGCACCAGGTGAACATCCGTGATTTTGTGTTTTTCAATGGCCCTCATCATGTTTGTCGGATCCCATTTCTGCATGATGACCGAGGTGGCGCCGACGCATTGATAGATCATGTCAAAGGCCATGCCTGCCATAGAGTAGAGGGGAAGGGCATGCAGGGCCCGAAGGTTCTGCATGTCGAGCCTGTCCTGAAGCGCATTGATGGAGAGCTTAACGAATGCAGAGGCCGTTTTTTGAGTATGGACCGCTCCTTTGGGAAGTCCTGTGGTCCCACTGGTATATTGGAACCACAACATGTCGTCGTCAAATAATTCCATATCTGGTTCTACTGAAGGGGCTTCATCAAGCAGATCTTCATAGAGCAGGTACTGGGCCATGTCTTGATCGATGCCGATATAATGTTCTATCCCGGAAATCCCCTCCTTGATTTCCTCCAGGAGCGGGGCATACTCGCTCGAAATGACTATTGTCTTGGCCCCAGTGTTGTTGATAATATACAAAATCTCGCGCGGAGCCATCCGGTGACTTATAGGAACCATGGCTAGCCCCCCTTTGGCCGCGGCCCAAAAGATCTCTCGAAATACATTACTATTTCTGGATAGCACCGCCACGCGATCCCCTTTTTCAGCACCAAGGCCGATTAATGCGTTTATGAAGGAATTCGCTCGATCATTGGTCTGGCGGTAGGTAAAGGCCTTGCCTTGGCAGATGATCCCAATCCGATCACCGTATAACCCCACGGCCTCTCTAATCTTGTCGACGTATAACACGGTCCCACACCTTATTTAAATCTTTGGGGGTCTAATTTCCCGGAGCTTGCCGCGCCTTTCGAAAGCCGTTTACCAGTTGATACCCCGTGTTTGCTGCGGGGTGATTAATCAAATAGAAAACAATCCACGAGGACGCCATGATTTGTAAGCCGGGAGAATCTCGTTGCGCTGATTTCTGACTTCTGTCTTTTCCCGAAATTTGAACAGTTATGGCGATTTTGGGTCCTTGACTTAGCCGAGATTTCTCTCCTTGTCCCTGGTCTCACTCTTTTCTTGGAGCTGTTTGGCCAGATCGAAAATATCGGCCCCTCGAAGCGTCGAGCCTCCGCAGACAAAGAGGGTTTGACCGCAGATATAATCAGAGCCCTTCGAGCTTAAGAAAAGAACGGCCGCGGCGATATCCTCTGGTTCGCCCAAACGCCCAATGGGGGTCTGGCTGGCGTAGGCATCCTTGAGTCCGGGAATAAGGTCGTAATCCTTTATCATTCCGGTCTGGATCGTACCGGGGGCGATCGCATTGACATTGATCTGATGTTCTGACAACTCATAACCAGCAATTGTAGTGAAGGCGCTGACACCCGTTTTTGAGACCATGTAATCGGCATACCCTATGGTAGGAATAGGCTTTGCTACCCCTGAGGAGATCAGAACGATCTTACCCCCCCCTCCCTGCTCTATCATCTGGCATGCGGCATACTTCGCGGCCAACACAGTTCCTGTGAGGTTTATGCCCAGGGTATATTCCCATTCCTGCCTATCGATATCCACCACTTTTCTCAACGCAGTGGTTACGCCCGCGCAGTTTACCAAAATATCGAGCCGTTGGAATTGATCCACGGCGGCCTTGATCATCGCTTTGATGTCCTCCTCCTTCCCCATATTTGTTACCTTACTGATGATCCTGTCCTTATCGTACTTTTCTTGGAGCTCTTTAAGGGCCTGGGGCAGGAGTTCCTTGTTCCAGTCCGCAATGATGACAGAGGCCCCTTCCTCCAAAAACAGGTCTGCTGATGCCTTGCCTATTCCAGAGGCCCCGCCGGTGATCACCGCTACTTTACCTTTTAATTTCATGGTCTAAATCTCCTTTTTCTTATCAATTCCTATAGCCTGCCGGTCTTTTTATAATAAGCTTCCGCCTCTTTCATGATTTTTTCGAGTTCATCCTCCTCTGATGCAGATAAGGAAACGGGTTTATGGTTCTCCAGGATGGTCTTATACATATCCAAGGCCTTTTCCACAATACCCTTGCTCCCTTGCGCTTCCCAGGTAGGATAGGTTGATCTGTCAGCCAGTTTCGGGGCATAGAGTTCGCCCTGCCAGAGAAGGCGCGTATGGTTTTTGTTCAAGAAGTGCCCTGGAATCGGCCCAACGGATTTGATGAGATCCACGGCCAGCGATTCCTCATCAACCCTTATGCCCTCAAGAAGCCTCTCTATCATTTCCATGACCTCGTTGTCGATGATGGCAATTACGGGGGAAAAAATTAATTCGTCATACACTGAACCCTCCCAGATGATCCCGTTCGCACCGGACATGACCGCCGGGAGAACCTGGAGTATCTTTTCTTGAGCGCATTGATAATCCGGAATTTTGGCATCGGTCGAGCAAGGAGAACCGCAAGGTATCTTCAAGTATTTAAATATCTGGTGAAAGGCCATCCCAAAGAGACTTCTTTCAATGGCCCCCTGGGCGACGTTGGCCTTCTTCATATCCATTGGCTGGGAGTAATTACCCGCAATAACCCCTATTCCGGGTCTCACGAGCTGAGCCAGAATAATACCGGAAAATATTTCGGCCACGTACTGAACCAACGACCCGGCCAATGTAACCGGAGAGGTCGAACCGTAGACCAGCCCGGAGGAAAGCTGTATGGGAAACCCTTCCCTGGCACTGTGTATTATCGGCCTGGTTCCCATGTCATAGTTGATGGTGAGCGGAGGGGCCACTGAGGCAACGGTGATGCATTCTCCTCCGATGGCCCTGGCCATGGGGAAGAGCCACTTGTCATTTTCCCAATAGGCAACTGCCAGATGAAACTTGTTGGTATTTCTCAAGTCACTCATAAACCGGTGAACGCCCCACATGGCTGGCGGCCGATCCGAAATATAGCCATAAGGAACGTATATGAGACTGATGCTTTCCAAAGAGTCCAATATCTTGACCGCATCCACATAGTCCTGCAGCGTAGCCGGACGGCGTTTTTGTTTCTCAAAATCATAGGCGTCGATTCCTGGAAAATTTCCGACGTATAATTCGGGGTCGCCAAATCGGACGTCACATCCAGGATCCCTCGACCGAATGGAAAAATGCGCTGGCGTTGTTGCCAGACAATGCTCGACAAGGAAGCTTGGAAATCTCGCTCGTTGATTACCCCGATCTATGATCGCGCCTCCCTTTTCCAAAATGTCGAGAGCCTCATTATCCTGAAAAACAACGCCCGTTGTCTCCAGGACATCAAGAGCTCCGGAATAGATTCTGTCAATGTCTGAGTTCGATAGGATCTTTGTGGGTTCCTGGACAATGTAGCTCTTTGCGCCCATATCAAGCCTCCTTCCTGTTCCCTAGTAGATTATCCCCCGCGGCCACAGCCTCCGCTGCATTGGCGCTATACCCATCAGCCCCAAGGGTCTGAGCCAGCTCTGGCGTAAGGGCCCCACCCCCCACCAATACCTTAACCTTCTCCCTCAAGCCTTCAGTTTTAAGGGTGGCTATGACTGCGCCCATCTGCAGGGCCGTCATGGTCAAGAGGGCGGACATGCCTAAAATGTCAGGTTTATATTTTTTGACGGCCTCGATAAATTTTTCCGCGGGAACATCAATGCCGATATCGTATACCTGATAACCCGCTGCGATGAACATTGTGGCGACCATGGACTTTCCAATATCATGGACATCCCCCAGGACCGTCCCGATGACAAGAGTTCCGCTTACCTTCCTTGTTTGACCTTTTTTTAGTAATTCCTCCTCGAAAATGGGCATGACATTCTTCATGACATCCGAGGCCATCATCAATTCAGGCAGCCAAAGCTCCTCCCGGTTAAAGGCCTCGCCAATTTCCCGGATCGCCTCTGTCAGGCGATCAATGGCCTTGACAGATTCAACCCCGCTTTCTACAGCCATCTTTGATAGTTCCAAACAGGTATCAACATCGTAATTCTTGAGACTCGACACCAGTTTCTCGATGAGTTCTTCTGAATCCATTCCCTTTCCCTCCTCCCTTTTCATTCCTTATTTTTTTTCCCTTCGCGCCACTTCCGGATTTTTCGATAAATTGAAATGAGTCTGCCTGACCACGTTTAAGGTCCGAAAAATTTAAGATGTCTCCTCGCTTTTGGCGACCCAGAATGGAAGACCTGTACTGTTCCCCATTTAACAAGCTTTTTCTAAGCGAGTATCGAGTCGGTTAAATTGTTTTTTAAAACTAACTGGTGACCTGTAACCAAGTGTTGAATGTAAATAGCTGTTATGGTAATGGCCGATCCACCGATCCAAGGCTTTAAGGAAAACCTTGGGACTTTTCCACTCATTAATCCAGACCAGTTCTTCCTTCAGCGTTCTCAGGTGTCGTTCTGTATCTGCGTTGCTCTTTGGGCTATTGTAACTGGTGAAGGCATACTGACTACCGTTCTTCACCGCCTTACATTTACCCGCCAAGGTAGGCTTCTTTCACCCTTATATCCTGCGCAAGTTCGCTGGCCTTACCCTTCAGCGTAATGGCCCCCGTCTCGAGGACGTAAGCGAAATCAGCAATCTTCAGGGCCATTTGAGCGTTTTGTTCGACCAGAACAATACTGACTCCACGCTCACTAATACGTTTGATAATGTTTTTCATTTCTTTGACCAGCCATGGAGCCAAACCCAGGGATGGTTCGTCCATCAAGAGCAATCTGGGTTTACTTAGCAGGGCGCGACCGATGGCCAGCATCTGCTGTTCGCCTCCACTCAGATTGGCGGCCCGCGATTTCCTGCGTTCCAATAATACCGGGAAGAGCTCGTAAATCTCGTCAAGGTCCTCGCTAACTTCCTTTCTGTCCTTCCGTACATAAGATCCCAACAGCAAGTTGTTCTCAACCGTCAAATAAGGAAAAAGCCTTCTGCCTTCTGGTATCTGGCTAATACCCATTTTGACAATCTCGTGCGGTTCTGTCCGGTCTATCCTAACTCCTTGAAAGTATATCTCACCAGACGTGGCCTGTTTCAACCCGGATATGGTCCGCAGGATGGTAGTTTTTCCAGCACCATTGGCGCCGATGATGGTCACAATAGTGTCTTCGTCCACCTCCAAAAAAACACCTCCCACCACTTCAACCCCGCCGTAGTGAACCTTCAGCTCCTTTACTTCGAGCAACATCGCTGCTCATTCCTCCTCAGGCCCTAAATAAGCTTCAATTACTTCCCGATTCTGTCTTACCTCATCAGGCCTACCGTCTGCGATTTTCCGGCCGGAGTTGAGCACTACAATTCTGTCACAAAGACTCATTATGGCTCTCATTCTATGCTCGATTATTACTATACTTGTTCCCCTTGTGTCCCGAATGTTCCTGATGTGGTCCGCCATTATTTCAGCCTCCTGAGGGGTCATCCCAGTTAGCGGCTCATCTAGTAATAAGAGCTGAGCGTTTGTGGCCAAAGCCATGGCGAGTCCCAGAATTCTCTGTTGGCCATGTGTCAGGTTCTTGGCGACCGTTTCTTTTTCAGTGATCAAGCCGAGAAAACCCAAGATCACCGTAGCCTTCACCGTCATATCTTTGTCTTCCTGCCGGCTCAGCGGGGTGCTGAAAAAAGCCCCCCTGGAGCTACTCCTAAGCTGGAGATAGTGAGCCAGGATTACGCTTTGCATGACAGTGAAGTTGTGATATATCACGCTGGCATCCTGAAAAGTCCGGCCAATCCCCTTTTTGGCGGTCGCAGATAGCGATAACGTCGTGACATCTTCCCCTTTGTAGATTATCTTACCGGTGGTAGGCTTTAATAAGCCGCTAATCAGGTTAAAAGCAGTTGTTTTGCCGGCCCCGTTGGGTCCGATGAACCCCAGGATCTCACCTTTATTGACATGCATATCCAAGTTAGTAAGCGCGGCCAGACCTCCAAAGAGCTTGGTTAGTCCTATCACCTCAAGCAAGACCATACTCACCCCTCAATCCAATTTACTCCATTTACCTCTAGGTCCGACTCTGTTCTCCGGGCTGTGATTTATCATGCCAGGAGATGAACTGGCGGCGCAGACCAACTATTCCCTCTGGCGCCAGACGTATAACAATGATGAGAATCACCCCGAAGACTAGGTTGGTGTATTCGTAAACGCTTCGCAGCAGCTCATTGAGCCCTGTAAGGAACCCGGAAGCAAACACAGGGCCGAAGGCAGAACCCGCTCCTCCTATAATGGTGTAAACAATGAGCATCACCGAAGTCATAAAACCATAACTGGTTGGGGTGACGTAGTGGTTATAGTGAGCGTTGAAAGCGCCGGCGATTCCGGCGAAGAAAGCGGCCAGGGTAAAGGTCATAATCTTGTAATGCATACTGTTGATCCCAAGCGAGTCTGACAATGTCTCAGCCTCGAAAATCGATAGCAGAGTTAATCTGAGTCTCGAACGGTCAATTCTATACATCACAATGACGGTGACAATCGCCAGCAAAACGGCTAGATAATAGTACTCCACGGGTGAGGTAAACTCGATCCCGAGTATTGGAGAGAAGTTAGGAATGCGCGTAATTCCGGCACTGCCACCGAAAATGTCCTTCCAGTAAATCCAAACAAATACGAACGTTTCTCCAATAGCCAAGGTACAGATTGCAAAATAGGCTCCTCGTAAGCGTAATATCAAATAGCCGATAGGCAATGCCACCAGCATGGAGCATATTCCAGCCAACGGCAAGGAGATCCAGCTACTCCACCCGAGTTTGGTCGTCAGCAGGGCCGCTGTATAAGCCCCGGTGCCAATAAAGGCGGCATGACACATGGAAAGCTGTCCCGTGATCAGTATCAGCCGCAGCCCGGACACGAGAATAATAGTGGTCGCAAAAGTTATCAGCGTGTCGATCCAATAATAGTTCTTTGTGAACAGCGGCACCAAAAGGAAAGCAACGCTGGCAACAGCTATGATCACAGGTATTCTATTAATATTCCTTAGATTCCTCATAGCTAATCAGGGCGCCCTAACAATCCTTGCGGCCTTACAATCAATGTCACGATCAAGACCAGAAATATAATTATATTGGCAATATCGCCGCCGAGAAAAGTACCTCCAATGCTTTCTATGAAACCGATGGTGAATCCCCCGATGATAGTCCCCGGAAGGCTACCCAGGCCACCAAAGATTATCACGACAAAGCCTTTCAGTAACGGCATGTAGCCCATGAAGGGGTTAACAAAAAGAAGAGAAGCCGCCAGACTGCCGGCGGCACCGGCAAGCCCACAACCGATGCCCATGCCAACAGCGGAGAGACGATTAACATTTATTCCCTGAAGCCTGGCGGCATCTTCATCTTGGGCTATGGCCCTCATGGCGATACCGGTCATAGTCCTGTACAGAAACAGGTACAAACCTATGAGCAATACACCACCGATGCATATTATGCTGAGCCTTTCAACGGAAAGGGAAGCACCAAACAGCGATATCACGCCCTCGAAGACAGTGGGCACCGCGCGGTCCTGAATGCCGAAACCGACCAGCGCGCCTGTCTCGAGAACGAGGACTATTCCGATTGCCGTGATGAAGGCTGAGGTCAGGTTGCCGCGAAATGGTCGAAACAGAAATCTTTCGAGCAGAACTCCAATAACGGCAACACACAGCATCGAAAGGACTACTGCCACGACATACCGCTCAATATCCGTGCCCCAGCTGCCGATCAGGCCTCGGGCAAAGAAGAAGTAAGTACCATACCCGCCGAGCATATAAAGATGGCCATGAGCAAAGTTAATGATATTCATCATGCCAAAGACCAACGTCAGCCCAATCGAAAACAGGATAATCATGGCGCCGCTTAACAGCCCCTAGAGTATGATCTGAGCGGTCAGTTGCACCTCGCTCATATTATTTGCCCCAGGCTTTCCTTGCTAACTTATCAGCTTCATCAACTGAGTAAATTTTTTGAGTGCGTGGTATGCCGTCTTGGATGACGGCGATGACCGCAGGTGCGGCCAGCCTTCGATTGGTGCCGAAGAACCAATCACCAGTTAATCTTGAGCGCCCGAGTATTAAGTCAAAATACATCTTCTCCATCACCTTCATTACCTTGGTGGTGTCAATGCTCTCTGCCTTTTCGATGGCGGCCTTATAGATATACGGCATGTCATAGAAAAGGATGGACGGCATCATGAAATCCGTATCGGGGTAGAATTTGAGCCACTTCAAATAGTACTCATGAGCCCCGGGCAGGCGCGGATCCGGTACAGTAGGATCGATCGAGGCACCGCTCCAGTAATTATTGAAAGCCTCCTTGCCCGCGATCTTCCAAAGGGCAAAGACCGGAACGTTCATGGCCGTGGCCAATGGACCCTTGTAGCCCAGCATTCGTGCTTGCTTGGCGATCAGGGCCTGACCTAATGGCGGGACGCCCGCGGTATCGATGATGTCCGGGTTCTTAGCCAGAATAGCGGTCAGAACAGGTGTAAAATCCTGGGTAGCGTCTGTGACCACCTTCTCTATTATCAGCTCCTGCCCGCCGTAGGCTATGCCTACCTTGCAGTCTCTCCCAATGTCGGGCCGGGTTGAAGAGTTAATCATGGCCACTTTCTTCCATTCGGGATGTGATTCGGCGAGGGACTTATAAAGAGCAGGATATAGCCAAACACTGGTGAACAGATAGGCAAGGCTATAAGGTTTGTCCGGGCTTGTGACCGCATCCACCCATGTGGTACTGAAGGTAAAGACCTTGGCTGGGTCCGTGATTTCCTGCATGGCTACGGTAGCAGGGCCAGATGATGATCCGATTATGTATTTTATTCCTTGATCGTAAACGGCCTTCCGGCCCGCGGCACGACCTCCATCAGCCGTACCTCTGTCATCTATAGAGATAAGCTCGATAATGTACTTTTGCCCCCCGACGTTTATTCCACCAGCGTCGTTGATCTCCTTCACGGCCATCTGCGCCCCGTACTTAATCGGGATACCGTATGGTGCTGCAGGACCTGACATCGGACCTATAGCAGCCATTTTCAGCACCTTAGGGCCTGCCAATGCCTCGGGTTTGGGTGTAAATACGCCCAGCATGAATATCACTAAAAAAGACACTAAAAAACTAACAGCTATTTTTCTCAATTTATCTGCCTCCTTATTCTGTATTTGGATTAGTCATCAATCTGCTAAAATACCTGCCAAGCCTGCTTCACATCCCTCCTTTCCATCTTTTTTTTGTTTTGAAATTAGAACGCCTTGACTTCTGAACCTTTTTTCCTCCTTTCTGCCTTCAGGCGTCTTAAGACCAGCTAAATTTTTCGGAATGATCCCTGCAAAGGCCGATTCTATTCAATCCCGTAGACCTGCTGCGAATTTTTATACATCATGGCGTCGATCTCATCCGGCGTAAACTGAATGTCCTTTGAGGGCTCGGTAAAGGCTTTGGCCCAATCGTTTAAAGGAACAATGCTGTGGAGAGTGGGGCCATCGGTGCCCCAGAGAATTCGATCCACGCCAATCTCACCGATCAGGTTTCTCAGCCACTCATAAAACTGTTGTGCATCGCGTTTATAAAGGAGCTGCCAGGTACTGAGATCTACATATACGTTGGCCAGCATCTTGCAAGCCATCACCGCTTCATTCCACCAGTCTCCTCCCAGGTGGGCAATGATCATCTTGACATTGGGAAAGCCAAAGGCCGCCTCAGCGATCCACACCGGTCTGGAGCTTTCCCAGCCGGGCGAGGCTGGAGTGCCTCCAGCATGAAACATAATCGGAACATTCAATTTTGCCGCCAGTTCGTACATGGGGAGACACTCTTCATCGTTCGATTTGAACCCGGTCGATGGATGTATCTTTATCCCGATCATCCCATGCTCCTTTATGGCCTTTTCCGTCATCTCAACGGCCCCTGGCCTTCTCGGGTCGATCGCAAACAAGGCCAGGAGGCGGCCAGGGTGTCTTTTTACGGCATCCACATAAAACTCGATCCTCTTCTCAAAGGACACCTTTGGGGCACCCATCCCGTAATCATAATCCACATCAAATATCACGGTCTTATCCACACCGGCCTCATCCATTCTCTCCACGATTTTATCGCCATTGGTATCGATAAAGGATGGCTGGATATTCTCCCTCACAAAATCAATGTCAAAATCCTGACCGGTCAGTCGCTTCAGGTTGGTCGAAATAGCCCGGGCAAAGCCCTGGTTAAAGGCGTCGGGACGCCAATCGAAACCGCCATTAAGATGATGATGCGCGTCGATAATCATGGCCGGAACCTCCTTTCTCTTTTACGATTAAGAGATTAGTATTTCTCCATACAATTTTTTGGTTTTACTGAGTTGGTATAAGCTCAATAAATCATAAAACCGGGCTGACATTCTGAAACGATGGAACAATCAAACCCGAGTCGTCCATAAAAATAATCGCTTCTCAAATCCCTAAGAAATTCCAAGACGCTCTCTCAGTACTTTTTTAAGCACTTTTCCCGTTGGCCCCAGGGGCAGCGAATCGTTAAAGTAAATCTCTTCGGGTTTTTTAAAACTGGCCAGTCGGTCACGGCAGAATTCGATCAGTTCCTTCTTCTTGAGGCTCTTTCCCTTCTTCAATTGGACAACCGCCCCGACCCTTTCACCCCATATCTCGTCAGGGATTCCAATCACCGCGGAGATGGAGACATTGGGGTGGGCGTTCAGGACCGTCTCCACCTCTAACGGTGAAATATTCTCACCCCCGCGGATGATTAACTCCTTGATCCTTCCCGAGATGAACAGGTAGCCTTCCTCATCCAGATAGCCGGCATCCCCCGTGTTAAACCAGCCGTCCT
>SDBS01005690.1_pt1 | contig 12114 bp, 12 predicted proteins | sample 2277091 | NCBI WGS metagenome assembly SDBS01 (sample SAMN10404972, study PRJNA504765) | marine sediment metagenome | isolation source: marine sediment core GS10_PC15, 163 cmbsf | place: Arctic Ocean: Southern Knipovich Ridge | collected 2010 | reverse complement strand
CCGCCGCCCGTCACCACCGTCGAGCCCGGAGACGTTTGCGAGCCCGGAGATTTGCTTCCTGATATCGACGTCAACGAGGACCTGGGCGAGATATGGGATGACTTGTCTCAACACATCATATACCACAGGCGCACCGGTTCGGCGTTTGACCCGGCCACGGGCACGGCGACGGACACGGAGGCCGACAAGGAGTACTGCGTGGTGATGCAGCCGCTGAGCGCGAGGGAGATCGCAGCGGCCAGAGATCTGTATCAGTACGGCGATCAGAAGATGTACCTGCGCATCGCAGACTTCCCCTATCTCCCGAAGCGTACAGATCAGTATACGTACTTGGGCGTCAAGTACAACCTGATCTCCTGGCTTCGGGGAAGCCACGGACAGATCTGGCGTATCGTCGGAAGGAAGGCCAATGCGTAAGCCGAAACAAACGGAGACGATTATTGATACGAAGGCTTTCAACCAAATGCTGATGAACAAGGTGATCCCGTCTGTGAAGGCTAGCGGCGATAATGTCGTCCGAACTACGGCACTGGAACTGATACGGCGCATCATGAAGACATGGCCCGTGGACCTCGGTAGATCGAGGGCTGCATGGTATCCGATCTTCGACGCGCTGGGCGTGCCGCAGCCGATCTCAAAAGGCAGCGATCTCGCAGCACAAGCGGAGGGCAAGGAAAAGGGCGTGTATCGGGAGACCTCCAATAGTAAGGGGCTTCTCGCGGAGATGCACAACGGCGTGGACTACTCGGTAAACCTGGAGTTCGGGCCGCATTCACAGCAGGCTCCGACCGGTACTGTGCGGAACTCGCTCATGTCGTTAAGAGGGGATATGCAAAAACGCAAAAGACACGAAACTTTTCTGGACGGGCTGAAAGGGGTGAGGAAAGCCCTATGATTCGGACAGACTACATCATCGCGTCTCTGTTCCGGTGGCTCGATGGCTTTTACAGTAACACGGCGATCCACTGGCCCGGGGCTGAGTCGGGCGCAACTGACACGGCATGGATAGAGCCGTTCATTGATATCCAGGAGACGCCCAGCAGTACGGAATATGGGAGGGTCACATTCGAGATCAATATCTTCACTGTGGACACGGACGGGACGTATGCGATTTGGGTCTCCAACGGGCTGCTGGCGGAGACGATGCGAAGGGCGCAGATAGACATAAGGAACTGGCCTGATGGCGGCGGCGCCTTGCTCGGCTGCGTTAGAATGTTTGACCCGGTGTCCACGTACTTCGGACACATGCCCGTCATGCGTACGGGCCCCCGGGGAGGAATTCAAAAGATCAACCTAAGAGTCGAAGGAGTATTGATAGGAGCTTAGAGATGGCTGTAGGAACACATCCTGGGATCGCGAGAGCAACGAGAAACCTCAGAGATGACGAACTGCGTATTTACGACGCGACGCCTGCCGTGAACCTGACCATTGTCGCCCTGGACTCCGGCGACCTTGCATGGGAGTCCACAAGACCGCAAGGACGCAACGCGATCAATGTACTGGACAGAGGCTCGCTCAGTCACCTGCGACCAGGAGACGAGGCGCCTGTCCGGCTCACGTTCACCATCAAGTATGTCGAGTGCTATAAGCAGACTGTCAATCTGCCGGCGACCGCATACGAGGCGATCCATCACATCGGGAGTGCCGCCGGTTGGGTAACTACCAACAACGACAATGGTGGCGTGTATACCCTGGACATGGACTTCATCATCACGGCTCCGAACGATAGCAGCGAGGAGTCGGAGATGATCAGTTTCCGGAAGGTCCACGGCGACGTCAACTTCACCGAGGGGGACGAGTTCAATACGCTCGCCTTCGACGGCGAGGCATTCATGGTCGAGCCGGAAGTCCTCAAGGTATCGAGTACGACCACGACTACCACGAGCACGACGACTACGACTACGGCCTAACAAAGGAAGGAAGCAAAATGAAGATCAAGGGAGCCGCCCCTGGGAGAAACACTGCGGACGTGACGCTGGGAAGGCCCGGTGGCAAGTCGGTCACCCTCACGGTATCGGCGTTGCCGCTGGGCTATTGGGACGACGTTGAGCAATGGATCCCAGAGCCCAGACCCCCACAGTCCGGCTTCGTCCGCGATACGGATAGAGCGCTCGCCAAGGATGCGCAAGGACGGCCTGTCGCCGAGTACGATAGGGATGATCCGAAGTACCTGGCGGCCTGCAAGCGGGCGACGATACTCCAGAACGCGCTCTGCATCGCCGAGGCCCTGCAGAATGAGCCGAAGGTGACGTTCGACGCGAAGCCGTCCAGGAATCGCATGGAGAAGTATGCGGAGGCGCTCATCGACGAGATGAAGGAATTCGGCCTATCCGACGGCGATCAGGTTGCAATATTGAGGGCCGTAGGGACGGCGTCTAGTATCTCGTTTACTCGCCTGGCTGAGGAGCGCGAAGGTTTTTTATCCGGGACGTCGGAGACGGCGGCCCAACCTACAGACACATCGGACTGAAGGATGCAAGAAGCGCGCTCTATGTTGAGTATGCGGCCGCGGAGAGATTCGGCAAGTGGCCCAGCGAGTTCCGGCACGATCTGTCCTTCGACGAGCAAGTGAAACTGATGGCCTACGAGACCGTGCGTAGAGAGGAAGATTCATGGCCCGAGCGTTCCGAGAAGGAATCACAGCGTACATAGGGGCCGACGTCAGCGGCTTCAAAAGGGGCATGGGAGCAATGCGTAGCTCCCTTCATCAGTCGCGTCTGCAGTTCACTCGGTATGCCAAATATGCCGCGATAGCCCTCATCGGCGTCGGCGTCGCAGCTTCCAAGATGGCGCAGACCTTCAATAGAAAACTGTCCGAGGTGAAGACGATCCTCGGCGAGGCCCGCGACCAGATCGGCTACTTCCGCGAGGAGCTTATAAAGCTCTCCGAGGCATCAGGCCAGAACCTGATAAAGTTGACCGAGGGCTTGTATCAGGCACTCTCCGCAAGCGCCAGGCTCATGCTTAAGCCTGCGGAGATGATGGAACTCATGGCTGAGACGGCGAAATTTACACGAGTGGGCTTCGTTGATTTGGCGACTGGAATTAGAATCACCACCTCCATTTTGAACGCCTATGGCCTTACACTGGATGAAATAACGCGGATTCAAAACGTCGTCTTTCGCGGCGTTAAAGAAGGCGTTTTCCGAATGGATGAATTCGGGCGCGCACTGCCGTATGTGATCTCGGTCTCCAAGCAGTTCGGCATCCCGCTTGAGACGCTCGTGGCCGCACTGACCACAATGACACAGGAATCCTTTCCTGTCCAGAAGGCTGCAAGGGGCCTCAGCGTCCTACTGCTGGGCCTGATGGATCCGACATCCGAGATGGGGCGCCTCATAGATGAACTCGGCCTGAAGTATAGTCTACATCAATTGCGAACAGACGGCCTCGCCAAGACGATGCAGCGATTGGCTGAGGATTTCGCCCGCGTCAACAAGGAGATCAAGGAAGGTACGCGGCTTCCGCCCAGTCTTCCCCCGGAGTTGCGTCCCGAGGCGATCGAGAAGGCCCGAAAGAAAGTGCGTGATTTGCAGATCACGATCAAGGAGGAGTGGCTGAAGGGCATTGAGGTCCGTGAGGCGGAGATAAGAAAACTGGAGAAGAGGATAGCGGCTCGGCCTACATATGGACAAGCGGCGATGCGAGAGCGCGTCAAGGCCTTCCGTGCCGAGATAACAAACATCCGAGAATCAGCGGCGGCGGCAAAGGCGCAGGGTATCGACATGGCGGCGATGCTCAAGATCCGCGAGCGCATGGCGGAGATAGATCGCATCCGCGAGAAGTATGAGAGACGTGTTCGCCATAAGGGCCGGGTCGAGATGCGCGTGCTAGATCCGCGAGCGATAAGACGCGTCAAGGAATTGCAGGCGGAGATCAACAAGATAGGGGCGGCGGCCACGAAGGCGGGCGAGCGCGAGGCCGGAATGGAATGGCTCCGCAATCTGAAGGAGGCGGAAAAGGAACTCGCCTTCTTGGAGGAGGAGCAGGGGAGGTACTTCGAGAAGGCAAAACAGGAGGGGCTTGAAATTGGTCTGATGTTCGGCGGTGCGCGCAGCATCGCGGCAGGATTGATCCTTACGAATAAGGAGGCCAAGAACTTCCTTGAGACGGAGAAGCACATGCGGGCCGAAGGGGACGACGTAGCAGATGCAATGGCGGAGATTGAAAAGGAGCCGTGGTTCCAGATGCAAAAAGCCCTTAATGCAGTGTCTCTCCAATTGCGAGCAATCGGTCAAGAATTGACGCCTATATATATAAAGCTCGCCGAACTACTGCAATACGTTATCGTACCTGCACTGCGAGACCATCTCGTGCCGCTGATGGCCGACTTCTTGGGTTCGCTTCAAAAATCGTCGGCATCGTGGGAAGAGTGGATGGACCCCAAGGGTCTGAAAGCCCAAATGAAAACACTCGTGGCAGGGCGCACATGGGCGGAAGCCGAATACGTTGCCCTTAGTAAGACTGCCAAGACGCGGCCCACGGTGAAGAACATCGAACGCGCCGAACAGTTGGGGGAAAAGCTAAAGATCGCGCGCGACATAATGATCGAGATGGAGGCCATGGAGCGCCTTGGAGCTAAACGGCCGCGGCGACGAGCGAAACTCCAGGCACAACTTGACGAACTCGGTCTGCGATTAGAGCGGCCATTCCCCACAAAACAACCCGTGATCGAACGACTGCGCATGGGGCCGGAAAGGGCGCTTCCACGTCGTGGTCCGGAAGGCGAGCTAGGTCGTATAAGTGAAGAAGTAAGTATCAAGATGAAGGAATTAAAGACCGAACTCGGCGGCATTTACGAGCAAACAAGTCCGACAATTGAGGCCTTAAAGTCACTCGCTACGGAGATCGTCAACCTGCGAAAAGCAGCAATGGACCCACTCGCAGGTCCAACCGTACCAGGCAGACGGATCCGCTACCAGCACGGCGGGCGTGTTCCGGGGGCTGGTCTAGGTGATACGACTCCTGCGCTGCTCACTCCTGGGGAGTTTGTGGTCCGAAGGCAGGCAACCGCGCTCTGGTCGCCGTTCCTGCAAGCAATCAACCAGAATCCAGGCGACCTGGGCCGGATAGCCGGCAGCCCCGCCGGCAGGGATATGGTGAGTTCCAGCGCCACGAATACGTTTGTCTTTAACTCGCCTGTGGATAGGCATACGATCAGGGGGTTGATCATGCCCGAAGGCGACCGCGCCGAGAGACTGAAGCGCACTAAGGGCCGAAGGTTCACCGCCCCGAGGAGGTGGTAATGTCAGTCGAATTCGTGCGAGGCGGGACGACGATTGAATTACAGAATCCCACGCGTGAAAACAAGATTGCCGTAGAGAAGCTGGGCGCAGGCAATCGCAGCGCGGGCGGCACGAGGTACTGGTACACGAAGGGAATCACACTTTACTCCCTGCACCTCCACTGGAATGAGCTGCGGGATTCTGAGAAGCGCGACCTTCAGGACTTTTTCGACATCACCACCGACGGGCCGCGCCTGGGCTTTACTTACCGCGACCATCGGGGCTACACGTGGACGGCATACTTTCAGGATCCCCGGATTGACTTTTCGGAAGTTGCGGACGAACCAAGGGGAGTCGCAGGGACGTTCCCATCCGGGGGCGTTGTTTATCCCACCACGGATAGATATCACGGCGTATGGGAAGTGGATGTAATATTGGAAGTTTCCACCATCCCCACGACAACAGAAGAGCCGCAATGAGAACACTGACCGCAGCCGCGCTGGCCTCCAGGGCCGCCACAAACACGCAGAGCATGTACATCCTTGAAGTGCAGTGGAGCAGCGGCACAAGATATTATTCGGATACGCTGCTTGGCGCGGGCACAGGACTGTCCGTGTTGAACGCTGAGCCACGAGTCAAGTCATGGGGCGCGATCTCCAGGGCCATTCAGGACATGGAGGGCACCAGTCCGGGGGGCATGACCGATCTGGGGCTTGTGCTGAATGATGCAGACTTGGCAATCGAGGCGTTGCTGAAGACGATCCAGATGCAGCGCGTCCGTGCCTATATCTACCTCCATTTCATGGGCAACCTCGTCGCGGATCTCATCACAGTGATGGGCGGAACGATCTCAGAAGAGGTACAGTGGACGCGGGACGAGGCCACCATGCATCTGGAGGTAACGGAACTTGGGGAGTACCACGACGAAGAATTGGGGATCATCGCCGACGTGGATTCCTTCCCGTTCGTGGATGAGGAGTCGGAGGACTCCTACCTTCCCATCGTGTTCGGCAAGGCGCAGCGCGTGCCTATGGCATACGTCGAATCGAGTCCTAAGTGCATTCTTGCCAAGGTGTTGCGCACCGCAGAACTGAAATTCTATGTTGACGACTCCTCCCGTTTCCCGCAGAATACCCCGATCCAGGTTTGGGTGGAGCACGAATTGGTCAGCGGGAGCTTCAACGGCAACACATTCACTTGCACCTCCCGGGGTAATCTGATACTGAACAGCACGACGACGGCCAACAGCGGATCGGCCCTTCGGTTCATTGACGCAGCCCTGGCCTTTGACACCCAAGAGTATGTTTGGTGTTACTTCCAGGTCGCGGAACCTGGATTGGGGCTGCAAAATAAGCAGATCAGCTTTTGTGAATCTTTTTCGGGCCGGTTCGGGTATTGGCCGTCGACCAAGCAGTGGCCTGGGGGCGCCGACTGGATCGTGCCTGCTCTCACTGCTTATTCAATCGTCACTGAGATTGCAAGACATACCGCCGGCTCGACCGTCACCTTGTATCGAGGTGTCACGGAGAAGTTTATCTACATCGCGAATGAGCAGCCCTCCGTCCGCATCAGCGCCGTGTTCGGCAAGGGCAGGATCCCCCGTGCTATTTTCGGATCGCAGCAGACGATAGAGACGGAGGTATGGATCGAGATCGATCCGAGTCTTTATACCATCAACACGAACGACAATCGGTTTCCTGTGCTGGGGCACAACTGCACGACGGTCGAGTTCTCCAGGGATGTCCAGTGGTATCAGCCGCGCCTGAATAGTTCAATGCTGTATGCCGACGTGGAGGGGTGCGACACGCATGCGGACGGAACGGGCGCGCTAATAGAGAATCCTGCCTACGTGATCCGCGAGTTCCTGAAGAGGTGGCTCGCAATACCGAACGGCGACTTCGATATCCCTAGTTTTAACTTCGCCTTCAATCATTGCCAGAACTACAACATGGCCTTCTTCATCAACGATCAGAGCAGCGTGATCGAGGTCTGCACCGACCTGGCTTTCCAGGCAAGGTGCATGCTCGTATGGGAAGATGGGCGGGCGCGGCTGGAGCACTTGTCCAATTCAATCGGGGCAGCGGATCGCGCGCTCGCCGCCAATACCGACTACGACCCCAATGGGTTGACGCTTTCGCAGACGCCCATCTCCGACATCGTGAGCGAGATCAAGGGGCACTGGATGTTCCACGGCGAGGAGCGGAACGTCGTCGTCAGTGATGCGGCGGTGGAGGTGGCGTATAAGCGCAAGGTCAGGGAGATAGAGTTCTGGGCATATGTCAATCCGATCACGGTAAGGACCATCGCGCTGTTCTGGCTTGTGCGTTGGAAGTATGCCTACGAGCTGGCCCACGTCACCGGATTCTTGACAGCGGTGGAATTACAGCGGAACGACGTGGTGGAGTTGCAGGACTTGGAATTCTTCGCCGCGAATCAGAACGCCTGGGTGATCGGGCTGGATCATCAGCCCGGACAAGGACAGCCCCCGACCTTCGATACGGTCTCAATGCAGCTTCGGCTGCCCAGGTTCCCCGGATGTGCGGCCCTGTGCGAGACGGACTGCGAACCTGGTTGCCAATTGGATTGCATGGTGGCATGCCAAACGGCGGAGGAGTCGGACTGCAACGTGTGTCAGACATCATGCCAAGGGCTATGCATGTTGACTTGTATCACCGCCGTTATGGTCGGATGCACATTCCTGGATTGGAACTGTGAGGACATAGGTTCAGGAACGACGACGACGACCACGCTGGGGCCGGGAAGCACGCCGCCTCCCACGACGACTTCGACTGCGGGCCCCACTACAATTATGCCGACTACAGGCACGTCCTCGACCAATGCGCCCTATACATCCTCCACCGATGCTCCCATAACGACGACGCCTGGCCCCTCCACGACGACGACGCTGTGGTGGACGACGACGAGCGAGGTACCGCCATCGACCTTGGTACCGACCACGACGACGCTGGAGCCCACGACGACGACTACAGTAGCGCCTACAACTACGACTACATCGACGAGCACGACGCCGGTACCCACAACAACAACAGCAGTACCAACAACCACGGTCGAGGTCACGACGACGACGTACGCCCACGTGTGCTGCTATACCTGCCTATGCGAGAATGAGGTCGCGCCTACGCTAGACCGGACCTGCGAGCATCCGCCGTGTCTCGGTTCGAATTTCTGCCATTATAGTCGAGGTGCCGGGCCGTATGCGCAAGAAGGTGACTGCGAAGCCGCCAATCCGGAGTGTTTCATAAGAGGAGACGATTCCGGGTCGTTTCGGTATGATCTGACTGATGGTGAGGACTGTGAGCTTGAACCTTAACCATGAGCGAACTTCGCCCCTTTTTCATGTGAGACGTGAGGAGAAACAAGATGCCCAGCCCTGCCGAGCTTGAGGCGCAGTGCCCCAATCTGTATTACTGTGCCCGCACGGAAAAGCCGGGATGGTTCGCGTGCCATTATCGTGACGGCGTTGTGCACATGAAAGAGGGGTGCGGTCCGCTCATGGAAGACACGTGGTGCCTTCATAAGTGCGGCGTTCCCAAGGGCATCCCGGCAGAGGATTGCGAATGGTTGCGTGCTCGCCAACGCGACGTCTCCTTCGTGCTTGTACGCGACGCACATTACAAGCTGCAGGAAAGCATGCTTCCCGACTGGACTTACGAGACGACCGTGGCGGATACGGCGAATATAATGAGCAAAGAGGAACTGCGCAACGCTCTCGACGAGGCGCTGATCGAAGGGCTCGATCCATTCGAGGCGCAGAGGCTGAAAGACTTGTACGCCCCGAAGGAGATCTCATCCGATGGCCCTTGACGCAAGTACCCTTGCGGCTGTTAAGGTTCGCGACGCCCTCAGGAAGGCAAGAGAACAGGGGGACTGCACGGGTTACTCGACGCAGAGGGGCAAGGTCGCGCCCTGCAAGCGGTACAAGCTGTGGGTCACCACGGAACTCTGCCGTCGGTGTGTCGCCGATCCTGAGTTCAAGCAGAGCCTCTTCGCGAGACTGCTGGGGGAACATAAGGAGAGGGCATGTGCGAACCGGGGCCAGGATCGGGGTACTCGACAATACGGCTGCTGTGGGGGGCGGAAGAAATTTGTCGCGACTGCATTTCGTTGTAAGACGCGCGGGCTCATTGATGAGACAAGATGCTGGGCATGTGAGGGCTACACGCCATGAAATTCTCCGTCCTCGAGATGGGCCTGTCACATCGCTGCAACCTGGACTGCGGCTTCTGTTATGAGCGGTCCGCCAGGACCGGCGAGCCAGCCGACTTGAAGAGGGCTGAGGCGGCCGTGGATTGGTTCCTGACGACGATCGCGACGGAGCGGCCTCGGATTGTCCTTTGCTTGGGCGAACCGACAATGGAATGGGAGATACTGGTTGCCCTTGTGAGGGCTTATGATACTCCTAAGTGGGAGTTCATCACCAACATGACGCTGCTCGATGCCGCCAAGATCGATTGGTGTGCCGAGCATCGCGTGACGATCTATCCTTCCATTGACGGTTGCCCAGAGGCGCAGGGGACGCACAGAATCCTGGATAATGTTTACGAAAATGCACGCGCTCTGTTGAGCCATCGCCCCAGCGTCACTTGTCGCAGCACCATCACGCCTCAGACGGTCCGCTGGATGTCGAAGTCGCTCTTCTATCTTGTAAACGAAGTGGGATTCGTGTCCGTGGCGCAGGCGTTAGCGACGGGGCGCCGTTGGACGGACGGGGCGATCAGGGACCTGGAAGATCAGATAAGATTATGCGCGGAATGGTGGATAGAGAAAATGCGCGCGGGCCAGTTCATTCGGCTGAAATGGCTTTGCTCGGCTCTTCGCTCGATCTGGAATCCTCGTAGACAGCGACTGGCATGCGGGGCGGGGATCAATACGATCGCAGTCGATATCGACGGCAGGATTTGGCCCTGCCACAGATTCTGCAACCCACTTTCCTCCGGACGCTTCCTGCTTGGCACGACGACAAATCACATCAGCAATCACAGACAGCTGGAGAGAATGCAGACATTCGACGTGGCGCGCGCCCAGACCTGGATGTGTTCTGACTGCCCCGCAGTGAATGCCTGCAGTGCATTCTGCTGGCACGAAGCGGGCGAACGGGGAGTGGACGCGCCTATTCCGGCGACCGTCTATTGTCGTGCCCTGCCTATGTTTTATCGAGAGGCGATGCGTGCGCATGCGCTGCTTGACGCCGAGGAGAACGAGACTTATCTAAAGGCATTCGGTAATGAAAATCGTCGGGGTGATGAGACTACATGACTTTCCGCTGGCGCTCGGCACGGCCATCCGGTCGCTCGCGGAGCACGTAGACGGCATGTTCTTCCTGGCGCACAACGCGGATGCTCGTCTTGTCGAGCAAGTGGCGGCACATCCAAAGTGTGAACTGATCAAGCATTACAACGCGCCCTGGCATAATCCCACGGTCCAGAATGAGGCGTTCAAGATCGTGGCGCAGGTGAAGCCGGATATCGTAGTATTCCCGGACGAAGATGAGATCCTGCCGGGCCGCTTCGGCGAGGAACTGAGCAAGTTCATGAAAACCGACGAGGCGATCTGGTCGATGGCGTGCTGGTACTTCCAGTGCTGGGGCGATACGGAGCACATCATCGCCGACCATTGCTATCGCGTCAACATGCACTGCGTCGCCCTGCGCTGGCGGGAGGACATTGACTTCACGCGCTACGCCGGCTGGGATTGGCCGAGCGAATATTATCGACACAAGAAATACAGATCGCCCTATCCTCTACGGCACCTGGCCTTTATGGATCCGGAACTGCGCAGGCGTCGAGACGGCCGCCCGGAGGTAACGTCGAAGGGGGACCGGGGACCTTGGTGGCGAACGGAGCATCCGTCCATTGCGTATGATCCCGACATGACGTGGAAACAATACCTGGAACAGGCAAAGCAATGGACACCCTGATGGTAATGCGCATGGACGACTTTCCGTTAGCCGAGAGCCATTGCATTCCCGCTTTCGCCGAGCACATTGACGCCTTCGCCTTCTTATGCAGGCCAGAGGATTCGGAGAGAATCAGCCGGCTCTCCAGGCATCCAAAGTGCGTCGTTCTCAAGATCGAACAGCAGCGATTCCGTAATGCAACATCGCAACTTGAAGCGTTGCTGATGGCCCAAGAATTTAATCCTCGTTACGTTGCTGCATTCGATTCTGATGAGCTCCCCCCGGGCCGCTTCGCAGAGGAGTTTGCAAGGTTCAAGGCCCTTGGTCTGTGGTCGATGGACATGATGAATTTCGAATGCTGGGGCGACCCTCTCCATATCGTGGCTGATTTCCCGTACAAGGCCCCGCCGCATTGTCGCGTGATGCGTTGGGAGAAGGGGCTGAACCCTGGGGCGTATCACAAGGCGCATAGATTCCGTTTCTGGTGTGACAAGTCTCTCTACAAGTGCGACTACCCCGTGCGCCACTTGGCCTTTATGACGCCGGAAATACGAGAGCGGCGTCGGCAAAGAGGGTTGTCCGCTTCACATAAGAGCAACTGGAAGCGAGAGGCGGAAGGCCCAGGCGCGTGGTCTCTTGTTGAGCATCCAACGATCTCTTACGATCCGGCCATGACATGGAAACAATACCTGGAGCAATCAGCGCAATGTAAACGATCGGCGTGATGCGGATCCATACCTTTCCTCTCGCAGTGACGCACACGGTGGACAGGCTGGCCGAGGTTGTCGACGGGATGTGCCTCCTCTTCTCCCCCGCGACGCCGGAGGAAACAATGCACCGGCTGCTGGTCCATCCCAAATGCATCGACGGAGCGAGGTACGAGGGCGCGTTTCATATCGGACGCACTTTCCTGGAGGCCTTCAAAATGGTTCGCAAGTATAATCCATCCTTCGTCGTCATGTTCGATGAGGA